>Ga0163154_10009966_pt1 | contig 10706 bp, 11 predicted proteins | sample OliLakLV19MP9P1_FD_148649 | JGI IMG/M metagenome (GOLD analysis project Ga0163154, IMG submission 148649) | Freshwater microbial mat bacterial communities from Lake Vanda, McMurdo Dry Valleys, Antarctica - Oligotrophic Lake LV.19.MP9.P1 | ecosystem: Environmental > Aquatic > Freshwater > Lake >...
GCAAACACGCCTTTCCCTACGCCTGTCCCGTTTCAATTCCAAAATGGTACAATTAAAGCATCGTTGCTCAGTAGCGACCAGCCGTCGCTAAAAGTGTTTCAATTCCAAAATGGTACAATTAAAGCTACAATGGTTACAGCGGCGTTTTTCGGGCTTCCTTTGTTTCAATTCCAAAATGGTACAATTAAAGCCGGTATTCGGGTTCGTCATGTTCACGATCTTACCCTGTTTCAATTCCAAAATGGTACAATTAAAGCCTGATTTACGACTGTAAAAACCCGTAGGTAAAAGCGGGTTTCAATTCCAAAATGGTACAATTAAAGCGGCGAAGTTCTACGGGTAAAGTGGCGGAATTTGTGAGGTTTCAATTCCAAAATGGTACAATTAAAGCGCCACCGCCCGTTGCGTTTATCGTCAGATTTCCAGGTTTCAATTCCAAAATGGTACAATTAAAGCGCGCGCTTTAATATCGCCTATGACTTGTTGCTGTATGTTTCAATTCCAAAATGGTACAATTAAAGCGAAATCAGCCGCGATAATGTAACGGCAAAACAGAAACGTTTCAATTCCAAAATGGTACAATTAAAGCACCGGGCAAGATGGGCTTTATTGCTTGTGCTAAATTGTTTCAATTCCAAAATGGTACAATTAAAGCCGCCGTACCCGCTTCCGAACCTTTTTTTCCCTGTTGTTTCAATTCCAAAATGGTACAATTAAAGCGCTTAAAACAATATGCAAATAAAAGTATTTCAAAATCGTTTCAATTCCAAAATGGTACAATTAAAGCATAGACGCAGATTATTATTTATCGCGTTATTTAGATGTTTCAATTCCAAAATGGTACAATTAAAGCAATATTGCACCCGCCTTGCACATTCACTGCATTGTGGTTTCAATTCCAAAATGGTACAATTAAAGCTTTAAAGCAATCACCGATTGGCAAAAGGAAACGTTGTTTCAATTCCAAAATGGTACAATTAAAGCCAAGTTAGGCACGACAGTGCCATTTGCTACGAGTATGTTTCAATTCCAAAATGGTACAATTAAAGCTGTAAGCAACGCTTGCGCCAGTAACCCCGCCAATGGTTTCAATTCCAAAATGGTACAATTAAAGCCAAACCGGTGTTCCGGTACGACGATTATGCACGACGTTTCAATTCCAAAATGGTACAATTAAAGCTCGGTAATGTAGTTGCTACCGAGGCCTTTGGAGATAGTTTCAATTCCAAAATGGTACAATTAAAGCCAGCGACGGAATTTCCGAGCTCAGGGACTCGAAATTGTTTCAATTCCAAAATGGTACAATTAAAGCTGATGGCGACGACTGCGATTTGGCGGGCAACCAACGTTTCAATTCCAAAATGGTACAATTAAAGCCGGAGAAACCTGTTGCGAATTGAGCGCGGCGGCGTTGTTTCAATTCCAAAATGGTACAATTAAAGCGATTATTTGACGCCGCAAAGCCTTGCAAAGACGACGTTTCAATTCCAAAATGGTACAATTAAAGCCGTATCGCGTAAAACGGTTATAGTATCCCCAAAATCGTTTCAATTCCAAAATGGTACAATTAAAGCCCACTCCACGTGCCGGCTTGCGGGGTTGACCCGCCCCGTTTCAATTCCAAAATGGTACAATTAAAGCTGCGCTGACGGCACGTGGACGACCAGTGTAAACCCGTTTCAATTCCAAAATGGTACAATTAAAGCATTGTCCTGAGCTCCGATTGTCCGCAGAACCGAGTTGTTTCAATTCCAAAATGGTACAATTAAAGCACGAAACTTTTAAAGCTTATTGCAACGCGTCCAAAAGTTTCAATTCCAAAATGGTACAATTAAAGCGGGCACTAAATTGGTTCATGATGTCGGTCAAATCGGGTTTCAATTCCAAAATGGTACAATTAAAGCCCGCTAAAACATACGCGTCTCCTACTCTATTTGTGCGGTTTCAATTCCAAAATGGTACAATTAAAGCAAATTCGGATATAAAAGTGCCGGGTGTCAATTCGTTGTTTCAATTCCAAAATGGTACAATTAAAGCCGCGCGCCGGGGCCTGTGTCGCGGTGGTCGGGGCTTGTTTCAATTCCAAAATGGTACAATTAAAGCACTAAAAAAAATGCTGGTAAATATATTCGACGCGAAGTTTCAATTCCAAAATGGTACAATTAAAGCACCCAGCGCCATGCGGGTAATGCAGAACATATCGTTCGTTTCAATTCCAAAATGGTACAATTAAAGCAATCTACCACGGCAATCATTGCTGCGCTAAACGCCGTTTCAATTCCAAAATGGTACAATTAAAGCGCCAAGGCCACAGCCACAACCAGGACAATCTACCAGTTTCAATTCCAAAATGGTACAATTAAAGCAACCGTAAATCTCGCGAGTTCTCGCGCGAAATGTAGTTTCAATTCCAAAATGGTACAATTAAAGCCGACTATTTGCCGTGCTTCGTCTAATTTTAAAGTGGTTTCAATTCCAAAATGGTACAATTAAAGCGAACTAAGTTCTTCGCCATAGTATTTCTAAGCTCGTTTCAATTCCAAAATGGTACAATTAAAGCCGCTGTTGAGGGAAGCGTTGGTAACGAGATTCGGTTGTTTCAATTCCAAAATGGTACAATTAAAGCGTTTTGCATGCCGTGACGGAGGTATCGCTATCTTAGTTTCAATTCCAAAATGGTACAATTAAAGCCTGAGGGGAGTCCTGAGGGACATGGAAGGTACCAGAAGTTTCAATTCCAAAATGGTACAATTAAAGCTCGCATTAAATTTTTGCTTCCATTATTAGCAGCAGCGTTTCAATTCCAAAATGGTACAATTAAAGCCCGCATTGCGAGCACGTGAAGAGGCATATAAGCGACGAGTTTCAATTCCAAAATGGTACAATTAAAGCGCCTGCATCCGCCAAATTGGCGGCGGCATCCCAAAGTTTCAATTCCAAAATGGTACAATTAAAGCCCAGCCTCGTAAGGCTGGATGTCGGAGTAAATACACGTTTCAATTCCAAAATGGTACAATTAAAGCCCTGGCATAAATCTGCCCATGTTTCCTTTGTGGATGTTTCAATTCCAAAATGGTACAATTAAAGCCCAAAAGCGAACATCAGGTTCGCAGCTTTACATCCGTTTCAATTCCAAAATGGTACAATTAAAGCGATACTGGCAATTTAAGGAGCATTGGCGACTATAGTTTCAATTCCAAAATGGTACAATTAAAGCAATGGGTGCTGAACGAGAAAGCTCTCTTAGAAGAATGTTTCAATTCCAAAATGGTACAATTAAAGCACCGGGCGAGGCGCTGTGGCCTGCCCGGCATGACCGTTTCAATTCCAAAATGGTACAATTAAAGCACTTTATACCCATTTTCGGAAGCGATAGCATATACAGTTTCAATTCCAAAATGGTACAATTAAAGCCCGTACCTCGTACCCCAACAGGGCATTCAGCGTCTGTTTCAATTCCAAAATGGTACAATTAAAGCATCAAGTGTCTTAAAAGGTTTGTTGGCTTTTCGGTGTTTCAATTCCAAAATGGTACAATTAAAGCATAGAATGCGCGAAGTATGGCAAATTTTATATGGTGTTTCAATTCCAAAATGGTACAATTAAAGCTTCGGTGTAACGCTATTCCGAAAAGCGCTCGGTCGGTTTCAATTCCAAAATGGTACAATTAAAGCCGCTGCAACAGCATGCGTTCTGTATATTGGAAAAAGGTTTCAATTCCAAAATGGTACAATTAAAGCTGCAACACTTTCGACATAACAATATATTTTTAACTTGTTTCAATTCCAAAATGGTACAATTAAAGCTATGCAAAACGTATACGATACTTTATACCCATTTTGTTTCAATTCCAAAATGGTACAATTAAAGCCCGAACACCCCCGCGCAAGCGGCAACGCGCGCGCTAAGTTTCAATTCCAAAATGGTACAATTAAAGCGCTGGCGGGGCTGGCGGTGTGGGGATTGTGGCAAGTGTTTCAATTCCAAAATGGTACAATTAAAGCCAAATGGCGTAGTACGCCGGCTTCGAGTAAGCCCAAAGTTTCAATTCCAAAATGGTACAATTAAAGCACGATCGGCGGACAACAGAACTATGTAATGCGATTGTTTCAATTCCAAAATGGTACAATTAAAGCCTGTATATTTATGTCAGCGACCCCCGTGGTAAAGGGTTTCAATTCCAAAATGGTACAATTAAAGCTTTGACGAACAAGCAGGACGCTATGCGTCTTACTACGTTTCAATTCCAAAATGGTACAATTAAAGCAGTACTTGCTACTGCACAAGATTCTGACCCCCAAGGTTTCAATTCCAAAATGGTACAATTAAAGCGGCTAAGGGCTATGGAGCTCGAATCTGTACAGGAAGTTTCAATTCCAAAATGGTACAATTAAAGCGTATTTGTTCGCTTCTATGCGCAAAAGGGGGCTTTGTTTCAATTCCAAAATGGTACAATTAAAGCTGGGGAGATAGACACAAAAGGGCGGGGCGAAATGTAGTTTCAATTCCAAAATGGTACAATTAAAGCATTAACTGCACCTCGAATAACAAACCGGGGGTTGTGTTTCAATTCCAAAATGGTACAATTAAAGCATGTGGAGTTTTGGTGGGGATATGACCCCATTGCGTGTTTCAATTCCAAAATGGTACAATTAAAGCCTCCAGGACATAATCGGTAAATTTTGCAACCTCCCCGTTTCAATTCCAAAATGGTACAATTAAAGCTCCAGCGGACTTTTGCCGGCGACGTTAAAATATATAGGTTTCAATTCCAAAATGGTACAATTAAAGCAAAATTCATCCAATATTAGCGAATAGATTTTTAACGTTTCAATTCCAAAATGGTACAATTAAAGCCGCGTGGAGCGCTTACACCATCTACCGATCAAGCGCGTTTCAATTCCAAAATGGTACAATTAAAGCCCCGTACGGCTCGTAAGTAGTTCCGTTGTCTTTATGTTTCAATTCCAAAATGGTACAATTAAAGCTCCAGCGACCGTTGTGATGTCGGCAGTTTTCAAACGTTTCAATTCCAAAATGGTACAATTAAAGCCCAGTCGGATCAAGCTTGAGACGCTGACTGCCTGGTTTCAATTCCAAAATGGTACAATTAAAGCAGTTAGTGCGGATTTTTGCACACCAAATACCACTTTGTTTCAATTCCAAAATGGTACAATTAAAGCTGTGAAACCTTCGACATTAGCGTTCCACCCGGATCATGTTTCAATTCCAAAATGGTACAATTAAAGCCCCGCCAGTAAACGTCCCCAAGTTTAACGCGTTCGGTTTCAATTCCAAAATGGTACAATTAAAGCTATTCCTGCCGCGCGAGTGCATTCATATCTCCGACGTTTCAATTCCAAAATGGTACAATTAAAGCCCATTTCATCCACCAATGCCAAGCCTGCGGCGTCCAGTTTCAATTCCAAAATGGTACAATTAAAGCCAAGCATGCCTACGGCAGGACAAAGAGTGTTTGTACGTTTCAATTCCAAAATGGTACAATTAAAGCCCGCCTCCGTTAAATCGTTTTGGTTGCGAATAACAGGTTTCAATTCCAAAATGGTACAATTAAAGCCGGCGCAGCGCGTTGGTCTGCCTGCATCCGCCAAATGTTTCAATTCCAAAATGGTACAATTAAAGCAGCGGGAAAATCGGGAACAAAGTATACTTGCGGAAGTTTCAATTCCAAAATGGTACAATTAAAGCACGTTTGCTTTGTCCGTCCTAACTAATGTATAAGCATGTTTCAATTCCAAAATGGTACAATTAAAGCTCCCTAAGACCCTTGCCACCGTTCATAATTTCAAACGTTTCAATTCCAAAATGGTACAATTAAAGCAACCGTGCCAGTGTTGGTGCCAATAGTTACATCTATGTTTCAATTCCAAAATGGTACAATTAAAGCCCGTTTTGCAAAGTTGGGCAGACCAGGTTGCCGCCTGTTTCAATTCCAAAATGGTACAATTAAAGCACGGCTGAACGGACGGGGGTTTTGTCGTTTATCAAGTTTCAATTCCAAAATGGTACAATTAAAGCGTTGTACAATTTAATGTCGGGCGTAAAGGATAAAAGTTTCAATTCCAAAATGGTACAATTAAAGCCCGGGCAGAACTTAGCGGCACAACTTTCCAGAAAATGTTTCAATTCCAAAATGGTACAATTAAAGCAACGGCAAACAAGACGTTTGTTAACATACTTTTGCCGTTTCAATTCCAAAATGGTACAATTAAAGCCCGCCAAGGCCACAGCCACAACCAGGACAATCTACCAGTTTCAATTCCAAAATGGTACAATTAAAGCATAGGATATGCAGGCGCTTCGCCCGGTTCGATTTCGTTTCAATTCCAAAATGGTACAATTAAAGCACGGACTTTACAAACGACGAAGCCGAACTCGCAAGTTTCAATTCCAAAATGGTACAATTAAAGCCATCGGAGGCGGGACGATTCGTAAACACTTTAGCAGGTTTCAATTCCAAAATGGTACAATTAAAGCTGCAACACTTTCGACATAACAATATATTTTTAACTTGTTTCAATTCCAAAATGGTACAATTAAAGCAAAGAAATTCCATCCCCGGCGTGTTAGGCCGGGTTGTTTCAATTCCAAAATGGTACAATTAAAGCGAAGAAGCGGTGCAAACTTTCTTTTGGAACTGTTAGTTTCAATTCCAAAATGGTACAATTAAAGCACGTTTTAACGGTTACGGTAAACCCAAAATGGCAGTTTCAATTCCAAAATGGTACAATTAAAGCTATTTTTCCCGCACCAGTTAGCTTTGTATTCTAACAGTTTCAATTCCAAAATGGTACAATTAAAGCCAGTACAACGTTTTGCCCCTCGGTTTTTAATATATCGGTTTCAATTCCAAAATGGTACAATTAAAGCCCCGAAACCCAAATATCTGCACAAAGCGTTAACTACCGTTTCAATTCCAAAATGGTACAATTAAAGCCAATCGACCGGAACTTCGTCGCACATGTTTAACCAAGTTTCAATTCCAAAATGGTACAATTAAAGCGCGCTGGCTTTACGCATTCCACGCAAACAGATAATGTTTCAATTCCAAAATGGTACAATTAAAGCCCAAATACCCAGGTATATGCTATTGCTTCCGAAAAGTTTCAATTCCAAAATGGTACAATTAAAGCCGGTAAAAATTACCGTTGCCGACACAAACGTTTTAAGTTTCAATTCCAAAATGGTACAATTAAAGCACGCGCCAATATCCGCTAATTCCGACAGGTAAAGCCGTTTCAATTCCAAAATGGTACAATTAAAGCCCGTGTACCCATCTTTCCTAAATACCCCTTTAACTACGTTTCAATTCCAAAATGGTACAATTAAAGCCGTTTGTTCCTGCAAACAGGCCGGATAAATCTGCTGGTTTCAATTCCAAAATGGTACAATTAAAGCTTCGGTGTAACGCTATTCCGAAAAGCGCGCGGTCGGTTTCAATTCCAAAATGGTACAATTAAAGCGTTGTTTTCCGGCACCGTAACAGCCACCGAAAGATGTTTCAATTCCAAAATGGTACAATTAAAGCTAAGCGCCAGCGCGCTGATGTTCGCTGGATGCGTATGTTTCAATTCCAAAATGGTACAATTAAAGCTCATGCTCTTGCTTTTAAAGGAAGTTTTCGCTTGAAGTTTCAATTCCAAAATGGTACAATTAAAGCAAGACACCAATGCAATAGTAAGGTGTTTCAATATTGGTTTCAATTCCAAAATGGTACAATTAAAGCATTCACCCGGCAAACCATAACGCTAACCGAAGCCAGTTTCAATTCCAAAATGGTACAATTAAAGCGCAACAGTGAAATCAGGCTTGCAGTAAAAACCGAGGTTTCAATTCCAAAATGGTACAATTAAAGCTGGACTACATTTGTAGAGCACGCGCCCCGCCCCGCCGTTTCAATTCCAAAATGGTACAATTAAAGCGGGGGGGGCATACCACCCACCAAAATGCGCCAGCAGGTTTCAATTCCAAAATGGTACAATTAAAGCCTGCCAGCGCGGCCTCCGAATACCTCCCCCCTTCCGTTTCAATTCCAAAATGGTACAATTAAAGCTTACGGTAACTGGTGCTGTTATTGGAGATGTAGTTAGTTTCAATTCCAAAATGGTACAATTAAAGCTTCCAGGAGGCGATGCCTCGAAACAGCTTTAACCGCGTTTCAATTCCAAAATGGTACAATTAAAGCGCAGTTGGAGTATCTAATACTTTTAATGCTGCTAAGTTTCAATTCCAAAATGGTACAATTAAAGCCTGATAGTACTAATAATCAAATCCGGAGTGCCAGAAGTTTCAATTCCAAAATGGTACAATTAAAGCGATTGTTGATCTTTTCGTTTGCCATTCAGCAAACGAGTTTCAATTCCAAAATGGTACAATTAAAGCATTATAGCGTTCCAAAATGTCCGCGACATATTAAAAAGTTTCAATTCCAAAATGGTACAATTAAAGCTAACGGCAAACAAGACGTTTGTTAACATACTTTTGCCGGTTTCAATTCCAAAATGGTACAATTAAAGCTATGCGGTACAGACGGTTACCATAAATCCGAAAAAAGTTTCAATTCCAAAATGGTACAATTAAAGCCAAAACAGGACAACAAGCAAAATGGGGGTAACAAGTTTCAATTCCAAAATGGTACAATTAAAGCTAAAGACGCTTACAAACGGCAAAGTGTCTAACGCTTGTTTCAATTCCAAAATGGTACAATTAAAGCAATAAGACAGAACTCTGATACAATAAGATAGGCTTGTTTCAATTCCAAAATGGTACAATTAAAGCTATGAAAACGTACATAAACAAATACAGACTTCAAAGTTTCAATTCCAAAATGGTACAATTAAAGCGTGAAAAGAAATTAATTGTCTGTATTCCAATTCAAGTTTCAATTCCAAAATGGTACAATTAAAGCATTGTGGTACGACGTAGCCAAGTTTAGGCAGGAAAGTTTCAATTCCAAAATGGTACAATTAAAGCATTAACAACTTCGACGCTTTATAGAATGCGCGAAGTAGTTTCAATTCCAAAATGGTACAATTAAAGCGAAGAAGCCCAGCGCAAAACGGGCGATTAAAACCAGTTTCAATTCCAAAATGGTACAATTAAAGCGGAAAAAATTTGGGGTCACGCGATCGGATTTAACCCGTTTCAATTCCAAAATGGTACAATTAAAGCAAGTTTATACGAAATGCCTGGCCCCTTTTTTAGATGTTTCAATTCCAAAATGGTACAATTAAAGCTTGGAGCCGGGTCAACCGGCCATTTGCGGTCGTAGACGTTTCAATTCCAAAATGGTACAATTAAAGCACATCCGCATTTTTTGCAGCCAAGCACCCGCACGCCGTTTCAATTCCAAAATGGTACAATTAAAGCATGTATGTCTTGCGACCGCTCGTAATATGGAAAATCGTTTCAATTCCAAAATGGTACAATTAAAGCACGGAAAGTCTGTCTGTATCCTTGAAACATTCCACTGTTTCAATTCCAAAATGGTACAATTAAAGCTGTCGGAGCAGGAGCAGGAGCAGGAGTATATTGCGAGTTTCAATTCCAAAATGGTACAATTAAAGCCATTGATCCCACATTATCAGCGAGTTATATCTTACTGTTTCAATTCCAAAATGGTACAATTAAAGCCCCCGGCGTTTACCCAGCTGCGAGCATAAAAATCGCGTTTCAATTCCAAAATGGTACAATTAAAGCTGTCGAAGGTTCCCCGTGTCCCAGGCCGCCAGAACTTCGTTTCAATTCCAAAATGGTACAATTAAAGCAGTCAAAATTTCATCCATTTTGCATTGTGCGAATATGTTTCAATTCCAAAATGGTACAATTAAAGCCCGGAACGCAACACCAGTCTACTCGTATGCAGTTACGTTTCAATTCCAAAATGGTACAATTAAAGCACCCGAGCGAAAAAGGGAACATGCAGAATTTGCCAAGTTTCAATTCCAAAATGGTACAATTAAAGCAGCATCAAGAAATCCGGAGCAATCCGGAGCGCAACTGTTTCAATTCCAAAATGGTACAATTAAAGCGCAATCGCGTTAAGCGCATCAGCGCTGATGTTCGCGTTTCAATTCCAAAATGGTACAATTAAAGCAACTCCCGTCGTAAAAACAGGCTGAGTAGTAAGCTCGTTTCAATTCCAAAATGGTACAATTAAAGCGTTCGCCTCTCCACCTATTGTCCGCAAAACTGAGTTGTTTCAATTCCAAAATGGTACAATTAAAGCCTCAGAGATTTGTATCACAAGTTTTGCAATAGTGGAGTTTCAATTCCAAAATGGTACAATTAAAGCTACTGACAAATTGGACATCATTACTTACAATCAGGAGTTTCAATTCCAAAATGGTACAATTAAAGCTATAAGGCCTCATGCCGAGGTCTACCAAAAATGCCGTTTCAATTCCAAAATGGTACAATTAAAGCACAAGGTGGCTAAACACATTAGGAATAACGTATATTGTTTCAATTCCAAAATGGTACAATTAAAGCCCGTTGCAATACTATGTATAAATTCCTGTATGTCAAAGAACTATTTTTAATCGCCAGGTACAAAAGCGCTCCAAAAAAGCGTCATGCGTTAATGGTACGATTTTGCCGGGACTACGACGACCCATCTAAAAGTTTGTTTTTGAATAACTTAAATAAAAAATGCATCTTTGTTGTCGCTCGTTTTAGGCCGAAGA
>Ga0163154_10009967_pt1 | contig 10705 bp, 7 predicted proteins | sample OliLakLV19MP9P1_FD_148649 | JGI IMG/M metagenome (GOLD analysis project Ga0163154, IMG submission 148649) | Freshwater microbial mat bacterial communities from Lake Vanda, McMurdo Dry Valleys, Antarctica - Oligotrophic Lake LV.19.MP9.P1 | ecosystem: Environmental > Aquatic > Freshwater > Lake >...
ATCTTTGCTCGAGCAATCGGGCCCAGTCGCTCAGCGCGCGCCAGCGCGCGTAGTGCTCGTCGATCATCTGACGCGCTGCCCGGGCCATGCGCTCGCAGCCGGCGGTGTCGCCTGCGAGTTGGCCGATGCACCCAGCTAGCGCATCGACGTCGCCCGCCGCAACCGCTGCGCCGCACGCATGCTGACGCACCAGTGTCGCCATCTCGCCGTCCGGGTCGCCGCAGAAGAGCACCGGACGACCCACGGCCGCGATGCTGTAGAACTTGCTCGGCAACACTAGACGCTCGAACTCCGGACGCAAGCTGACGAAGTGGATATCGCCCGCTGCCAGGGTGTCGCTCAATTGCGCTTCGGGCTGCAGCGGCAGGAATCGAAACGACGTCAGGCCATGGGTTTCCACCCTCGCGCGCAACTGCGGCAGCCGCGGACCGGCGCCGACAATCTGGAATTTGATGCGTGGATCGTCGCGCAACGCCAGTGCGGCGCCGATCAGCGTCTCGAACTCGTGCACGCGGCCGAGGTTGCCAGAGTAAGCAACAACGAATGCGTCCGCTCTATAGTGCGCCCGGCGCAGCGCCGAGTCGCCCAGCGCACGTGCCTGGATGCGGTCATCACGCGCCCAGTTCGGGATCACCACGGTGCGCGCACCGGCGGCCTGCATCAAACCCGCCATGCCATCGCTGATCGCCACCACGGCATCGGCACGGCGCAGCCAGCGGTTGCGCCAAGCACGCAATGGCGCCAGCGCGAGGCGTAACAGCGCTGAAGGCCAGTAACGCTCAACCACGTCCGGGTAAACGTCCTGACTCCAGTGGATCACGCGCGCGCCAACTCGCTTCGCTGCCACAATGGCCAGCGGATAAAATAGCGGCGGATCACTACAGACGATCACCGTGTCGTCTGCACGCAACTCGCGACGCAGCGCGTGCCAGGCGCGCCAGGCGAAGCTCGGCCACGAGACGAGCTTGGAGACGATTCCGGTTGGTCCGTGCGCTAGGTGGTCGATGATGATGTGGCGCACGCCCGGTAGCGGCGACGATGCCGCGCCGCGGACGCGACTGACGAGCACGAGTTCGCGGCCCTCGCTATTGCATAGATTGATGACCTCGCCGCACAGCACGGCCGTCGGCGCCGGATCCGGCGGCAGCCATTGATTGATGAGCCAGATGCGGCCACGGTTCGATAGCGACGGGAGGTCAGGTGAGGTCATGGTCGGCGGTTTGAAAGCTTCTGGAGAGCCGAGCTTGCTCGGCTGCAGGTTCGGGTTGTCGCTTGAGCCCGGAAAAACAGCGCAGCACGCTCCGCTCTAGCAGAGCCGGGACGCGCGGTGCTCTTGCAGAGCCGAGCTTGCTCGGCTTGCCTGTGCAAGTCAGCGCCCACGCAGAAACAGCCGGTCAAGCGCCGCTTTGTCCAGTTGCACCCAGGTCGGACGACCGTGGTTGCACTGACCACTGCGCTCGGTGGCTTCCATGTCGCGCAGCAGCGCGTTCATCTCGGGCACCGACAAGCGGCGGTTGGCGCGTACCGACGAGTGGCATGCCAAGGTCGACAGCAACGCGTTGCGCGTCTCCTCAATGCGGGTGGAACTACCGTGTTGCCGCAGATCAGCCAGCACATCGCGCAGCAGGGCCTCAATGTTGAGATCGGCCAGCGCGGTCGGCACGCGGCGCACGCTGATCGACTCGACGCCGCTGCGCACCACCTCGAAACCAAGCGCTGCGAAAAACGCGTCGGCCGTTTCGGCGAGATCGGCCTCGCGCTGGGACACCGCGATCTGCACCGGTACCAGCAGCGCCTGACTGCGCACCTCGGTACCCGCCAGTGTCGACTTCAGACGCTCGTAGGTGATGCGCTCGTGGGCGGCGTGCATATCGACCAGCACCAAGCCTGCGGCATTCTCGGCGAGAATGAAGATGCCGTGCAATTGCGCCAACGCAAAACCCAGCGGCGGTGCGTCACCCGGTTGTTGCGAGGACTCCTGGGCCAGCGGCGCAGAATCAGCTGCATAGAGCGCCCGATACGTCGCCACCGTCTCGGCAGCGCGCGCATAAGGCATCGGCATCTGCTGAAAGCCCCGCACCGGTGCCGCTAGCGACGAACTGACCGCCAGCGGAATCATCGGGTCCGTTACCACCGACTGCTGCGAGCCGATGCCACTGCCGATGCCACCCGCGCGCGTCTGCGCCAGCGCCTCGTGCAGCGTCCGGTAGATCATGTCGTGCACGATGCGCCCCTCGCGAAAGCGCACCTCGTGCTTGGCCGGATGCACATTGACGTCGACCCGCGTCGGATCAAGGTCCAGGTACAGCACAAAGGCCGGATGGCGTCCGTGGAACAACACATCGCTATAGGCCTGACGCACGGCGTGGGCGATCAGCCGGTCGCGGACCAAGCGACCGTTGACGTAAAAATACTGTTGATCCGCCTGCGAGCGCGCGTCGGTGGGCAGACCCACCCAACCGTGCAAATGCGCACCGGCGCCGTCCGCGTCCAGTGTCAGCGAGCGCGCGGCGAATTCGGGCCCGAGCACCGCGCGCAACCTCGCGCGCATGTCGTCCAGATTCGCAGCCGGCCGGATCGGCAACTGCGATTTTCCATTGTGGCTCAGCCGAAACTCCACCTCTGGTCGTGCCAACGCCAGCGAGCGCACCCAGTCCTCAATGTGCCCAAACTCGGTGCGTTCGGCCTTCAGGAACTTGCGCCGCGCGGGCACGTTGTAAAACAGATCCCAGGCCTCCACCCGCGTGCCCGCACGCATCGCCTCGGCGCGCGCCTCCGACAGCAGACCAGCCGATGCATCAACGCGATAGCCGTGCGATTCGCCCGGCGTGCGTGACGACAAGCTCAGTCGCGACACCGACGCAATACTCGGCAGCGCCTCACCGCGAAACCCCAGAGAACGCACCGTTTCCAGATCATCCATCGACGCGATCTTGCTGGTCGCATGGCGCTGCAGCGCCACCGGCAACTCGGACAAAGCGATACCGCCACCGTCATCGCTGATGCGGATCAACTTCGCCCCACCCGCCTCAATATCGATCTCGATCATCCGCGCACCCGCATCCAGCGCGTTCTCGACCAGTTCCTTGACCACCGACGCCGGACGCTCGATGACCTCGCCGGCAGCGATCTGGTTGATCAGGTGGTCGGGAAGAACACGGATCATCCTAGAAACCTCAGTTGGACGGGGTAGAGTGTGCGGTTATGGGGGTGAAAGCCGGCAAGCTTGCGCGGCATGCCGCGCGCCGGCTTACGCATGCAAGCTTTGCTTGCAGGCCGGAACAGGGCATAAGCGCAATGAGGTTGAAAGCCGGCAAGCTTGCGCGGCATGCCGCGCGTCGGCTTGAACGGCTGGCGGCGGCGCCGCCAGACCGGGGGAATAGCTCTATTCCAACCAGTTGCAACGCAGCCATGCGCCGTCAGAACCGTGCAATCTGCCGCACTATAGGTGAAAGAGTCAAACGGGTAAAAAATTAAAAAAGAATCAGGCGGCAATGGGTGACTAAAAGCGGTCAACTGAGGTTTTTTGCAGCCTGACGGGGATGTGTTCGCCAACATCCTCATGGACCGCGGGCCGAATTAGGAGAAGGCATTGCGCATGGCCATGCCGTCGGCCGTGGTGACCAGAATTGAGGCCTTGCATCGGGCAGGCTAGGCGACGCAAGTTCCGTGTTTACCGACCATCGTCGTGAGTGCAAAACAACCGAACTTTAAGATGAGCCACTTTGAGGTCGCGCTGCGGATTACAGCGTATTCGTGAGGCTGCGCCGGCTCAACACATAGATCGCGGAATCGGCAAATTCGTCACCCACACGCCAGCGCTGCGGCTCGATACGTTCTAGGGTGAATCCCAAACCCTCCAACAAGCGCCACGACGCTTGGTTACGCGGGTCCACATCGGCCTCAACCCGCTGTAAACCATGGGTCTCAAACGCTTCGCTGAGCGCCAAACGCAGCGCCTCTTGCGCCAGTCCTTGGCGCTGATACGCGGGTATCAGCGCATAACCAATCTCCCCTCGTCTGGGCTCACCGGACAACAAGAACAAGCTCACCGTGCCGATCAACTGATCGTTATGAAGGTGCGCAATCGCCCAGGAACTGACGCTTTGTGGCGGTAGGGACAGCCTCAGCTGGATGAAAGCGGTTGCCTGGGCGGGTGTCGTCCAGGCCGCAAAACTCCAGAAACGGGTGATCTGCGGATCGCTAAACAAGGCATACAAGTGCTCAGCATCGTCCATTCGAAACGCACGCAATCGCAGCCGTGCAGCCATTTCAACCCCATATGTAAAAGGTGGGTCGGCAATCGCCGCCATGTTGGCGGAGCAAGTTCAGCACCTATACTGCGCGCTTGTCCAGGCTGGGGAGCCCGGACTTTCCCTCACTTAAGTGCTTGTACATGAAAAAGACCCAGCTCTACGCTCTGGCGTTGCTCGTTTCCCTGATTGGTCTCAGTTGGGCCTGGTACAAATGGCAGGTTCTGCAGTTTCCGCTCAGCCCACGCGAGGAAGTGGAGGTGTGGTCCATCGAAGCGCGCCTAGAGTTTCAAGGCAGTGGCGGGCCCAACAAAGTGCGGCTGCAATTGCCGTCGCGCGGCCCCGGCGCGGTGCCGGGTTTTGCGGTGATTGATGAGCGGCTCATTTCGCGTGGTTACAGCGAACAGGTCACCAAGGGCAAAGAAGGCCGCCAGGTGGAATGGGTGGTGCGCCGCGCTTCCGGACGGCAGGTGTTGTATTACCGCGCCAATATCGTGCGCGACAGCGCCGAATCGGTGGAGTCCGGCGAGCCCAAACTGCTTACGCCGCCCAAGTTGACGGAAGTCCAAGCCGCTGCAATCGATACCATCTTTGACGATGTGAAGGCGCGTTCGGCCGATATCGCCACCTTCACCCGCGAATTTGTGCGCGAATTTATCGCCGAACAACCGCGTGATGAAGCGCGCGTGTTACTGGATAGTTTGTACACCGCCGAGGATCGCGCGCAGTTTTTCGCGCGCGCGCTCGCCATCCGCAGCATTCCAGCACGGGTATTGCACGGCATGTCTTTGGGTGAACCCAAAGCCTTTCAACAGTTACAGCCCTTCTTGCAGGTCCACAACGGCAGCGCCTGGGTAACGATGAATATCAGCACGGCCGAAGAAAGTCTGCCGGAAAACTTCTTCCTGTGGACACGTAGCCCGCGCGATTTACTGCTGGTGGACAGCGATAAACGACCCAAAATCGAATTTGCGGTACAACGTAATCTGGCTGACGCCGTGGCAATTGCCACCCGCCGTACCGAAGTGCGCAGCGAAAATCTGGTCAAGTATTCATTGCTAGGTCTGCCGGTCGAAATGCAAGGCGTGTACCGCATTTTGCTCACCGTGCCGATTGGTGCATTTGTGATGCTGATTTTGCGCAATGTGATCGGCTTCAAAACCTTTGGTACCTTTATGCCAGTGCTGATTGCTTTGGCATTCCGTGAAACCAAAATTCTGTCCGGTGTTATTTTATTTACCTTAGTGGTATCACTTGGACTATTGGCGCGTTTTTATCTAGAGCGTTTGCGCCTGCTTTTGGTTCCGCGTCTGACCAGTGTACTCATTCTGGTCATTTTGCTGATGAGCATGGTCAGCGTGCTCGCCCATCAATTGGATATTCCCGTTGGTTTGTCGATTGCCCTGTTCCCGATGGTCATCATGACCATGACCATTGAGCGCATGTCGATCGCCTGGGATGAACGTGGCCCCGGCACAGCGATTAAAGAGGGCGTAGGCACGCTGGTCGTGGCATCACTTGCCTATATGGTCATGACTTGGGCGCCGCTTGAGCATTTGGTATTCGTGTTCCCGGAACTGCTTTTAGTGCTGCTCGGCGCTACCTTGTTACTGGGCCGTTATTCTGGATATCGTTTGCTGGAATTGTTCCGTTTCCGCGCACTGGCGCGCGAGCGCGACGACGCGATAAAAAAGGGCAGCGCCAATCCGGTTGGCGGGCCTGTCGTATGATTTTTCCAAGCCCAATCAATAATGGCAAGAAATTCGCAGGCAAGCGGCCATGATGAACCCGTTCACCATTGTTAAACGCCTGCGGGAAATTGGCCTCGCCGGTATTAATGAGCGTAATGCGGATTACGTATTGCGCTACAACCCGCGTAAGTTCTACCCACGCGTGGATGACAAAGTGCTGACCAAGCGCCTGGCCATTGAGCATGGCTTGCCGGTGCCAGAGCTTTACGCGGTGGTACGCGAAGAGCATGAGATCGAAGAGTTGCACGCACAGATTAAAGATCGCGAGAGTTTTGTTGCCAAACCGGCACATGGCTCCGGTGGGGATGGTATTTTGGTCATCAGCGGTAGGCGTGGCCCAAAATACCGGCGCGCCAACGGTCAGTTGATGGATCAAGAAGATTTTGAGCATCATTTGTCGAATACGCTTTCTGGCTTGTTCAGTCTGGGTGGTCAGCCTGATGCGGTATTAATCGAATATTGCGTGCAATTTGATCCCATTTTCGACCACGTCAGTTACAAGGGCGTACCCGATGTGCGCGTCATTGTGTTTCGCGGTTATCCGGTCATGGCAATGATTCGATTGCCGACCCGCATGTCCGATGGCAAAGCCAATTTGCACCAGGGCGCCATTGGCGTCGGCATCGATATCCCTACCGGATTAACCCGGCGCGGCGTTTGGGGTAATGAGCCGATAAGGGAGCATCCGGACACTGAACATTCTATCATCGGTTTGCAAATTCCACGCTGGGAGGAATTACTGCATATTGCGGCGCGCGCCAGTGAGATGAGTGGTTTGGGTTATGTCGGCGTTGATTTGGTGCTGGACAAGGATTTGGGTCCGCTAATTCTGGAATTAAATGCCCGGCCCGGACTGGCCATTCAAATCGCCAATGGCAATGGTCTGGTGCATCGACTGAAGAAGATTGAGGCGATTGCCACTCCAGATCCTGATCCTGCCGAGCGGGTCGCTTTTTCGCGTCGCGAGTTTCCGACGCTGTAGCTCCACAGAAGGGGCTTATCCATCGTCACTGGCGCGCCGCGCCAACAAGGCGCGCAACTCGGTTTTTTCGTCAGCGCTCAAACTTTCGCCGGTCTTCTGTTTAGCCATCAGCGCCGTCCGACGGTCGGCGTAGCCCTGCAAAACCAAGCGCGCCAGCGCGCTTTGCAGATCCTCGCGCCAGGCGCCCTCATCACCCGGCAAGTCGGCTAGCGATAACTTCAGCAAGGCGCTGTGCGCTGCGGTGTCGGCAAAATCGTCAATCAACTCAGACGGCGTGATTTGTGGTCGTTTACGAATTAAATCAATCATTTGCCGCAAAATGTCAGTGCCGGGTTTGTCGACCAGCGCCAAACCGGGTGGCACTTGCACCTCGGCAACTAACTGCGGTTTGGCCAGCAGCAAGGACAGCGCGCTGCGCACCAAGGTGCGTTGCACAACTTGGCGATGCGCCCGCGGTGGCGGTGTGGGCTCAGGTTTAGGAATGACGCGCCGCGCGCCGGTACGCTCGGCCAGCGCCTCGCGCATCAGATCGCGAAACGCACCGTCGGGCATTTGTTCGATCAAGGGTTGGGCGCGCGAGGACAAACGAGCGCGGCCATCGAGCGAGGTCAAATCGACCTCGCGCGCTAGGCTGTCAAACAAATAGTCCGACAGCGGCATGGCTTCCTGCATGCGTTTGCGAAACCCAGCGGCGCCCTCTTTGCGCACCAGGGTATCGGGGTCTTCGCCATCAGGCAAAAAAGCGAAATAGGCTTGCCGACCGTCGGTCAAACGCGGCAGCGTGGACTCCAGCGCGCGCCATGCCGCCTGTCGGCCGGCTCGATCACCATCAAAACAGAACACCACATCTTCGGCGCTGCGAAACAGCAGTTCGGCGTGTTCTTTGCTGGTTGCCGTGCCCAGGGTGGCGACTGCCTCATTGACGCCATGTTGGGCCAGCGCGATCACGTCCATGTAGCCTTCAACTACAACCAGACGCTGCAATTTCTGCGCGCTCTGCCGCGCCTGCCATAAACCGTATAGTTCGCGACCCTTGTGAAATAGCGCGGTTTCCGGGGAATTCAGATACTTGGGTTCACCTTGATCCAAAATGCGCCCGCCAAAAGCAATCGCACGCCCGCGCCGATCGTGAATAGGGAACATCACCCGATCGCGAAACTTGTCGTAACTTTGACCGTTGTCGCGCTGTGATAACAAACCCGCGCCGGCCATCACTTTGACGCGTTCAGCGCTGTTGCCGAGCTTACTGGACAGACCATCCCAGCGATCCGGCGCAAAACCCAACGCGAAACGTTCGATCATCTCAGCGCCAACTTCACGCTTTTCAAAGTACGCGCGCGCACGCGCACTGTGCGTTAGTTGCTCGCGAAACCACGCCGTTGCCTCCGCCAATACCGCGTAGAGCGGCGCCAATTTGTCATCCGCCCCGGCGCGCGCCGCATCACGCGGCACTTTCAGGCCAACTTGCGCGGCCAATTGTTCGATGGCATCCGGGAAACTTAAGCCCTCGTACTCCATTAAGAACTTCAGCGCGCTGCCATGCGCGCCACAGCCAAAGCAGTGATAAAACTGTTTTTGCGGCACCACGGTGAACGATGCTGAACGCTCATCGTGAAACGGACAGCGCGCCTGATACTCCTTACCCGCCCGCCTTAACTGCAGACGTGCGCCGACCACGTCGACAATGTCGGCGCGCTGCAACAGCTCGTCGATAAAGCTCTCGGGTATCAGGCCGGCCATGCTTGTTTGCCGTCATCCGCTCAAATACTCGTCTTTCAGCTTGCAATAGTTTGCTGCCGAGTAATACAGCGATTCGATTTCTGCGCTGCTGAGCAGGCGCACAAAACGCGCAGGATTGCCGACCCACAGGGATCCGGGTTCGACGATTTTGCCGGGTGACACGACCGCGCCGGCCGCAATCAGCGCGTGTTTGCCGATCACCGCTTTGTCCAATATCACCGCGCCCATGCCGATCAGACAGGCATCTCCCACCGTGCAGGCATGCAAAATCACGCCATGGCCAACGGTGACATCGGCGCCAATCAGCAACGGTGATCCACCGGGCGTATAGCGGCCATCGTGCGTAACATGCAGTACCGAGTTGTCTTGAATATTGGTACGCGCGCCGATCGAAATGTGGTTAACGTCGCCGCGCAGCACCGCCATTGGCCAGATCGATACATCTTCGGCCAAATCCACTTTGCCAATGACCTGCGCCGATTCGTCCACAAAAACACGCGCGCCCAGGCGCGGCGTGTGCTCTCTAAACCATCGAATAGACATGCGCTGAACCTAAGATTTGACCAAGGCGTCGATGCTAGCAGCCTGTCGGGCTTTCCTCGCGAGTGCGCCGGAAGTCCTTTTGGCGATGGTTTTCTACTCACTCTCGGATTACGCATCTCACGCGCAAAGCCCGACAGAGGCTGCTAGCTCATACCAAACGCGCGTCGCGCCGATACAGCCAGGGCCGCAAGGTCAGCGCCAGGAACAAACCATTGACGAAGCCAAACACATGCGCCCACCACGCAACCGCGCCCGAGCGCGAGCCCAGCGTTTCCAGCACTTGGAACAACAACCAAATGCCAATCAAATGGATGGCGGGCACGCGCACCAGTTGAAAATACATACCCAGCGGCAAAATGACGCCCAGATGTGAGGTGGGGAACAACAGCACATAAGCGCCGATCAGCGCCGAAACCGCGCCGCTAGAGCCGATGATCGGCGCGTTGATTAACGGTGACATCAATGCGGCAAACAAATTAGCCGCGGCGCCAGCGACCAAAAATAGGATTAACAGTCGAATCGATCCTAAAGAGCGCTCCACGCCGGCACCAAACAGCGTGAGAAACAATAGATTACCGAACAAATGCGTCCAATCGGCATGCACGAACAAGGCACTGAACAAGCGCAAACCCGGGCCGCCGATCAAGGCCGAGAAATCCAAGCGCAGTTCCGATGGCACCATTCCCCAGCTTTGCAGCAAAGCGTAGCGCTCGGCGGGCAGCATCAAGGCCTGCCAAACGGCAATGATCAGGCAACTGGCGACCAGTGCCGGCGTTGCCCAGCGCCAGCGGCGCTTGGGCTTTTCATCTACGCGAACAAACATGATGGCTTTCGAGGAGCGATAACTGAGGTTTCCAGGATCAATACGTCTGGCGCGGCAGCACAAAACGCTGACCGCGGAACTCAAATACTGCGCCGTCACTGAGGATTTCCAGCAAGGCCAGATCCGGGCCCGGCGGCGGCATGTCCAGTGTCAGACGCTTGCCGTTGAGCACCACGAAACGCTCTGCGCGGATCGGGCTGTAGACGTGCATCGACATTTCGAGCTTCGGCAAATCTTTGCGGGTGGCGTACGGCAACTGGAACACCATCGGCAGCACTTCTTCCGGTTTGGCCGGCGGCGCAGGCTCGGCAATCACGGCGATGGGCTCTACCACCGGCGGAGCAGGCGCTTGCGCTGCTGCAGCGGGCGCTGGCACTGCCGGAGCGGGCGCCGGGACAACCGCAACGGCGGCCGGCGTCGGCACCGCAACGGGCTCAGGTTTGACCGGTTCAGCGACCATCGCAACCGTGGGCGGCGGCGCGACAGCTACTGCGGCAATCTGCGGCGGTTTGGGTGCCACGGGCGCGGCGGCGACCGATTGTGCGGCTGCAGGCGGCGCTGCACTCACGGGCGGCTTGTCGGCGGCAGGTGCTTGCACCAAGGTCGGCTGCGG
>Ga0163154_10009969_pt1 | contig 10703 bp, 10 predicted proteins | sample OliLakLV19MP9P1_FD_148649 | JGI IMG/M metagenome (GOLD analysis project Ga0163154, IMG submission 148649) | Freshwater microbial mat bacterial communities from Lake Vanda, McMurdo Dry Valleys, Antarctica - Oligotrophic Lake LV.19.MP9.P1 | ecosystem: Environmental > Aquatic > Freshwater > Lake >...
CCATCTTAATAAAATTAATAAAAATAATCATTCAATAATCAAAACAAAAATCCCGCACGTTGCGGGATTTTTGTTTTTCATTTGAGGTTTAACCTCAAAAACATTTTATTTATTTGCTCACACCCGTCTTTTTTATCCTAGATATTATATCTTCTTTCTGTTAAATAATAGATACATAACAGTAAAGAACAAAACTAAGATCATAATCACTGATACCCAACCCCAAGGTACATTACCAAGAGAAAGGATGGGGCTTGCAGTGACATTTGAATTTGATGGAGTTGAATTATTTGCACTAACATTTGTTGAATTGTCAGTTACAGCAGGTTTTGAATCCTGATTTGAAGCTGTAGTTTTGGTTGTGGTAGTAGTTGTTGTAGTTATAGTATTAACTGTAGAACCATTACTTTTTACAACCTTTGCTATAACAGGAGCTTTGTATGCACTAGCTATAGTGATTGCATTACTACAAGCCTTTGTGGCTGTTTTACCATCAGCTGATGTAATACTTACAAGAGCACTTTTTGAACCAGTGGTACCGTAATATTTAATCACGGAACTTTGTGAACCGGTCAAACCATCAGAACCAGTCCAAGAATATGTGTAAGGAGCCATGCCACCAGTAACTTCAGCGGTCCAGTTTATTGGCTGATTGACCTTGGCATTCGCAGGATCTACGAAACATCCAACATCAAGACTGTTTGAATTAACGTAAACTGGTTGCTGATAGACAGGTTGATAATAGGTGTTATAAGGGAATGTAATGTTTACAGGAGCACAATTGACTGTGATCGAATAACCATTAGAATTTACTGTGACTGAGGCGGATTTATATCCAGGAGTATAGTAAGTCTTTGAAGTACTTCTATTATAAGAACCAGAAAAATTTTCTGTTCCTGTCCAGTAATAACTATAGAAACCATTACCACCTGAAGGGTTAGCTGTGTAGACAACAGTAGCCTGACCATTGGTGTTATACGAAACACTTGCTGAACATGAACTGGTCAAAGGTTGATATTGTTGAACGATGACTGGTTGAACATAGACAGGCTGTTGAACAATCACTGGTTGTTGAATTATTACAGGTTGAGTGATATAGACAGGTTGACTGACGTAAACTGGTCTAACAACAACAGGATTTTGATATATGTCATAACCATATCTATCTCCGATATAAGAACCGGAAAAATTACCATGGTTAGCACTAGCGTTTTGTGGCATGGAAGCAATAACGCCAAAAATGAGCATCACTGCCAATGCTGCAAGACCGATTTTTGAATTGACTGTTTTATTCATATAATTATATTGGCGCATTACCTATTGGGTTTATTACGGCTCTATGTAGCCACGCAAATAGACTATGCACATTAAACTTCTAATGTATATATTCTATACTATATCTAGCAAAAAGTCAAGGGATTGAGACTCCACCGAGTAATCACTTTAGAAGCCTTCGGATATGTATATTAATAAATAACCCGACTTCCCTTAGGTAAAGTAACCCCATATTTTAATTAATGAGTGTGGTATGTTAACTTGGCAAACTCCAAAACCTTTAACTGGGATATCTCGTCGAGGACTACCCTAGACTACAACCAATTCTATTTCCCCCTTTGTTCAATCTGTACATCCTTCGAGGCCTTTCTATATAAACAATAATCACAAGTTTTGGCTGGTGCTGGTGGTTTTTCTAGCATCAAACACTTTTTTAGATCTTTGAGCGCACCGGGAATCCAACTATCATCACCAGTATATGGTATAAGATCAATATCAAAATCTAATTTAGCATCAAAAGCTTCTCTGTCAGTCTTGCCATTACAATAAACAAAATATCCAGTCTGTGAGACGTCAAAACCGCTTTGTCTAAAAAGCCACTGGTAGATCTCCATCTGTCTCTTGTAACCGATCTGCCACTCTTTATCCAAACTTACTTTCTCTTCTTTACTGGTAGATTTGTAGTCAACAATAATTAGTTCTTTGGTTTTTGTATTTATCCAAACATCATCGATCGCTCCGGTAACCAATAGATTTTCTGGTTCATATTCGTATCTAATTCCCTTAAAATTACTTCTCCAAAGATCGAGATCTGCGTTGGTGTAAGGTATGACATTATTCAAACCATAAGCATCCATCAGAGGATGAGGGCGACCTTTTGCACGATGAAGATCAAACTCTTTTTTTAGTAATGTATCAACAGCCGAGTTTAGTGCAAAAGGAAAACCTGGTGGACGACCGACTCCAAGCCTGACATCGAGATAGAAACAGAGAGGACAGTTCAAAAACAAATCGATCTTGGAACGACTAACCTTGAAAGATTCTTCGCTTTTAGGATCAAAGATGTTTCTAGTTCGACGTGAATTGTAATATTCTGACATAATTTAATGATAGCATATAAGGTTACAATTTGGCCTTTTCGCTTTTTAATAATTTACTTTTTATCTCTGCTCCTCTATTATAGCCACCCAATCTCCCATCAGAACGAATAACCCTATGACATGGTATTTTGGAATCATAATTTTTATTTAAAATATTTCCAACTGCCCTATAAGCTTTTGGTCGACCTGTCATCTTTGCCACTTCTTTATAAGTCAAAACACTTCCTTTGGGAATATTCTTTACAAGAAAAAGAACTTTATGGGAGAAAGAAGACATTTAATTTAAATCGCTAGGTACCCTACACATACAAGTCTTTTTAAAATGAATGGTGTCCGAGCCTGCTGGCTCGGCACCTCATTCTCGGACGCCTGCGCGTCCTCCGAAAGTCATTTTAAAAAGACTTGTATGTTCCGGGTACCGAAACCATGTTGCTACTAGGCAAAAACTTACCTAGTACTTACTGTAACTTTTTTCATAACAATATCAGAAGCTGGTTTGTCATTTGGACCAATTTGAGTCATAGCAATAGCATCGACTATGTCCAAGCCTGAAACAACTTTTCCAAAGATCGTATAATTGTGAGGTAAAGATACATCTTTGTGCATAATGAAGAACTGACTACCGTTTGTATTTGGACCAGAATTTGCCATGGCTACTACCCCACGAGCATAACCAGCTTTATAAGAAGGAGTTGCAGAATTGAGTTCATCTTCAAATTTGTAGCCAGGACCACTCATACCAGTACCAGTAGGATCACCGCCTTGGATCATGAAGTCTTTGATTACTCGATGGAAAATGAGACTATTATAAAAACCTTTTTGAGCTAAAGTAATGAAATTTTGAACAGTTTTTGGTGCATCAGCATCATAAGTCTCAAAAACGATAGTACCCTTATTGGTCTCGATTGTTATATTGTGCATAGAATTTTTTATTGAACTATTAGTATTTGTAGTTGAATTTTGGGCAGATGGCGTAACTGGTGTTGTCGGTGCTGGTGTTTGTACATCATTCATACTTATAGGAGTTGAGCTAGCCGTCGTATCTGTACCATATTGATTGAAATAAGCGCTTGGTCTGGTATTTTGATACCATTGAATACCTACAAGAACAAGAATGATTGCAATAACTACTGATAAAAGACGTGTTGTATTCATATTATTTGTAAATTTATATTTAATTAAGTTTAAAGATTATACAATTCTTTGACTTTTGAAACTACTAGACTTTTTGCTTCTTCAATTGGCATATTTAAAACTGCTCCAGCTGCCGCTTTGTGTCCTCCACCACCGATAGATGATGCCAACTTAGAAACATCATATTTATTAGCATCAATTGTTCTAAAACTAACTTTGATCTGATTTGGTCTAGGCTCTATGATCGAAGCAAATAGATCATATCCAAAAACTGTTCTAAGTATCGGTGAAATCATACCAGCAGAAATACTCACATCGGGTATATTATTTTTAGCAATTTCATTATAAGTAATAACTGAAATCAGCATTTTATTATCCAAAACCGCTTCAACAGAATTCAAAGCCAATGCTCGAAATTTTAGATCTGTAAGAGAATTGGAATTTTCCATTTGAGCAATCAGTTTACTAAACTCAGGGTAAATTTTGATCAATTGACCTGCAATCTCAAAGGTAGCGGAATTTACTCCTTCATATTTGAAACCTCCAGTATCAGAAAATATCCCAATGAATAGATTGGCCGCAATCTCTGGAGTAATCTTCACACCCATCTCTGAAAAAATATCATAGAGAAGTTGACCTGTCGCAGGATAGCTCGGTTCTGTAATGTTGATTTTGCCGAAGCCCCCATTGGTACGATGATGATCTATATTTATAATAGTCATTGACTCTGGTACTTGTTTTACTACTTCAAGACGTGAGACTCCTGTCAAATCTGAGTCGACGATAATGAATAAATCGTAATCATTTGGATCTATTTCCCAATAATTTTTCATCAAAATATCTTCTGCTCCAGGAAAATGCATGAATGCTTGTGGAATATCCGAATCGCCCCTTATGACCGTAGCTTTGACCCCCAACTGTTCAACGACAAACTTCATAGCCAAAGCAGAACCAACAGAATCTGGATCTGGAGATGGATGACAATGCAATAGTACTGATTTGGCTTTTTTTATCTCAGCCAAGATTTGTGGGGTTTTTTCTTTTATTTGAAGATTGTTTGTATTCATATTAAGCCGATTATAGCATATTAAGACGAGGGTTAACCTCACCTAAAATACACCTCGACAATTAGACAATTAGACAAAATAATACTATCATTTCCTTATGAACAGAACATATATTAAAGATTTAAAAAATAAAATTGGGACCGAGGTTTCTATTTCTGGCTGGGTAGACGTGAGACGAGATCATGGTAAATTGATTTTTATTGATTTACGAGATATGTCTGGAAAAGTTCAGACAGTTATTTTACCGAACCACAAAGAAGCTCATGAATCAGCTTCAAAACTTCGAAGCGAATGGGTTGTAACAATGAAAGGTAAAGTTAATGAAAGACCGGCAAAAATGGTAAACAAAGACGAAGAAAATGGAAGCGTTGAATTTGAAGTCTTTGAAATCGAAGTTTTAACTGAAGCCCAAGAACTTCCTTTTGAGCTTTCGGCTGATGTAAACGTCGATACGTATCTAAATAACTTACCCCTAACACTTAGAACAGAGAGACGCACAGCCGTTTTCAAAGTACAAGCAATTATCACAAAAACTTTTCGTGAATTTTTTAATTCTCAAGGTTTCACAGAATTTCAGGCACCAAAACTTATAGGTGATGATGCGGAAGGTGGTGCCAATTCATTCAATATAGAATATTTCAAGCATACTGCTCATTTGGCTCAAAGTCCTCAGTTATACAAACAAATAATGGTTGGAGTTTTTGAAAGAGTCTTTGCAATCGGTAACGTTTATCGTGCCGAAAAACATTCAACCACACGTCATCTAAATGAGTACACATCTATCGATATAGAAATGGGATTCATAAAAGATCATCACGATATTATGAATATTGAAAATGATTTTATGATATATCTATGTGAAAAACTAAATCAGGAATGCAAAAAAGAATTTGATCTGCTTGGTGCAAAAATCCCGACTGTTCCAAAAGAAATACCTAAAATGACTCTCCGAGAAGCTCAAAAGATGATAACTGCTTCAACTGGTAAAGATTGTACGAATGAACCAGATCTTGAACCAGAACATGAAAGATGGCTGTGTGATTATGCCGAGAAAACTTTCAGCTCTGAATATATCTTCATCACCAACTTTCCTACTGCAAAAAGACCTTTTTATACTTATCGTGATGAAAAAGATCCTACTTACACAAAAGGTTTTGATTTGCTATTTCGAGGAGTTGAAATTACCACTGGCGCACAAAGAATTCACAAACATGACGATCTCGTAGCTTCAATGTTAGAGAAAAAATTAGATCCAGAAAAATTCAGCTATTATCTTCAAGCTTTCAAATACGGCTTACCTCCACATGGTGGTTTTGGTCTTGGTCTTGAACGGCTTACAGCGAAACTTCTCGGTATTGAAAATGTTAAAGAGGCAACTCTATTTCCTAGAGATATAAATAGAATTGATAATTTACTTTCGAAATAGTATCAAAAACTGAACAATAAAAAAAAGATCCTCAAGTAGAGTTTGCCAGCCAGACAAAGGGAAGTTTTGAAAATGTTTTATTGGATGGTTCCATTGAAGCTCTTATGATGGGCATTTTTTATTACTTCCAAACAATAAAGTAGTGTATAATTAAGACATGTTAAAATAGTGATTATTATAATTTCTTATGATTTATTTTTATAACAAAAAAGGTTTTACTCTAATTGAACTACTAGTAGTAATTTCAATTATTTCATTATTAAGCTCAGTTATTCTTGTTTCTCTAAGTAGTGCTAGAAAAAAAGCCATGCATGCCAGATATGCTGTAAATATGCTATATCTAAGAACTGCTTTGGAGATGTATCGTAATGATCATGGTGGCTGGCCAGGAAAAGCTGATGATGGAAGAATGGCCATTACAAATGACCCTAGCAATCCAATTGGATATACTACCTTCTATAATGCCATATCTCCTTATATGCCTGGTTTTAAAATTGACTTCCCTTATATTTTGTCTGGTGGTCTTATTAGCCAAGGTTTTATGTTTTTTAGAGGAACCGAATTAAAACCAGTACGACAAACTTTATATAATGGTGTTACAGGAGATTATCTTGGTTGTGTAACAATCTATGATGGTTATTTTATGAATTTACTCGTACCATACGGACAATCATCTTTTACTTTAAACGATAACGGGATCGATCCAGATGGAATAGATCATTTAGATGGTAAATATACATTAGATCCATCAACTCCTGTAGCAATCTGCAGTCCAACATCTCCTACTCTTTATTAAATTAATAGTTTCATTGTTAACCTATCAATTCCTTAAATTCCCTCCCCAACTTCTCTAACTTTGGTTCTATTATGAGCTGACAGTACGGTGCATCCTTGTGACTTTCATAATATTTCTGATGATAATCCTCAGCGGAATAAAACTCAGCCAACGGTTCAATAGTTGTAACAATTGGCCGATCGTAAGAATGATTTTGTTCCAATTCTTTAATAAAATTATTTGCAATATCTTTTTGCTCTATATTTTTATAGAAAACAACCGAACGATACTGTGTTCCAATATCAGCCCCCTGTCTATTCAAAGTAGTAGGATCATGAGTCTGAAAAAATACATTAAGCAAATCATTAAAAGAAATAATCTTTGGATCAAATTCAATCTTTGTGCACTCGGCGTGACCAGTGTTACCAACAGAAACTTCTTCATAACTTGGATCGCTCTTTGTACCACCTGAATATCCCGGTAAAACTGCAATTACTCCTTTTAATTTATTGAAAATAGCTTCGGTACACCAAAAACAACCCCCTCCGAATACTGCTACTTCGTGGTTATTTTGTAATGACATAGTGTAAATTGAATTACTATTATTTTTTACCTTTCCAAGCGTTCTTCTTCAAAAGACGTTTCTTGGTCTTCCTAGACCTTGAAGTTTTCAAACGCATATTTATTCTTTTTGCCATAAAATAATACTAGCACAGAACATGATGTGTCACACCCTGTTTCTGTTGCTTAGTATCTACAACCTCTTCAATTCCCCTCTAACCTTTTTGTAATCCCGCACCATCTCTCCAACCAAATTCCAAAAACTTGCCCCATGATTCAATTCATTCAAATGACAAAGTTCATGAACAATAATATAGTCTTGAATCTCAGGTTTAAGAAAAACAATCTTATAATTAAAACTCAGATTCCCATTGTGTGAGCAACTTCCCCAGCGGGATTTTTGATTTCTTATTGAGATTTTTTTGTATTCAAAACCATAATGTTTATTGAAATGTTCAAGCCTATTTTTAATCAATTCTAGTGCGCGCTTTTTATTCTCTGCAAAATCTTTTCTTTTTAAACCACGCAAAAAAAGTCTTTCTTTTGATACAGGATTGGCGCGAAATTTGGCTAACTTTTTTGTGATCCAATCTGACTTTTTATTAACAAAATTATGAATAATAAATTCTGGTATGAGGTGCGAAGCTGTAACTTTTATCTCACAATTTGGATAAATAGAAATGCGAATAGAACGCGCCTTCAAACTACGCGTAATTTTATATTCAAAATCGCACACTTTATTTGACATATCCCAACAACAATCTTGCTAATCTTATCTCTTTCCATGAAACGTTGGCTCCAACCTTGGTTTTCACCGGCGAAAGTAGTGGTGCTTTGTCATCGGCTTGTTTTTGCGCCACTTCGTCCAAAGCCTTTTTAATTTTAGCAAAATTAACAGGTGAAATTTCTCTTTTCAAATACAAAATTTCCCTCATCTTCAATGGTTCACTTACACCCTTTCCATTTTGGATTAAATTTTCAATCTGACTGATGATCGTCTCTTCTTCCAACTGACGCTCTTTTGCCATTTCTTTTATGGATTTTTCAGTTTTGACCAATTTCGCTGTTTGATCATAAGTTGATATTTTTACTTTTTTAATTTTCTTGCCATTTTTATCTAATTTATGTAATGGTGCAACTTTGGCCAAATATTCATTTTGACCTTGAATAATTTCTTCTTGGCTAGAATAATCCAAAACACTTTCAGCTTTAGCTGATAACTCTTTGAGGTGCCTATCATACTCCAAAACCTGAACATTAACTGCAAAGGCGTTTTCATTAAATCCTAAAATAGATAGGCCGGCCAATGTTCTAACACGAGACAATGCTACATAGCCCATACCAGACTCAAATACTTTCGACAAATCAACCAAAATAGAATCCAAACTCATACCCTGACTTTTGTGAACGGTGATAGCCCAAGCAAGACGCAAGGGATATTGATTGAGCTCGGCCAAAAGTCTACCACCATCCTCGATCATCCAAGTAGCTTTTTCTATTGTCAATAATCTGCCTTCAGGAAAATCTGGAGTGGAAGCAGAACGAATGACTGGATCAGAGTCTGGTGCACAAGATACGACCACGCCGAGTGTTCCATTAACATAACCTTTTTCAAAATTATTCTTTACACACATGACGCGCGCACCTTTCCTCAAACGCAAAAATTCTGTTGCTAAACAAGACTTTTTTAACATTTCAATCAAAGGTTTCTTGCCTCGACTAGACATTTCGTAAACAAATTCATTAGCCTCTACTTTATTAAGTTCTATTTCATTTACTTTATCTACATCAATATTGTGAGTGTAGAGACGAGTTGATTCATAATTGACATTTACATCTATTCCTTGGATATTAGAAATGTATCGGCTTCGCAATTGTTCTCTAGATTCATCACTAACCTCACCTGTTCGAATTTCATTTAGAATATTCAAAATTGGATCATCACCTTGACGATAGTTCTCATGCAAATAACAAACTACAAATTGACCTTCTTTCCAAGATTGAGAATTATAAACAAAACTAGCGTCTGGTTCGCCCATCCTAGAAACTGGTGGGAGTTGGAAAAAATCCCCACAAAGGACTATCTGCAAACCACCAAAAGGTTCATTCGAACGTCTAACGTGCTTCAAAACTCTATTGATTAGATCCAATCGAAAATGATGGAGCATCGAAACCTCATCTATAACAAGAACTTTTGCGGCTTGGACTTTGCTTTTGATATAAGATTTTTCGGCTATCTCCTCTATGTCTTGCAAACTTAGACGATCTTTAACTCCAATCCCTGACCAAGAATGAATAGTTACACCACCCATGTGTGTTGCGGCAATACCAGTTGAAGCGGTGATGCCGATAGAAACATCATGCTCTTTTAGGTATTTGATGTATTCATTCAAGACATAAGTCTTACCACTACCGGCTGGTCCGGTAATGAAAACATTTTTTCCTGTCTTCAAAATATTTAATGCATCGCGTTGAGTCATGGAGGAAGTATAGTTGGAAATAGGAAATGGGTAAAGGCTTGTCCTTCGTAGCTCCTTGTGCTACTGAATTAAGAAGGGTTAAGATGGATAATAACCAACAAAGCCTTGAACAAGGTATTCTTTTAGTCTTTGTGTTGCCCAAATACGAACCTAGGCTGACCATTGTCGCCCTCATAGATTATGATCTCACCGATTTGATTGTCTTTTTTCATGTTATTTTCAATTATTTCACTTCTTCCCTCTTCATCCTCACTGAAATTTGCATAACAAAGAGACCAATAACAACAACTATCGAAGCAAGGAGTAACGCAGTAACTGGACTATAACTTTCCCAAATATATCCCCCTGCAATACCAGATATCATCGCTCCAAATCCAATAGAAGCATTGAGCAGACCAAAAGCTGTGCCACGTTTCGAAAGATCGACAACTTTGCTGGTATGAGCTCTTTGTGCCGCATCAGTTGTTGCAGAAAATATTCCGAGAACTACAAATGAAAAAACTAATAACCAAGAACTATTGGCAAAAGCGATGCCGGTGTAAGCAGCGATCAATGCCAAATATCCAACCTTGAGAATTCTAGTTGAGCCTTTTTCATCAGAAAGTTTACCTGATATATATGAGAATCCTGAATAAGAAATACTATAAACCATATAGAATAATGGAATGGAGGCGATAACCAAACCAATAGATGTAGTCTTTAGAAGCAAAACAGCAACTGGTAGACTGCCGATCGAGAGTAGGAAAATAGCTATCAAATAATAATGGAAGGCTCTGGGTAAAGATTTGATCGTTGCAAGAGTTAATAATTTTGAACCATCTTCGGTCTTGGCTCCAACAATATCGGTCACAAAAAATATTACTGCAACAGAGATCAAACCCAGAA
>Ga0163154_10009972_pt1 | contig 10701 bp, 9 predicted proteins | sample OliLakLV19MP9P1_FD_148649 | JGI IMG/M metagenome (GOLD analysis project Ga0163154, IMG submission 148649) | Freshwater microbial mat bacterial communities from Lake Vanda, McMurdo Dry Valleys, Antarctica - Oligotrophic Lake LV.19.MP9.P1 | ecosystem: Environmental > Aquatic > Freshwater > Lake >...
TTTACATTGTGGGCGTAGGTTGATAACGATGTGTCGGCGACTACCGATTTCCGCACCTTGCGGGTTAGTTCGGTATCGGCCGCATTCATTTTTTGGTCGTCGGCGGTGATCGCGCGCTTGTCGCGATCCCGTTGATTCATCTTTGTATTGTCGGCTTCTTGAGCGAAGAGGGCGGCGCAGGCGGCGAAGCCCAGAATGAGCAGGTGTTTCATCATAAGTTCCTTTCAGAGCTAATTGGACCAACGGTTTCGCGGTAGGCTTGACGTCCGGCGTCGAGAGCGGCAGTTATGCTGCCGCGCCCTTTTTCGAGCGTCTCCCGTCCCTGGTCGACGATCCCCCGTCCTTGTTCGACTAGATCAGTGGCTTTCTCCGCCAGGTCCTGGCCTTGGCTTGCGACGTAAGCCTTACCGCTATTCACGCCGTCGCGGATGGCGTGGCGGGTCGCCTGGCCGGATCGCGGAGCGAGCAGAATACCCAGGCCGACGCCTATGCCGGCTCCGAGCAATAAAAGATACGTGTCTTTCGAAATGGTGGATGGAGTGCATTGATTCATGGAGTTACGTTCCTTATTTCTTGTGCATTTCCCGGAAAGAGTACTTTGAGAGCAGTTTTGTGAGCGCCGCAGTTTGCGGGGACGCCGCTCCCTTGCCGTCGCGCACAATCTCGGCGGTCGTGTAACGATTGCCGTAGAGCAAGTGGTTCTCGTCGAGGTCCTGGCGCAGCGTCGAACCGTCGAGGGACACACCGGCGAAGAGGCCACGAGATTGCGAATAGCCCAAAATCTCGGCGCGCATAAAGGCGTCGGTTTCGGCCTGTGCGGTGCGGCCCACCGGACCCGCCATGGCCTGAGCCGTGCCACCGATCTTGAATTGCGATTGCATCAAACGGTCGGCGCCGCTGGAGTTCATAATCAGCATGACGAGGTCAGTTTCGCCCACGCCAATCTGGAAACCAATGCTCCCGCCCTCCACGCGCAAAGCCGCCGGATTGCTCCATCCGGTGCGATTGGCGTTGCGGCAGGACATGAAGCCCTTGCCGTACTTCGCGCCGACAATGAAACCGGCTTTCTTGAGACCGGGAACAATGACCACGCAGTGAGCACGTTCGAGGAGGTCCTGCGGAATGGCCTTGTCCGGTTCGGCCATGATTTCTTGAAAGGTGGTAACGGCCGCCTGGAGGCGCTCCGTACTCTTTTCGTCTGGCTTATGGTCTGCGAGGAGGGAGCCGCACGAAAAGCTGAGGGCGGTGAGCAGGGTGAAATTTTGGATCTTCATGCTTCCGGATTAGAGCAATTACCGGGCCAATTCAGATTTTCGGCCGGTTCGCGTGTTGCCTTGGCTGGCAGTCGGCAATACTTTCTCCTAGTAGCGCAAGTGTTGCCTGATTTCGTTTTGGCCGCAGGATTGCAAGACGGCTGAGACGAAGGAGATTCCGCATGAACTGGGATCAAGTAGAAGGTAAATGGAAGCAGATGAAGGGGTCCGCCCGCGAGACTTGGGGTAAGCTGACCGATGACGATTTGGACATGATCGCCGGCCAAAAGGACCAATTGATTGGCCAAGTGCAGGAACGCTACGGCGTGGCCAAAGAAGAGGCGGAAAGACAAGTGTCGGCGTGGGTGAAGCGTCACGACGAGAAGGCCGTAGGTGCCAAACTATAGGAAGTGCGTCCGCTGGCGAAACGCCGCATTGAGTCGAAAGCTCAGCGCGGCGTTTTCATTTTCCGGTACCATGAACAGCGATGGATGGTAACAATTTTGCCGGGCGGGTGTTGATTGTCGACGACGATGCGAGTCTGCGGCAGAGCCTGCGCGCCCTCATGGTTGACGCGGGCTGGAATACCGCCGAGGCGGGAGACGGTCAAGAAGCGCTTGACCGGCTAACGACTTTCGACGCCGACGTAATTGTCGCCGATTTGGTGATGCCCCGGATGGATGGCATTGAGTTTCTAAAGACATTGCGGGCAGCGGGTGACGAACGCCCGACGATCGTCTTAACCGGATTTGGCAGCCTCGACAAGGCGCTCTCTTTGGTGCATGACCTGGGTGCCTTTTGGTTCCTGGAGAAGCCCGTAAAGACCAATGCCCTCAAGGCCTTGCTGGAGCGAGCCATCGCGCAACGAAGGTTAGCGCTCGAAACGGAAGCGCTGAAACGGGATTTGGCCCACCGGGGATTTCTCGGGGAGATGGTGGGTAAGTCGAAGTCAATGCAGCAGGTATTTCACCTGATTCGCCAAGTGGGGCCGAGCGCAGCTTCCGTATTTATCAGCGGTGAAAGCGGGACGGGAAAAGAGTTAGTAGCCCGCGAGTTACATAGATCAAGCCCTCGCCGGAACCAACCGTTCATTGCGATTAACTGTGCTGCTCTGCCGGAAAGCCTGATCGAGAGCGAGTTATTCGGCCACGAAAAGGGCGCTTTCACGGGCGCCGTCGAACGCCGAGCGGGCTGCTTTGAGCAGTCGCACGGCGGCACTTTATTTCTCGACGAGCTGTGTGAGATGCCATTGGCGACGCAATCGAAGTTGTTACGCGTACTCGAGGACCGGCGCGTTCGGCGGCTCGGGGGGCGGACCGAAATCGAAGTAGATACGCGAATTATCGCGGCGACCAATCGTCAGATGGATGCCGTACTGCGGGATAAGTACTTACGAGAAGACTTATACTACCGCGTCAACGTATTTCATATTGAACTATCTCCCTTGCGTGATCGGAAGGAAGACATACCCGACATTGCCCTGTCTCTCCTGATGACACTCAATCGCAAGCACGGCGCGTCCGTGACGCGGATTGAGCCGGCGGTGTTGAGCCGGCTCGAGGCGCATGCTTGGCCGGGGAATATTCGCGAGCTACGGAATGTGCTGGAACGCGCAGTGATTCTCGCGTGGGAGGGCCCGATTCAATTGCAACATTTATTGATCGATTCGGAATCGAGTGGGCCCGAGGCCGCGATCGGGGCGCCTAACGCGACAGGCAACGCGGAAGGCAACGCCACTGGAAGCGCGATTGGGATGCCAGCTACATTTGGGGACATGATCGCCTTTCGGGCGGGTGAGCCACTGATGAAGGTGGAAGACGCCTATATTCAACTCACCCTCAAGCATGTCAACCAGAACCGGAAGCGAGCGGCGAGTCTACTGGCGATTAGCGTGCGGACGTTACACAATCGACTGGTCGCATTGCGTAACGAAGTCGCGCCAGAAGCCATTGACGATGAAGACTAAGCGTGGTTAAGGGTAAAGCAGACCGTCGTGCCTCGGCCCGGCGTCGATTCGATCCATATGGTTCCGCCGTGGAGCTCGATCACCCTCCGGCAATAAGTTAGCCCCAAGCCCTCACCCGGAAAATCGTGTCCATGAAGGCGTTCAAACATTCGGAAACAGCGTTCTGCCCTCTCTGGTGCAATGCCCAGGCCGTTGTCGGCCACTGACACCTTCCACTTGCCCGAATCGGGTTCCTCCACCGATGTCACGTCGATCCGGACGGGCTCAGCGCGCTTGAACTTGAAAGAATTATCGATCAGCCGGCTGAAGACCTCCGTAAGCATTTCGAAGTCGCCGTGAACCGATGGCAGTGAGTGGATGATGATCGACGAACGGAGCGGTTCAGCCAAGCGGGTAACGGCATTGCGCACGACAAGGTTGAGGGCGATCTTTTCGAGACGCACAAACTCCTGCAGTTGGAGGACTTGGAACATGCCGGTGAGCCGAGCCTCAAGGCGAATCACGCCTTCCTGGATCTTGGCCGCACAGAGCGTGCCATCTTCGGCGGGATCGGCGAGTAGGTCGGCGTAACAGCGGATCATGCGCAGTGGCTCGCGCATTTGGTGGGCGGCGATGCTGAGTTCCGCGGGCAAGCGCAGCCAAGCCGGATCGGATTCGTGCATTGCCTTCATGTTAGAGCGAAAGTTGCCTGAAAGGGGAAAATTCTGCATCCTTCCAAGCCGGGCGGGATTGGCCCTTCGCTTGCTCACTGTTATTTGGAATGACTCAACAAGGAGGAAATTCATGACTTTTTCGAAGTTTACATTTATCGGGATCAATACGACGATAGCCGCGTTGCTGATGGCTCAGGTGCCGAATCCAACCCAGACGAACCTGCCGGAGACCAGCCGGGACGGGATTCCTATCTTCCGTGTCACCTCGGTCTCGAAGTCGGTGACGTCTATCAACTATCACCATCGGCAAGGGTCGACGGCGGTGGGAATGGCGGGTACCGCATATATGCCCAAGGCCGTTGGCGAGGCCAAGGTGGAAAGCAAGACCGGCGCCACCAAGGTGCAGGTGGATGTCGACAAGATGTGGCCGGCGGAATCGTTAGGCGATGATTTGCTGACTTACGTGGTGTGGGCGATCACACCCGAAGGGCGGGCGGAGAACCTGGGCGAGTTGATGCTGGACGGCGACCATGCTCGCTTGCAGAGCGCGACTGAACTTCAGTCGTTCGGCCTGATTGTGACGGCGGAGCCCTACTATGCGGTGTCGCAACCGAGTGACGTGGTGGTGCTGGAGAATGTGCTCAAGCCGGGCACGACGGGCACCATTTCGACGATTGACGCCAAGTATGAGCTGTTGGCTAAAGGGAGCTTTGTGAACCGCCTGCCAGCAGCCGATCGAGCGAGGCTGCGCGATAACAAGGAAGCGCCGCTAGATTTGCGGGAGGCAAGGCATGCCGTGGCCATCGCCCGGTCAATCGGCGCGGGCCAATATGCAGCGGACACGATGCAGAAGGCAGACACAGACCTTTACAACGCGGAAGCTTTCTTTCGGTCGAAGGGTGACAAGAAGAAGGTGCAAACCTTGGCTCGCAACGTGACGCAATTGGCCGAGGATGCCCGCATCATCACTGTCAAGAAGATGGAGCAGGCCAGTCTCGAATCCGAGCGGACGTTGGCGGCATCTCGGGTGGCTTCCGCCGAAAACGCGGCTGACCAACAGACGCGGAAGCGCGAATTGGCTGAGGCCGATCGCAAACTCGCTCTCGAAAGTGAGCGCAACGCCCAGTTCGTGGCGGACCAGGAACGGCGCCAGCGTCGGCGTGTAGAGTCGCAGAACACCGACCTGGACGAAGCGCGGAAAGCGGCACAAGCGGCTTTGAAGGAATCGGAAGCCGGCCGATTGCAAGCGGAAGAGTCGACCCGTAAGGCCGAAGTGGCACAAAAGACAGCCACCGATGAGCAGCAGCGGTTGAAAGCCGAAACGGAAGTGGCCCGGAACTTGGCAGCCCAGGAGCAAGCCCGTCTGCGTTCGGAGACCGCGACCGCGACGCTGGCGGCAGACCAGGCTCGCAAGCAGGCGGAAGAGGCGCGTATGAACGCTGAAAGCGCCAGTAAGCAGGCCCAAGAAGCCCGAATGAAGGCCGATGCCGAACTGGCGGCTGCGCGTCAACAGCAGGAGGCGCTGCAGGGCAAGATGGCGCAAGCCGAAGCGGCCGCGGTGGCGGCGCGGGCGGAGTTGCTGCGGCAACTCAACGTCGTGCTCCAGACCCGCGAAACTGCCCGGGGCCTGATCGTGAACATGTCCGACGTCCTCTTCGACACCGCGCAATTCACCCTGCGGCCTGCCGCACGCGAGAAGTTATCACGCATTGCGGGCATCGTGATGGCACACCCTGGCTTGAAGCTGGAGGTGGAGGGTCACACGGATAGCGTGGGCGACGACTCATCCAATCAGCTGCTTTCCGAACGACGGGCGGAGAGCGTCCGTAAGTTTCTGGCGCAGAATAGCGTGCCTGCGGAATCGATCTCCTCCAAAGGCTTGGGCGAGTCGATGCCGGTGGCAGACAATATTTCGGCCGATGGGCGTCGCGCCAATCGCCGTGTCGAGTTAGTGGTGAGTGGCGCGTCGATTCAATCGACGACGACGACGACTTCCGTCGTGCGGTAGCTCAACTGTTCACTTTCCATTTGCCCCCGTCTGGCTCCATGCCAGACGGGGGCTTTTTTCGTTGTGCCGAGGGTACTCGACAGCTTAAACCCACTCACCTGGGTGGGCCGATAGGCCGGACACCGGTCCAGCCTACCAGCGGGAACGTGACGGGTCATGCCTCGGTGTGTTTTCGACAGACGTCCGAAAACACGGAACGCCCGAACGGTCCCCGTAAGGGTTCCGCCAGGGCGTAAGTAAACAGGACAGGAAATTCGCCGGAGGCCTAGTTGACGTAAGGCTGGGAGCGGCCTTGGATGGCGGTTTCTTCGATCAGCCGTCCAAGATCCATGAAGCGGTTCAGTTCACTGGGTTTGCAGAAGTAGCGATCAGCGCCCAGTTCGAGGGCGAGGGTGCGGTCGCGAGCAGAGTCTGAGGAGGTGAGGATAATGACTGGAGTGTCGTCGAACTTCGGATTCGCGCGGATCTGAGACAGCACATCGGCCCCGTTCAACCGGGGTAGATTGAGGTCCAGTACGATGACGTCCGGATGCTGCGCGGAGAGGTCGTCCATCAACAGGAGTGCCTCTTCGCCATTGTGCGCCACACGCATCTCATAAACCACCGCGCTCTGTTTCAGGGCGCGCTTCACCAGGAAGATATCTCCGTCATTGTCTTCGGCCAAAATTATCTGCATGGGCGTCTTGCTCATCTGCCTACCTTGGATGTCAGCGGGACTGTTAGACTGTCCGCCAGCCTTGAATCACGCGAATTAGTACCACCGTCACCGCTAGAAATAGAAGAATAGAGATGAATCCGTTCAGGATGTAGCTACTCGCTAAACCCGAAAAACAGGCGATCACTAGCACGGCGGCCATCGTCCAAAGCATAGCAGCATGAGTCCTTTCATCCGTTTCCTTTGCAATTTGATCGCCATCGCCACTGAGCCAGTTTGCGACCCAAGGGGAGCGCTTGTCGGCAGAAGTTTCCGGCGAAGTGCAGAATTTGCCAGCGGTTAGACGCGCGGAAGGGTAAATCTGATGGTTGTACCTACGCGTTCCTCGGGTTCGGCCCAGATCTTGCCACCCCCGTTTTCGATAATGCGCTGGCAGATTGCTAAACCAATCCCGGTACCTTCGTAGTCGAGCCCATGGGCGTTTGAAGATACCGAAAATTTGAGTGAGGTATTGCGGGGCAATGCCCATGCCGTTGTCTCGCACAGAAAACAGCCAACCGCACCCACCATTCCTTGTCGCGGTAAGCTCGATCCGTGGCGGAACGCCTTCGCGGCGGTACTTGATGGAATTTCCCACCAAATTCTGCAGTACCTGCGTCGAGGTGTACGACGGCCAAGCTGATCGCACCTTGCACATGGAATTTCCCACCAAATTCTGCAGTACCTGCGTCAGACGAACGGCAGGCAGGCGCACGCGGGGAAGGTCGCTGATGGTGACGGTCGCCTCGGTGCGCTTAAGGAGGGATTCGAGATTGCCGATCGCGTCCTGGGCGGCTTCGTTGGCTTCCACCTCACTCTCGTTCTCGGCCGGCGCGGTAACTAGAGAGTAGGCGAGCAAGGCCTGCAACAGAGTCTCCATGCGGCGCGTTGCCCTCAGCGACTGGTCAATGTAGGAGCGCGCCGAATCGTCTAACCGGTCGCCATACTCCTCCCCCAGTAGTTGTGTGTAGATGGCCACCATGGGGAGAGGCTCCTGGAGGTCGTGGCTGGCGGCGTAGGCAAACTGTTCGAGGTCGCTATTGCTGCGCAGCAACGCCGCATTCGTAGCAATCAGTTCCTTCGAGCGGCGGACTCTGCTCGTCGATATCGGTGCAACTGCCAAACCAGCGGACTACCTGCCCGGCCGAATTTAACCAAGGCACCTTACGGCAAAGAAAGTTCCGGTAGCTGCCGTCGGAGGCGCGCTTGAGCCGGGCTTGAAAATCAAAGGCTTGACCCTGTTTCCTGGCTTCGCGCCATTTCGGGAGTACGGTTTCGGCATCCTCGGGGTGCAGCAGACTCTCCCATCCGTCTTTGACGGGGGGGCCGAGGTAGACGTCCCAACTCGGATTGGTGTATTCGAACTGGCCGTCAGAGCGAATGGACCAAATCACCTGTGGCAGCGCCGTGGCCAAAGCGCGGAAGCGCCCTTCGCTCTCCGACAAGTGCTGCTGGCTGGCGCGCTCGTCGGTAATGTCGGCATGCACTCCCACCCACTCCCGCACTTGGCCGCGCTCGTCGATCAAGGGTGATGACCTTACCGCGAAATGCCGATAAACTCCGTCGTGCCGGCGCAGGCGATGCTCAAAAACCAACTTTCGCTGGTGGGAGACTGCCAGGTTCCACGCCGCGAGCGTCGGTTCTAGGTCGTCGGGATGAACCGCGGCAGACCAGCCGAAGCCTTGGTATTGCGCAGCAATTTGGCCCGTGAAGTCAGACCAGGCAAGCTGTTCACCCTCCATGCGGCCCTCCGGGTTGTTGGTCCAGACGATGTCGCCCACCACCTCGACGGCGGTCCGAAACCGCTCCTGCGTGTGTCGATTGATGCGTTCGGCCAGAATGCGGGCGCTGATATCGGAGAAGTACGCCACTCTTTCGATGGCCAGGCCCGAAGCATCCTCAAAGGTGGTCATGTCGGTTAGGACGGGAAGGCGGTGCCCATCCCTGTGCCGATGGATCGATTCGAACGTAACCTGACCGTTTCGCCTCCAGCGGCCCGACGATTCTCCGGTATCGTCCAGCAAGGAGGCAAAATTCTTACCCACGAGTTCCTCTTCCTGGTAGCCGTGCATGGCGGCGAAGGCGGGGTTGATATTTCGCAGCGTGTCATCTTCGGAGTCGATGATCGCCATCCCGAAGCCACTGGCGCGGAACAGCCGATGCCACTTCTCGATTTGGCGTTGGGCCTCGCAGCTTTCGCGGATATCGCGAAAAACCAGCACGGCGCCCTGGTTCTGGCCGTCGGCCGAACGAATAGCGGAAACACTGTCGGCGACGGCCACCGGCTCGCCCTCCTTGGGCAACAACACGGTGTGCGGGGGGATCTTCTCGCTGCTGCCCGTCTTCAGCGCGCGCTCCAGCGGACTCGGCAGTGGGGCCCCCGTGGTCTCGTCGGCGATGCGGAACACGCCTTCCGCGGGCTGGTGGAGCGCTTCGTGACGGCTCCAGCCGGTAAGTCTTTCGGCCATCGGATTATGGAAGCTGTGCATTGATTTTTCCTTCTCCGGCAATTTTTGCACAACAGCAGGCAATGGGGGAAACCGTGAAACTGATGAATCTACAGCCTGGGTGGATTGGCCATTGGCTTGCTATAAATACAGCACGCTAGTTGCCATACCGTTGAAAAGTTCGTCCTAGGACGGATAGCGGGAGGGATCGGCGCCCGTTAAGGAGAACAGAAGAATGCTGGGATGGATGACGATGTTCGGGATGTTGGCTGCGGGAAGCGCTTCGCTGGGAGTCGGCGAATCCAGCCGGATTGCCGTCGCTTTGTTCGGTTTGCTTTTCCTGGCCGCATGGTTCACCCGCTCTGCTGGACGCCGGGCCTGGTAGGGCTTGCGACTTCCCAAAAGAGTTTTTCGGCGTGCTGCTTCGGGTCGGCTGGTGCTGGCTATCTACGGCTCCGGATCGGAGGGCGCGGAAGTCGCAATGAAGCGGCTCCGTAGCGCTGGAGCAACCAGTAGTGAAATCGTTCTGCCGGTTGGGCCGGGGATCATCGCATCCCCGGCCCCCTTTTCCAGAAACCTTTCCGGAGGGCGTGCGTTCGGGCGTCTGCTAATGCCCGGTGAGCGGATGCTGATCGTGCCCGGTGGACCGCTGGCCACCCGCGAGATTATTGAAATTCTAGGCCTGGACACCATGCCGGCCGTTTTCGTTTTGCCGGCCGTTTGGAAGACGGATCGAGATCGCGCTCCGGATGCCTCAGAGCCGCCGTCCGGAACTGCTGCCAATCGCGGGCTCTTCACGGCCAAACCATCCCTGCCTGGTCTGCTCACCGGCATTGCGCAAACACTGGCCCAATCCCGGCGGGGGCTGATGGACTCCACCCGCCTGGGCCATTCCTTGACAGCCGCCTCTGCCTGGCTGCTGGACAATCCCCACGTTTTTGAAGGGCACCTGGCCGAAGTCCGCGCCAATCTGCCCAAACATTACCCGCGCATTCTGCCCGCCCTGCTGCACCAGCCGGATCAACTGCGGATCTACCAAGTGGCGGTGGACACGGTTCGCTCCACCGGCGGCATCCTGACCCAGGAAAAACTGGTTGCCGCACTAACCGCTTACCAGCAGAGCCATCCGCTGGACATCGCTGAACTGTGGGCCTTTCCCCTGATGTTACGAGTGGCGTTGCTCGAAGAGCTGGCACGCCGGGCGATGGCGGTGAGTGACGATCAAGATCTTCGCGAAGCCTCCTACCTCTGGAGTAACCGGTTGGTGGCGGCGGGGCGATTAGGGCCTACGTCGCTCGAAGGATTGTTGGCGGAATTGGCCTCGCAGCCCTACGCAAGCAACGGTCATTTCCTGGCCTTCCTGGGCGAGCAGTTAATGGGGGATGACGACGCCTTAGGTCCGGTTCAGCGTTGGGCGGAGGCTCGTATCGGCGAGCCCTTGGCGGAACTTGTCCGCGACGAACAGCATCACGAAACGGCGGACAGGGTTTCGATTGCCAACGGCGTGACGAGTCTACGCGAGCTTTCGCGGATCGACTTCAAGATCGTTTTTGAGGCGGCGTCGCTGGTGGAGTCGATTCTCCGCGCTGATCCTTCGGGTTTCCATGCTAAGCAAGATTTCCTTACGCGGGACCGATGCCGGCGCGCGGTGGAGGAGGTGTCCCGGCACAGCCCCATGGG
>Ga0163154_10009975_pt1 | contig 10699 bp, 7 predicted proteins | sample OliLakLV19MP9P1_FD_148649 | JGI IMG/M metagenome (GOLD analysis project Ga0163154, IMG submission 148649) | Freshwater microbial mat bacterial communities from Lake Vanda, McMurdo Dry Valleys, Antarctica - Oligotrophic Lake LV.19.MP9.P1 | ecosystem: Environmental > Aquatic > Freshwater > Lake >...
GGGTGTGTCATATATATGTGTTGGGTTGGGAGGCTCGACAAAAGGGGTGGTGGTTGCTACATTCTGGACGCTTACGAGCGCGGGCTGAGCCCCGTGAACGCGAAGCGTTTTTACGGGGCGTGGTAGCCAAGTGGTAAGGCACGGGTCTGCAAAACCTGTATTCGTGGGTTCGATTCCCACTCACGCCTCCATCGAGACTTCTCGAAGAGAAAAACCAGCTATTCAAGGCTGGTTTTTTGTTTTATTCTTTCCGCTATGTTGATTTTGGGACATCGGGGTTTTGCCTCTCGGCAGATGACGGAAAATACCTTGCCGGCTTTTCGGCGATCTTTGGAATTGGGGGCTCAGGGAATTGAATTTGATGTGCGTTTGTCACGTGATGGTGAGCTCGTGATTGTGCATGATCCGACATTGAGCCGGATTGCGGGTGATGGACATGCGGTACATGAGCTCACGGCGGCAGAACTTTCGAAGGTCCATTTGCGGCATGGGGGGTCGATTGGGACTTTGCTTGATGTGACTTCGACGATTCATGCGCCGGCGCAGTTGGATATTGAGGTGAAAGATGTTGATGCTGCGGAATTATTAGTTCGAAAATTGCAGACAAGCCAGGGATTGCGTGAACGGACAATTGTGTCTTCTTTTCATGTTGAGGTGATTGAGCGGGTGCTTGAGCAGGTACCGGATGTGCGAACTTTGGTTTTGCATTCACGTTGGCCCTTACCTTTACGAGGTCCGTCTTTTTGGACGCGAATGGGGCGGATGAAGCCTTGGGCTTTGGGATTTCCGGGGCGGGTTTTGACGGTGAAGCGGGTGCAGGCGATTCGGGATTCGGGATTTGCGGTGGGAGCTTGGGATTTGCGGGGAACGGTACGGGAAGCGAAACGGATTCAATCGTTGGATGTGGATGTAGCGATTGTGAAGCGGGTTGATGTTCTGTAGGGGCGCATGGTTATGCGCCCTGATTGGGGTTTGACAGGTTGGTTGAATTTGGGTGAAGTGTGGGTGGTTCTTTACCAAGGAGATAGGTCATGATTCAAAAAGCTCAGTTTGAGAGTTTTCTTAAGAAACAGTCGGCGGAGTTTCGGGTGGCTCGTCCGCGAACGCGCCTTTACTTTGAATACTTTTCAGAAAGATGTGTTCAACAGGATAAAGAGGAGCTTGTACAAGGTCTTTTGGAACCATTCATGAAAGAAGTTCCGATGAATGATTTTTGGGGATTCACTCGAAGTCGATTTGAAGTAATGTTTCCTGGGGAAGTAGGTAATCTTAATTTTTTTCGAAGAACTTTGAGAGAATGTGGTTATCGAAATCTGACTTTTATTGAGTTGGCTCATGTTCTGATGCGTGGTCAGTTGATTGAGTCATGGTTGCTTGAGACGGGGAGTCCTTTTTTTGAATGTTTCGCGATTGATGAGATGCCTACACCTTCACGGGTATTGTCTTTCAAACGTCCTGCGGTGATCAATTCTTTTTGTCGTATGTATGACGTACGAATTGATGACTTGTGTTGTGTCGAGGGTCATTGCCCGCAAATTGTCTTGTTGACTCCCCTTTTATTGGGGGGTCTTTTTTGTTTTGGATTGCGTGTTACTGTAGGGCAAATTGAATCTAATTCGATCAGGGCGCATGACCATGCGCCTCTACGTGTGATTATGAAAAAAACGGCTCTGTTGATTGATGGGAATGCGATGATTCATCGGGTTTGGCATGTGTTGCCGCCGATGCATGATCCAAAGGGGCGGCTCGTGAATGCGGCCTATGGGTTTACGAGTATTTTAATGCGATTATTGCCCTCGAGGCATCCGGATTATTTGGTGGTGTGTTGGGATCGGAAGGAAGCGACCTATCGTCATGAAGCAGCGCCGGAATATAAGGCGCAACGTGAGGAACAGCCACAAGAATTTTATGATCAGATTCCGATGACGCAGGAATTGGTGGAAGTTTTTGGCGGGCACAATTCGGATTTGAAAGGATATGAAGCGGATGATTTGTTGGCGACTTTAGCTTTGCGCATGCAGCAACAAGGGATTGAGGTTTCGATTTTGACGAGCGATCGGGATATGTGGCAGATGATTCGGCCTGGGATTAGCGTGGTGGCCTTTCAAAAGGGTGTGACTGAGACGATTGTGTATGATGAAGCGATGGTGCTTGAGAAGACGGGATTGAGACCGGATCAGATTGCGGATTATAAAGCGATGCGTGGTGATTCTTCTGATAATTTGAAAGGGATTCCGGGAGTTGGCGAAAAGACAGCGACGGAATTATTGCAGCAATTTGGAAATTTGGATGCCATCTTGGCGGCAGCACATGATGAAATGTCAGCGATTTCACCAGCGGTGCGAAAGAAGTTGATTGCTGGTGAAGAGGCGGCGCGATCGACTTATCCTTTGGTGACGCTCATGATGGATGCGCCGATTGAGAAGGATGCGGAACATTGGAAACGAGCGGAAACGGATCCGGCGAAAGCTGAAGCGATGTTATTAGCATATGGTTTTAAGAGCTTAGCGGTGCGTTTGGGCGTAAAAGCAAAAGATAAGATAAATCCAAAGAAGGAAGAACCGGCCAATCTGTTTTCTGGGTCGGAAGAAATGAAGGTCGCGAAAGAGGTGGATGTGGTTTTAGCGAAGAAGAGTTTGGGATTTGGAGAGCGGATTAAGGTTGAGAATGATGCGCAAGCGAGAAAGGAATTGGCTGATTTTTTTGGTAAAGAAGTCGTGATTCGTTCGGTGGTGATTGATCAGGCTTCTTTGTTGGCTGAGAATACGGGCTTGGTGCTTGGGATGCGGACGAAGTCGGTGTTTATTCCCTCTTCTTTGTTGAAGCATAAGAGCGTGGAGCCGATCATGCGTGAATTGTTGGCGGATTCGAAGACGGCGAAATTGGGTCATGATCTGAAAACCGTGATGCATTGGGCGTTGGGAAGGGATTGGAAGATTGAGGGCATTGCCTTTGATGTTGAGATCGTGGCGTATTTATTGGCAGCGGGTGAGGGTGGGACAGATTTGCCAAGCTTAGCTGCGGCGCGTTTGGGTTTAAATTTTTCAGATGGTGATCAGCGAGTCTTTGAGGAGGCTGAAGCCATTTTGGGTTTAACGGATGAACTTCGGAGAGAGATGGCAGATATGGGAATTGTTTCGGTGTTTGAACGTTTTGAATTGCCTTTGATTCCGGTTCTGGTTGAAATGGAGGCCTGGGGAATTTTGATTGATCGGCCGTATTTTCAATCGTTGAATGAAGATTTTCGGAAAGAAAAGGAGAAATTGGAAAAGGAGATGCGGGTTTTGGCGGGCGAGGATTTCAATCCGGGCTCTTCGCAGCAATTGGCGCATATCTTATTTGAGGTTTTGAAATTGCCGGTTAAAGGGATTAAGCGTGGTAAGACGGGATTATCGACGGCAGCACCTGAATTGGAAAAATTGGAAGGAACGCATCCAATTATTGAGAAGATTAGTGCTTTTCGTGAAGTGGCGAAGTTGCTTTCAACCTATGTCGAAGTTATGCCTTTATTGGCTGATAAAGATGGACGGGTGCATACGACATTTAAACAAACGATTGCGGCAACAGGCCGACTGTCTTCGATTGATCCGAATCTGCAAAATATTCCGATTCGGACGGAGCTTGGGCGAAAGATTCGTCGTGGCTTTATTGCGAAGCCGGGATTTGTTCTGTTGTCATGCGATTATTCGCAGATTGAATTGCGGGTGATTGCGGCTTTGGCGAAGGATAAGCGGATGTTGGAAGCATTTGAACAGGGTTTGGATATTCACACCGCGACGGCTGCGGCGATTTGGCATGTTTCATTGGATGAAGTGACGAAGGATCAGAGACGTGCGGCGAAAGCGATTAATTTTGGAATTATTTACGGGCAGGGACCGCATGGGCTTGCGAAGACGGCGGGGATTTCTTTTGAAGATGCGAAGAATTTTATTCAAGAATACTTTAATGTGTATTCTGGGATTCGTGATTATCTTGAGGAGACTAAGGTTTTGGCGCGTGAACGTGGATATGTAGAAACATTGTTTGGACGACGTCGTCCGATTCCGGAAATTAATTCTCCTTTGCATCAACTAAGGGCCGCGGCGGAACGGATGGCGATTAATATGCCGGTGCAAGGGACGGCAACGGGTGACTTGGTGAAATTGGCTTTGATCGAAATTGCGAAGAAATTGCCGGATATTTCCCCAAAAACTCGGATGTTATTGCAAGTGCATGATGAAGTTGTGTTGGAGGTGCCAGAAGCGGAAGTGAAAAAAGTTGCAAAGGCGGTGCGGGATATTATGGAGAATGTGGAGAAAATTGGTTGTCCGATTGTGGCGGATGCGAAGGTTGGGAAGAATTGGGAGGAGATGGAGCGGATTAAAGATTAAGATTTTGGAAAATAAAAAGCCTGGGTAACTGGGCTTTTTTGTATATATTTTGATTGTTTTGTAGGGGCACAGGACAGGGCAAAAAATGTTCTTCAAAACTCGCGATTATTCTTATTGTTTTCTTTTGATTCGCTCGCCATGCACCGTACGGTGCATGGCTCGGACAGTATCAGAACATTTTTTGCCCTGTCCTGTGCCCCTACGGATTGGATGTAGGAATCTTGATTTTTTTGGGGTGTCTTGTTAGCGTCTTTGAATCGTTCTTTGGGAAGGAGCTAGATATGTCAGATATTTTTTCTAATCGTTTTGTTCGTTTCTTTGGGACTTCGATGACTGATGGAGATTTTGCTTCTCCGAAAGATCCTGAGCAGTGGTCTTTGCATCGTGAGCGGCTTTTGCAGTGCATCCGTGTGAAGACGGATATTGCGATGGAAGCGATTGGTGTGGCGCAATTGGTGCATGGGACGAAGATCCAACAAGTGGGATTGAATCGAACGGAGCTGCTCTCGCTGGAGACGGATGGGCTTGTGAGCGCGATTCCTCGATCGGCTTTGGTGGTGACGGGGGCTGATTGTCCGGCGGTTTTTGTTTGGGATCAGGGAAATCAAGCGATGGGCTTGGTTCATTCTGGTCGAAAAGGAACGGAGTCGAATATTGTTTTGGTTTTGTTGAAGGAGATGCGAGATCGATTTGGGACGAAGGTTGAACAGGCAAGCGTTTGTATTGGTCCGGGGATTTGCGGATCTCATTATGCGGTTCCGAAAGATATGGCGCAGAGTTTTCTGCGTTTTGGTTCAGATGTTTGTATGGAGCGCGATGGGAAATGGTATTTGGATTTGCGAGTAACGATTCGGGGACAGTTGATTCAAGCCGGCGTCCCCCGTTCGCGGATTCAGACTTCGTTTGAATGTACTTTTGAGGCGACGGATCGTTTGCATTCGTATCGTCGGGATCGGCAGATGGGTATTTTGGACGAAAAGGCGCGGCCGCGAGTGACGGCCTATATCGCGGTGATGGTTTGAATCTTTAGCCACCTTTTGGTGGCTTTTTTGTTGGTATTGCAGTGCTTTCTCCTTGCCGTTACTCTCTTAGTTATGTTGATTATTTGTAGCGGGCCGGATACTTGGCATGCACGAAAAAAGGCTCGGGAGCTGACGAAGGCTTTTCGAGATAAGCATGACATTTTGGGCTATTCGACGGTGCTTTTGCAAGAAACAGATGCCCAGACGGTGATTCGGCAGTTAGCAACGCCTTCTTTATTTGCTCCAAAACGTTTCATTCGTTGTGATGGGTTGTTTTCTGATTTGAAGATTGCGGAAATTCGCCAGGTCGCAAAGCGTTTGTTGGATGATGCGGATCAGACGATTTTATTGAGTGTTGAAGAAGAGCCTTTGCCGCAGAAGACCGTTGAAGCTTTGGCAGAGGTAAAATTCGTTGCCTATCCTTTTCCGGCGATGATGGGAAAGAGTTTTGTGGATTGGTGCAAAGAATATGCAAAAACATTGGCAGTTTCGGTAGAAAAGGCGCAACAAATTGCGGATGGATTTGCGGGTGATGTGTGGCAGGCCGCGCTTGAAATTGAAAAAGCGAGTGCGAATCCAAATGCTCCCTTGGCTTCGAGTATGGAGATTGACCCGAGTGTCTTTGAGGCTGCTGATTCGTTTGTGCGTCAAAAATCTTGGCGTGAAGATGTGTCTCAGTTGGAAACAGAGGCGGTTATGGCGACTTTTTTATCACAAACACGTGCAGCGATTCGTGTTAAAGACCGGGCGACGGATGGGTTGCATCCTTATGTTGCAAAAAAACTTTCTGGAGTTAAGCCGGGTCCATTTCCGTTGATGTTGCGGCGTTTATTACGTGCGCATGCGGCCGTTCGTACGGGTTTGACTGTTGGTGAAGAAGCTGAAACTTTGTTTTAAGTAATAAAAAACCCTCGATTTGCTGTTTGTAGACAGGATTTCGAGGGTTTTTTATTTTATTTGGCTGCGACTTTGCCCATGAGGCTCGACTTCTTGCGGGAGGCGGTGTTCTTATTGAGAACGCCGATTTTCACTGCTTTGTCGACGGCTTGTTGGAATTTTGTGACCAATTCCTTGGCTCCTTCTTTTTTATCTGAAGAGAGTGCAGCTTTGGCTTTTTTAAACAAAGACTTCACGTTGGTTTTGACGCGAGCATTCTGAGCCGCGCGGCGCTTGTTCTTCCGGAGGTCTTTAATGGCGGCTTGCTTATTTGGCATAGATGGCCCGTACATTAGGTGATTTTCAGGTATACGTCAAGATCGATTGTTTTCATTGCGGTTATAGCGCGTTTGCTTTGACTTTTCGGTTTTTCAAACGTATCATTTGGCAGTGTTCAATGCTGTATTTTTGAATCAATCAATGGAGTTTATCTCATTTGAAAGATGGTTCGTAAAATGAAAAGCGTTTTACGACACAAGACCTCATAGTTCAAGGGAAGAACGAGGGACTCCTAAGCCCTAAATGGTGGTTCGAGTCCACCTGGGGTCACCACAGGACAATCAAATGTAGGTAGGTAGAATTGTTTCACGTGAAACAATTTTAGAAAACGTTTCAGGATAGAGAAGGAGATTTTTTTGTTATGACCTATCCCCTTCGGGTTTTATACCTTGGGCCGGTAGCTCAGTTGGCTAGAGCGCTGCATTCGCATTGCAGAGGTCGCGAGTTCGACTCTCGCTCGGTCCACCATATAAAAAACCTCGTAAAGAGGTTTTTTATTTTGTAGAAATGTTTCACGTGAAACATTTTATTGAAGTTTCTTTTTAGCTAAGCTTTGTTGATTAATTTCTTGTGTCTTTAAGTGGTTATTTACTAATACTTAGCCTAATTTAGTATTAAATATTGTTTCACGTGAAACAATACGATATTTTTTCGTTAAGTTATTGGAATGTCTGCTTCTCTTTTCGAAGTTTGTTTCATTGTCTAGTAGTTTTAGCTGTATAAATGTTTCACGTGAAACATTTCTATTTGTAAACTTTAGTTATTTAGTATACTTGTTGATCTAGATCTTGGTATATATTTTGTTTAAGCGCAGCTCATCAGAGCGGATTAATTTTGTTCTTTAATTAACCCTATGTTAGTTCTTGCTGTTTCATTTGTATGAATGTTTCACGTGAAACATTCTAGAATCCTATGCTTTTTCTTTTAGGAAAGTTTTTAGTTTAGGATTGTGCAAAATGTTTCACGTGAAACATTTTTTAAATTTATTTTTTTTCGAATCAGAGCTATTCAGCGTTTATGGTCTGATTTATTTTGCTGTGTTGAGCTTATTTTCTCTATGAAAATTCAGATGAGCCATTTAAATGCCCTAGGAGCATTTTCTAGTGTCTTAGATACCTCTTATGAGGTCACTTTTTTATCCTATTTTTAACCAAGACCTCATCTCAGCTGATGTTTTTTGGTGAAGTAAATGTTTCACGTGAAACATTTCTTGTTTCTTGGTTTAGCTTTGCGAAGCGGATTATTCTATGAATAGCTATTAGGTTAATTTTATTAATGGAGCGCGAAGGTTGAACTATTTAGAAAATATTTTTTTGTTTCACGTGAAACATCCGTAACTTAAATTTTTTTATAGATTCTGAAAAACACGCCTATGTATATTTTGTATGAGCAATATGTTTCACGTGAAACATATTTAGCTTTTTCATACATGAAATTTCTTAACTGTTGATATCATGTTTACAATACAGCATTATTAACATTTTACGACGCATAATAATACAGTAGAGTATGGTTTCTGAAGATAGAGGACTTTGGTTTTTAGTGATTGAAAGTTTGATACAATGTAGGCATATCTACATGAAGAGGCTTTTTGTTTCTTTTTTTTGTCTCCTCGGGCTTTTGCTTGCAGCTCCTTTTGGATTTGCGATGACGAGCACGAATTATTTGATTAATTGGGATTCGATAAATTCTGGAGGTGATGATGTGAGTTCTTCGACGAATTATCGCTTGAGAGATACGGTGGGTGAACAGGCGACCGGTTTTTCGACGAGTACCTTGTATTCGCTTAGTGCCGGCTATCGAACGGGTGATCAGAATTTCCCTTTTCTAACTTTTTCAATTGGAACGCAAGAGAACGCGACTCAGGTTGCTTATTCTGCGATTAATATTGCTGGTAAAACGATTGCAGCTGCTTCAGCGGCTGGATTTGCCGTGGGTGACTATGTTGGTGCCGTTGAAAATTTAGGCTTGAGCCAAAAGGTTAGTGTTGGACAGATTGTATCAATTGCTTCGAATACGATTGAGGTTGATCAATGGGGTGGGGTGACTTCAACCATGAGTGCTATTCCGGGTGGTGGGGACGATTTTATCTATCGTTTAAATGGTTCCAGTGCTGTTTTGGGTACGCTGACCTCAGCGATTGGTAAAACGTCGATTACGACGACGAATGTTAGTACTGATGCGACGAATGGATATACATTGGAGGTCTTGGATGATGGAAATTTACGCACTGGGAGCGCTTCGATCCTGAATGTTGCTGATGGAGCGGTTACGATTGGTTCTGAAGAGTATGGAGCTGCTGTTTTTGGGGGGCGAGCGACAAGTACGGGGAGTGATTTTGCGTTTTCTACGTCTACGCCTAGGCAGATACAGATTAGCTCTACTGAGGGTTTGAAGGATCGAGTTGTGTTGGTATATAAAGTTTCTATTTCGGATTCGACGGCGGCTGGAAGCTATGGACACCTGGTATACTATCGTTTGACGCCGAATTACTAGTTTTCAAGTGATGCTATCTTTTATGTTTGGGATGATTCGTAGAAGCCTCCTATTGCTGTGTGGATTAATCGCTCTTGGTGGACTGATTTCTGTTCAGCCGGTTTTGGCTTTAACGGTGTCGCCGATTATTGTGGATGAAGCATTAGAACCAGGAAGAACTTTGACCGGGAAGATTCGTCTTATTAATGAAACGAAGGCTAATCAAACATATTTTTCCTCGGTTCAGAATTTTATCGCAGAAGGAGAAGATGGTCAGCAGACTTTTTTACCAGAAGCGAATCAGGCGGGTTTAGCGGCATGGCTTAAACCAGCGAATTCGTCGGTTACGATCAAGCCTGGAGAGATGATGGATTTTGGGTGGACACTGTATGTTCCTTTGAATGCTGAGCCGGGTGGACATTATGCGGCGATGTTTTTTTCTTCTTTACCTCCAAGCGCAGAAGGAGGAGCGGTTGGAATTGGCTCTAAGATTGGCGTGTTGTTTTTAGTGAATGTACATGGAAATATTCGGGAGGAGGCGGTGGTTGAGTCATTTCGTGTGTTTGATGGGGAATATGCCACTCGTGAGCGTCAGACGGTGTGGTTGTCTCATCTGCCAGCGAATTTTGAATTACGCATTCGAAATCAAGGGAGCGTGCATGTACATCCAAAAGGGACGATTTCTGTTCAGAATGCCTTGTTTCAAAAAAGTACGCAGATTGCAGTTAATCCAGCAGATAGTCGGATATTGCCGAATAGTGTTCGACGTATACGTTCCGTATGGGGACCAATGAATTTGGCTCAAGAAGAAACGTTCATTCAATCGTTGAAAAATGAATGGATGGGATTTGCTTTGGGTAAATATGTTGCCACGGCTGATGTTTACTATGGGAGCACAAATCAGAACATGATTTCGCAAGTGACATTTTGGGTTTTTCCTTGGCGCTTGAGTCTTATTGGGCTGATTTTGTTGGCGCTCCTCGTTTGTGTGTTTAAGGCGTATAATCGGATGGTCATCTTTTCTGCTTTAGGTCGGAAGAAATAAGCCACCATGATTTTTGGACACATGTCTTTTGTGAAACGTATCGTAGCCGCTGTCGTGGGTGTGATGTTTTTTGTGCAGATCGCACATGTTTCGGCAGCTTTAGCGACACCGGCATCTGACCGTTTGAGTCGACAGCAGGTTGGGGTTGCGGCAGATCATGAGATCGTTTTTTTGAGCCCGAGTGGGATTAATAGTGCGGCTGATACAATTACTATTGATTTGTCTGATTTTACACAGGGTTCAATTGGTGCGAATGATGTTGCTGTATCGTGGGGGGCAAGTACAGGATTTGAACATACTTCATCGGTGGCAGCTGTAGCAGGAGTTGGGATTTGGGGTGCTTCGTTTGCAGGGGGTACATTGACGCTCACGGCTCCAACGGATGCTGCGACGGTGTCTTCAATTGCTGGGGGGCAAAAAATTGGGATTTTGATTGGTACGAATGCTGGTGGTTCAGACCAATTGACGAATCCTGCATCGGCAGGTCCGGCAGTGATTGTGATTGGAGGGACATTTGGTGATTCAAATACGGTTTCTGTACCGATTTTGTCTTCAGATGCCGTGAATGTGAC
>Ga0163154_10009980_pt1 | contig 10696 bp, 5 predicted proteins | sample OliLakLV19MP9P1_FD_148649 | JGI IMG/M metagenome (GOLD analysis project Ga0163154, IMG submission 148649) | Freshwater microbial mat bacterial communities from Lake Vanda, McMurdo Dry Valleys, Antarctica - Oligotrophic Lake LV.19.MP9.P1 | ecosystem: Environmental > Aquatic > Freshwater > Lake >...
CGCGTCAACACCTTGGCGGCTTGGGCATCGGCGACGCGCCCTGCCGTCTGTGCCCGTGCCGACCCGCAGCGCACAGCAATTTGTGACTCCGACGCGGTGTAATCATCGTGCAAAAGTGCTTGCCCCAGTTGATAGCCGTCGCTGTCGATGCTGCACGAGGTCACGATGCCGATCTCGACGCCATTCAGGTTGACCACCGGGTCGCCCGGGTGGGGGGGACGGACGCCTTTTTCGGTCAGGCGGAAGCGGCTGACTTCGCGCTCGCGTTTGGCTTCGCGCGCGGCATACGCCAGCTTGCCGACGAAGAACGGTTTCCACAATTTGACGTAAGTCCCGAAGCCCGCGTCGCCGGGGGAGAGATCCCAGTCGCCGCCCAGTTCGTGCCCATAGAGCGGCAAGCCGGCTTCGGTGCGCAGGCTGTCGCGTGCCGCCAAGCCGCAGGGGGTCGCGCCGTCCGTGATCAGTTGGGCGAAGACGGCGGGGGCGTGCGCGGGATGGACGAAAATTTCATACGCCACCCGTTCGCCCGTGTAGCCGGTGCGCGAGATGATCATGTCGAAACCGCCTAAGCGTGCCCGCATGACGCCCGCCCAAGGCAGGGCTACCAATTTCTTCAGTTCCTCATCATCGCCCCCCAAGCCGAGTAGTAAATTCTTGCTTTCGGGTCCCTGCAAAGCGATATCGACGCGCTGATCGAGGCTGTGCGCGGGATCGCGCAGGTCGCGCAGGGTGACATTTTTGCCTAAGCCGAAGACGGCATCGGGGCGGGCGGTATTGATCAGCACTTGCCCGTTCAAGACGCCTTGCAGCCATGCCCAGTTTTTGTCATTGTTGGAGGCGTTGACGACCACCAAGTAATGGGCTTCGCTGAGCCGATAGATCATCAAATCATCGAAGGGCACACCGTTGATATCGAGCAGGTAGGTGTAATGCGACTCGCCAATCGCCAGTTCGCTCACTTCATTGGTGGTCACAGCATCGAGGAACGCGGTCGCGCCGATGCCGGAGACATCGAAGACGCCCATGTGCGTGACATCGAAAATACCGGCTTTGGTGCGCACGGCGGCATGTTCCGCCGTGACCGAGTCGTACCAGACGGGCATATCATAGCCCGCGAAGGGCGCAAATTTGGCACCTAGTTCACTATGGAGATCAAACAGCGGCGTGTGCTTCAAGGCTTCGACCGCGGGTTCTTCCCACATAAAGGCGGGCAAAGCGTCGCCGAACGGGGCGGGGTTGGCGGTGCCGTGTATGCCGACGTAGTAGGCTTTGGCGGCGAAGGCTTTATCCCCCATGAAATAGGCGAGGCGGCTGGCGTCGGCATCGCTGATATCGTGGACGACGATCTCGACCGGACCCGGCACTTTGGCATACGGATCGGCTTCGTCAAACAGGACAAAACCATCGCTGAGCGCGCGCAACCAGTCGGCGGCGTGGTCGGCGTTTTGCTCAAGGTGCAGCAGCCACACGCCTTTTTGCAGTTCGACAAAGCCGCGGGCGACAATCTCGCCATTTTTGCTGAGGAGGTAGGTCGAGCGCGCTTCGCCTTCTTTTAAGGTGACGACATCAGCGGTGATGGTGGCTTCTAAGAAGCGGCGCTCGATGCCGGGTTCATCACCGCGAATGGTGAGCGTGCCTGCCGCCGATGATTGCTGATCGGTATAGGTGACATGAGGATAGCCGACGGCTCCGGCTTGGGTGTCGATGCCCACCGATGCCGCCAGTTCGCGCACGGCGATCTTGGTACGTTCGAGGACGCCAGCATCGACTTTGGCGCGGGCTTCAGGGCGTTTCTTGCCAGCATAGCTGAAAGGTTCACAGGCTTGCAGCAAATCCGCGATCAAATCGCCTAGGGCATCAATTTCCGCAAAACCGAAACCGCGTTGGGTGATCCACGGGGTGCCCAAACGGATACCGCTGGCGCGCAGGGCGCTCGGGTCGCCGGGGACGGTGTTGCGGTTGAGGACGATGCCCGCCAAATCAAGGATGCGCGCCGCCATATCGCCGGTGAGGGTGGTGCCGTCTTTGCCGATGATGCTCTTGCAATCGACCAAGATCATGTGGGTGTCGGTGCCGCCGTAAGGGACGCGCAAGCCTCGCGCCTTGAGCTTATCGACCAAGCGGGTCGCATTGGCGACGGTTTGATGCTGCATTTCCTTGAACGAGTCGGTCGCCGCGATCTTGAGCGAGACCGCCAATGCCGCAATTTGATTGACGTGGGGTCCGCCTTGTTCGCCGGGGAAGACAGCGCGATCCACCTTGTTGGCGATATCGGCGCGGTGGGTGATGATGACAGCGCCGCGCGGTCCGTTGAGGGTTTTGTGCGTGGTGAAGCTGACGATATCCGCAATGCCGATGGGGGAGGGATAGGCACCCGCCGCGATCATGCCGCTGACGTGCGATACATCCGCCATAAGCAATGCGCCGACTTCATCACAAATAGCGCGGAACTGCGCCCAATCGGGAGCATAGGGGTAGCTGGTATAGCCCGCGATGATGATTTTGGGGCGGACGGTGAGCGCCATCTCCATGATCATTTCGTAATCGAGGCGTTCGGTGATCGGGTCAACGGTGTAGGCGACGGCGTTGTATTGCTTGCCGCTGCGCGCCACCGGGCTACCATGTGTGAGGTGCCCGCCGACCAGCAAGTCCAGCCCCATGAAGGTGTCGCCGACGGTCAGCAAGCCGCTGAAGATGGCGCTGTTGGCGGGGGCACCGCTGAGCGGTTGCACATTGACGAACAGCTTATCGGCGGGATAAGCGGGCGTGGCGAATACTTCGGCGGCGCGGCGGCGGGCGAGGGATTCGATCACGTCGGCGTATTCGGTGCCTTTGTAGTAGCGTTTGTCCCCTTTGCGGCGGTACTCCGGCAGCCGCAGCCCATAATCAAGGATTTGCTCTTGAGACATGGTGCGGGTTTCGTCGAGCGGGTAGCCTTCGGCATAGAGGTTGTGGAAGGACGACATCAAGGCTTCGCGGACGGCGTGGGGGACGGTGCTTTCGGACGGGATGAGGATGAGGGTGCGTTCTTGACGGGCGGTTTCTAAGCGGATGAGTTCCGCGACATCGGGGTCGATCTCCGCCAGATCGCCGCGCACCAGATAATCATTGAATTGGGACATGGGATATCCTGTGATGGCTTGTGTACAAAAGTCCGCTTTATTGTAACGTATGGGGATGGCAGATGCGACGGGGGGGTTAGGATAGGTAGTGGGCTGGTGGGTAGGGCTTACGCATGAAACCTGAAACCTGAAACGTATTTATTCACCTACCCGTGCAGATCGCATTTTGCCCCAGTCCTGTAGGGTTCATTATGTGTTTCTGTAACTACACAGCTACCCCTCATCCCCCGACCCCTTCTCCCACAAGAGGAGAAGGGGAGAAACGCAGTAGAAAGTCCCTCGCCCCGCCGCTTCGCTTATGGAGAGGGATTGCCGCTTCGCTTGGGGTGAGGGGTGTGTAGTTACGTGTTTCTTAGGCTCAAAATCCGTGATTTTGAACCTAAGCACATGGATAGGTGAATAAATACCATGAAACCTGTCAGAAAGATGATAACGGGTCAGGATGGGTATGTAGGGGCATGAACTATCATGCCCCTACCGAGGATAAACCCATTGTGTGTTTTTGTGACCCTTTGGAAGGGGCGTAACCAAAATTTACAGAGAACCGGCGTCTACGCCCGTCCCCATTTGTTGAAGGCGTCGTCGAAGCTCATGCCAGCGGCGAAGTCTTCGCGCATTTTTTGTTCGCGATACTCGACCTCTTCGGCTTTCACGAGCGCTTCCATCGCGATCTCTTGCGGGATCACGATCACGCCGTCGGCTTCACCGACGATCCAATCGCCCGGATTGACCTTGACGCGGCTGGTCAGCGTGCCGGGCATCCCGATGGTGACGTTGACGGCGTTCATGCGCCAGCGTTGCGACGATTCAATCGGGGAGGTGCCGCGCGCGCAGACCGAGAAATCGGGGATGATCTCCAAGCCGAGATAATCGCGGATGAACGAATCAAGCACAATACCCGTCGCGCCGCTTTGCTTGAGCGCCCAACTAGTCATCTCGCCAAATTTGCCGGCGTATTGCTCGCCGCCACACTCGACCACGACCACGTTGCCGGGCACGATGATGGTGCGCAGTTTTTGAAAAAAGTCTTCCCCGCCCCCCGTCCATGCCGTCCCTTGCTCATGCGCCCCGACCGGATAGGCGCTGCCTTGTGCGGTGATCACTTGTCCGGCAAGGCGTTGATGCGGGAACAACGGACGGATGCCGAGGTCTAGGCACTGGTTGCCATAGCCCATTTTGTCGAGCGTGTCATAGATGTTGGCAACGCGAATCTTGTGCCAACGTGCCTGCAATTCGGCGGTCGTTTGCGGTTGTGTGGTTGTCGTCATGAGTTTTCCTTTGCCTAGAGCGAATTCAATCATGAATCTACCCCATTGGGGCAATTAGTCAATCGAAATAAGTGTCGCCATTCCAGAGCAAGGATTTTGCCACCGCGTCGTTCAACTCAACGCCAATGCCGGGACGTTCACTGACGGTCATGAAGCCATTTTCGACGAACGGTTTGTCCCCATCGCACAGGTCATTCCACCACGGGATACCGAGCGCGTGTAACTCCAATACCATGAAATTGGGCACCGACGCCATCACATGACACGCCGCCATCATGCCGAGCGGGGAGGAGACGTTGTGGGGGGCAATCGGGATATAGTGCGCGTCAGCAATGTCGGCAATCCGCTTGCCTTCGGCGATGCCCCCCGCTTTGGCGAGGTCGGGCATGATGATATCGACCGCTTTGGCTTCAAACAATTCGAGAAACTCGAAGCGGGAATAGTGATTTTCGCCGGAGCAAATCACGGTGCTGCTGCTGGCACGCACTTGGGCAAGGGCGCTGGTGTTCTCGGACGGGAGCGGTTCTTCCAGCCACATCAAGCGCAAGGGTTCGACCGCGCGGGCGAGTGTGATCGCCGAGGGCAGGTCAAATTGCCCGTGACAATCGATGGCGAGATCGATCTCGTAGCCCAAGCCCGCGCGCAGGGCTTCGATCAAGCGGATAACATAGGACATTTCCTTCGCGCCGACCGTCCAATTATAGGGATCGAGTTTGTCGGGGCTGGCGTTGTCCACATCAAATTTGACGGCGGTGAAACCCATGGCGATGGTTTCGAGCGCTTTATCGACATATGCCTGTGGATCGTGCGTTTCACCCGCGTGCAAGTCGGCATACAGGCGAATCTTATCGCGAAATTTACCGCCCAACAGTTGATAGATGGGGACGCCCAACGCCTTGCCCACGATATCGTATAGGGCGTTGTCGATGGCGGTCAGCGCGAAGATGAGCGGGGCGTGCGTCGAACCGCCATAGCGCCCGTTGCGGCGGATTTTTTCGTAGAGTTTATTGATGTTGAAAGGGTCTTCGCCGATCAAGAAGTGCTTAAATGCCAAGATTGCTTCTTTGGTGGCAAAGCCCGAAAAACCGGGTCCGCCCGAATTCGCTTCGCCCGTGCCGACGATGCCCTCGTCGGTATAAATACGCACGAACGTCCACACACACCCGCCGCTGTGTTCCTCTTGGCGTCCGATGACGCACGCCTGAACATCGGTAATTTTCACAATCAACCTTTCTTTAGATGCCTCTAAAAGAGTGCCCTTAAAAATAAAAAGTGCGCGGCATCAGCCTTTGATGCCGCCTGATGTTAACCCTTGCACCAAGAAGCGTTGGGCAAAGATGTAGACGATCACCACCGGAATAGCCATCAGCAGCGATGCCGCCATGAGCTGCCCCCAGGGATAGATATCGCCGAAGACCAAGAGTTGCAAACCGACCGGCAAGGTTTTTAAGCTTTCGCTGGTGATGAACACAAACGCAAACAAAAATTCGTTCCAAGCATTGGTGAAGGCGAACAGCGTCACCGACAACAATGCCGGAGCCGCCAGCGGCAGCGTGATCCGCCAGAAGGCGATCAGCCGGTTGGCACCGTCGATCAATGCCGCTTCTTCTAGTTCGACGGGGATCGAGCGGAAATAGCCGATCAAGACCCATGTCGCGAAGGGCATTAAAAAAGTCGGATACGTCAAGATCAACGCGGCATAGGTGTTGATGATCCCGAGATCGGTCAAGATACGATAGAGCGGGATGAACAAGAGCGAGGCGGGCAACAGATACGTGACCAACAACAAGGTCGTCAGCAAGCCCGCGCCGCGAAATTTAAGCCGCGCCAGCGCGTAAGCCGCCAACGCCGCCACCGTCACCGAAAGGATGGTGCTGCTCGTCGCGACGAGGACGGTATTGCGAAACCACGTCACGAAGGGGGTATCAAACAAGAGCGAACGATATTGCTCCAGCGTCCAGGGGTTGGGAGCATAGATCGAGGTGAACTGCTGGATTTGCAGGTCGGTTTTGAAGGACGTGTTGATGATCCAGTAAAAGGGAAACAATACGAAGATCAACACCGGCAGCAGCATCAGCAAACGGGACACCACGCCGATCCGCTCGCTTTGGGAACGTTTCAGCCGCCGGACATTGCGTTGATTGGGGGGCAAGAGCGCATTGCTCAGGCGGTCAAGGGTTTGGATCACCCATTCAAAAGGCGACAGGACGACATTAATGAGGAAGGCGATCCCGGTGTCCGCTAATTTTAAGAATCGTTCGATGATACCGGGTCGCTTTTCCGCTTGCATACTATTTGATTCAGGACGCATCAAGCGCGCCAGCACGAAGATGAGTAGCGCCATGAAGGGTGCCACGCTGAGCGCAGTCGCTGTGCCCGGACCAAAGCGCAAGCCCACAATCGCCTTTTCGTAAGCGAGGATCGAGAATACGCGCGTCGCGCCCCCTGGTCCGCCGCCCGTCATCAGAAAGATTAAGCCGAAAGTGTTAAAGGTCGAGATAAACGAAAGTAGTAAGGTGGTGATGATGACATAGCGCAAGCCCGGCAGGGTGATGTGCTGAAAGCGTTTGATCACACTCGCGCCGTCCACTTCGGCGGCTTCATATTGTTCGCGGTCAATGGCTTTCAGTCCGGCAAGCAAAAGGATGGTATAGAACGGGATGCCTTTCCAGACGTTGACGGCGATCACGCTCGGCATCGCTAAGCCGGGTTCGGACAACCACGCGACGCGGTGATCGATGATACCGAGTTGCATCAGGATCGGATTTAGCCCACCAAAAACGGGATCGTAAATGCTGCGCCATGTCAGCGCGGTCACGACTTCCGGCACGATCCAAGGTAGCAGTATGAGCGCGCTGAGCAGACCGCGCATAGGTAAGCGCGTGTTGAGAATCAGCGCGATCCCCATCCCGACCACGAATTTAATGGCGACCGAGGCGAAGGTGAAGACCAGCGTATTGTTAAGGGTGGTGAAGTAGTCGCTGTCTTGGAGCAAGCGGGCATAATTCGCCAGCCCCACATATTGCTCAGTTCGGGTGATCAACGAACGGGTGGTCATGCTCAGCAAGATCGCGTTGACGAACGGCAGGAGGATCAACCCACCCATGATCACCACAATCGGGAGGACGAACGGCAAGGCGATGCGCCAGTCCCGCCCCAACAGGGCATCCACACGCGACTTGCGGCGCGTGGCGGCGGGCTGAAACGCGGAAGCACGAGGTTTTATATTAGCTCGATAGTCCATATGGCTCTCATTCGCTGGGATGCGGATTGGGGGCGTTGGCGGTCGGGTTCACCAGAGCGCACCTCAGAACACAGCGGACGCGCAGCCTTTTGCTTGCTGCGCGTCCGTCGGGCTGATGCGCCCACGTTTATTATTGAGGAACGCCACCCTCTTCAAAGATTTGCACAATCTTGGCGTGCGCGTCCGCAACGGCTTCTGACGGGGTCATGCTGCCGTTGATGGCATTCGCCATCATCTGGCTGGTGATCCCGGCACCGTCAATGGCGTCGATCAGCGCGTTCGGCTGGGCAGGGTGGGACCGACCATAATACAGGTCGGGGTTGAACAAAATATCCCGCAGCACTTCAAAGTTGGGATCCGCCGCGATCAATTCGTCAGTGTATTGGCTGGCGTAAGCGGGCAAGAACAACCCGCCGCCTTGTTGTGCCATCGGCGTGAAAACCGACGGATCCAACAGTTGGAGCATCAAGCGCTTGGCGAGGGCGATATTGGGTGCGCCTTTGAAAATCGTCAGCCAACCATTGGCTCCAGCTTCCAACAACCGCCCATCAAGGGTCTTGGGGGGGTGCAGGATGGCGGTATTTTCAAAGACTGGATTGCCGTCTGCCTTCGCTTTGGCATAAACGCTCGGTTGGTTGGCGGTGAGGGCAATCGTGCCGGCGAGGTAGGCTTCGTTGTTGCTCGTGTCCGTCCAGCTTTCGACGCCGGGGGGGAGCATGGGGCGGAAGCGTTCGCTGGTATAGGTCTCTGTCAACCATTCGACGGCGGCGACGGTTTCGGGCGTGTTAAAGGTGACGCGCAAGCCGGTTTCGTCGGTGAAGCTGCCGCCAAAGGAGTGGATGACGCCAATGATGAGACCATGCCCGTCCCCGCTACGATTGACGGTCAGCCCCCAGCCCCAAACATTGTTGTCCGGGTCGGACACCGCGAGTGCGGCTTCGCGGCGCGCATCCAAGGTATCGAGGGTGGCTAAGTCAATGCCTTTGGCTTCGAAGATATCACGACGGGCAAACCAAGGACCGGTCACGGCGATATAGGGTACCGCCCACCATTTGCCATCGATCTTGGCGTTCGCCTCGGCAATTGCCGGCACGACGTTGCCATAGAGACGGATGGCTTCTTCCACCACATCACTGACATCTTCTACAATGTCGAGGGCATACATTTGGGGGATGCTGAGGACGTGATAGCCGAGGTCGGGCGGGTTGCCAGCTTGGACTGCCGCCAACATCTTGGCGGTGAAATCACCGAATAATTCCGGATTCGCTGTCGAAATATCCAGTTCGATGCCTTCTTGTGCCGCAAACTCGACGACGGCTTCGCGGAAGATGGTCTGCACGACTTCAAAATATTCAGTTTTGTGAATCACCGTCAGGGTGCCCGCTTGCCCGACTGGTAAAGGCAGGGGGGTGTTGGTCGGGGCAGGAGTCGCAGTGGGGTCTTGGGCGAATACGAGTTGAACCCCTCCGGCGGATGCAGCGACAACCATGCCCGAACTGGCAATCGCACGTAGGAAGTCTCTACGGCTTACTTTTTTCAGATCCATGACAAAGTACCTCCTGATTAGCATTAAATTTAAACAAGTTAACCCACTGTCTCAGCACGTTTGTTTGGCATCACCCCCTTTCAAGGGTTACGGATGGGGCAATAATTAATAAGACATCTTTTACGAGTCGGTCTTGCTCCGGTTGCGGATCACATCCACAGAATTGACCAATTCGCCTATGGGATCAATGGCGATACGTACCCTATCGTCTTGTTCGAGCGTGAACGAGTCCGGCGGAACGATGCCCGTGCCGCTGAACAAAAACACGCCTTTGCGGAAGGTGTTACAGCGCCCTAGATAATCGATCAGTTCGCTTAAGGGGCGGTGGATCGCCGCTGTCGTGGTTTCCCCGCTGAAGATGAGCGATCCGGCGCGCTCGATGGTCATGCGAATGGTGAGGTCGGGCCACTGGGTCGCGCCCGGTTGCAGCCAGATGCGCGGACCGAGGGCACACGCCCGTTCATACACTTTCGCTTGGGGCAAATAGAGGGGATTTTCGCCTTCGATATCGCGCGAACTCATATCATTGCCGATGGTGAAGCCGATGACCTCCAGATGGGCATTGAGGACGACGACCAGTTCTGGTTCGGGGACGGACCAGTGGGCATCGAAGCGGATACCGACGGGGGTGCCCAGTGCGACGACATCATCTCCCATGCCCTTAAAAAAAAGTTCGGGGCGGGCTGCCTGATACACGCGCGAATAGACCGAGCTGTTGTTCGATTCGGCTTCGCGGGCTTCTTCGCTACGTTTGTAGGTGACGCCCGCCGCCCAAATTTGCTGATTACCGATGGGCGCTATGCCATCTACATGGGTCACGGGTTCGCCAGCAGCGGCATGGAGCGCCTCGAAGAGGGTGGCGGCGCGGGGCGCATCAGGGGCAGCCGAGAGCAGCCAATCCAAGACGGGTTGAACACCGCCATTGGTGACGGTCGGCGGTTCCCACAAGGGATGGAGGCTGTCGTTTTGTTCGAGACCGAGAGCGAACGATTGTCCAAAGCCACTGAACTGTCTCAGAAAACGATTCTCACTCAAAGGCATGGTTAAGCCCATCTCTGCGGCATTGTGGGAGGCGCTTGGGTGCCGCCCACGAACGCGGACAATACAAGAATAGCAAGCAAAAAAGTTAGTATCAGTGAATCACGAAAGTACATCCCCACCCCGTCCGAGCGCGCTCGGCATTCCCTCCCCACTTCGTAGAGAGGGGACTTTTAAGAACTGTTGTGAGCCGTTCTCTCCCCCTCTACATGCAATGGGGAGGGGATAATCAAATCTGTGATTCACTGAGTATAGTTCATTTAATGAACTTCATGTTCGCAAGATGAACTATTTATAGAGTACCGCGTGGACGGATTGTTGTCAAGAAAGTCATTGTGTGACGGGTGCATTTCACTTTAGTGCAAAATATGCTCGTCATGGTACCGAGGGAAATGTGGGGTTTCAAAGGGCGGATATTCGGCGCGGGGACAATGTGAGTTGATAACATTTGACAAGCGCCTAATCCGCCCCACCAACG
>Ga0163154_10009981_pt1 | contig 10696 bp, 8 predicted proteins | sample OliLakLV19MP9P1_FD_148649 | JGI IMG/M metagenome (GOLD analysis project Ga0163154, IMG submission 148649) | Freshwater microbial mat bacterial communities from Lake Vanda, McMurdo Dry Valleys, Antarctica - Oligotrophic Lake LV.19.MP9.P1 | ecosystem: Environmental > Aquatic > Freshwater > Lake >...
TGATGTCGCTCTGGACAGTTTCAGACGACGCAACCCAAGAATTGATGACGCTCTTTTATGAAAACTGGATAAACAAAAAACAAACCAAACGCGAGGCGTTCAAAAATGCGCAAAACGAACTGAAAAAAAAGTTTCCTCAACCGTATTATTGGGGAGCTTTTGTGATGGTAGGGGAGTAAGGAAGTCCTTTTTAGGTAGCTTCGGCGAAGTGAAAAAAATTAGCTCCTTTTTAGGTAGCTTCGGCGAAGTGAAAAAACTTAGCTCCTTTTTAGGTAGCTTCGGCGAAGTGAAAAAACTTAGCTCCTTTTTAGGTAGCTTCGGCGAAGTGAAAAAACTTAGCTCCTTTTTAGGCAGCTTCGGCGAAGTGAAAAAACTTAGCTCCTTTTTAGGTAGCTTCGGCGAAGTGAAAAAACTTCGCCGAAGCTGAAGACTAACTAAAATCTGCTCTATCTGTCTTATCGCTGTCCCCACCTTGTAAAAGGCATTTAGAGGCGGTTTATCCGTAAATAAGGCGTTGTGGCAGTTTATTGAGATTGGCAACGTGTGTAAAAATCCTTGCCTGCATTGAAAATTTGCAAGTTTATAAGAAACCCGACTTGTTTACCCGCTTAAATGCCTCTACAATGCTCCTAAAAGGGGACAAAACCAGATTGCGCCCATTGAAACACTCGTTTTTCAGCTCAATTTTTAATAAATGCTTCTTTTGAAAAACACGCTGGGAAATGCCGGTTATCGATGTTGTAAATTTTGTTTGCGCTTTGGTTATTGTGGACATTCACTATTTTGTCGCCAATGTGTTCAATAGCAGCTTTTACATTTTTGACTATGGTTTTGCCTACATCGCCCAAAACTTGTACGCCTTGATTGGTATATCCGCCTGTCAAAGGAGAAACTTGTTGGTAGGTTTCTTCTCGTTTGTCTAATTTTTGGTGGATATGTTGTTTCAATTCGGTGGTGTTGGGTTGGTTATTTTTGTGGAATACTGCAAAGAGTTCGACCTCAAAACTGTCGTGTTCCTTGCCCAATTTGTGCGTATCCAGCGTAGCCGTTTCTATGTCAGGATTGAAGCCCGTAGATTGCAACGTTTTCAATTCTACAGCAAAGGCGTTGCTACAAAAAACACAGTTTGGTTTCACGACAGGCTCGATGCGGGCAGTGTTGATGACATCTTCGCCTGCAATATCTTTAAAAACTGTGAATTGCTGATTTTCAAGTTGGTAAGTCGTGTGCCTTTCGCTCAACGATTGTTCCGTTGCTACGTGCAATGCGATGCGTATTTGTGGTTTTTTCTCAAATTCGGCATCTTTTTCAAAAATCTCTTTGATTTGCTCAATGATTTTGAGAGCCTTTTGCACCTATAGCACAGGGTTTTTGTCGGTAGCGAGCATACCGTCGCCTAAGACTTTAAAGCAGTGTGCGTTTTCTGCAAACAGCTCATAACGAATGTCATAGAGAACGGTTTCCATTTTCAAAATCAGCTCCAAATTGTATTTATTGGCACTGTATTCCTTCAAATCGGCAAACATAATATAGACTTTGTTTGCGTTGGGTTTGGGTGGTAGTGTTCATAGAGTTTTTTTGTAAAAATGTAATTTGGTAATTGTACAGACAAGCCATGGCTTGTCTGTACTGATTTAAAATGTCGTTATCAAAATGCGCTATCTTTTTTGATTAATGTCCACCGATTTTTGAAATACGATATTCAAATGAACATACACACCATAATTGCTAAATTTAGAAACCGTTTTATCGGCATCTATTGCAGGGTTCGGCAATAATGGGTTGGTATTCATCGCCAACCGTAAATCTTTGAAACTTGTGTCATTGAGTTGGTATTGGTAATATGGGCGAATACCCAAACTCACATGCTCACTAAAATAAAAATACATAGGCATAAAAACCGAAAAGCCATAATACAAATCGGTTTGCGCGTGGTTATACGTTTTAGTAAAGTTTGTTCCTTTTGCGTTGGTCATCAACATACCACCATCGAAACTGGCAGCAAGTGCGAGGTCGAAGCCATGCGATAATACAGGCATTGCCCCCAGGCCAAAATGCGCTGTATAAAATTGTTGCTCCATCTTATTGGTAAGCTGGCTTACTTTCTCGGTTGCTTGCAGAGTTTTAAAATTGCCGCGCAGTCCAAATTCATACCACATACGCGCCTTTGATTCGCCATGGTTGCCGTAGCTTGTTACCAAAAGCGAACCGCCTTGCGTGGCAGCCAATAAGGGGAACTGCCCGTCTGTAGCGGCATATTTCTCGTTAAATTCCTTCAATACATCATTGAAGCCTGTAGGCGCGAATACGCCATAATTTCCACCAAAGCCAATGAGTGTACATACTTTATAGTCATTTTTAGACCTTTTTCCGCGTGTGCGGTTGTCTTGCGCCATGAGGTTGCTTGTCGATAGCAACAAAATCAGGCTTATTGAGATTAAAAATTTCATGGATAGGGTTGAGTTTTAAAATGTTTATTTTTCTATCTGTAAAGTAAAGTTAAGTCGGGTTAGGTTTGCGGTTTAACCCGGTCGGGTTAGGTTTGCGGTTTACCCTCCATGCCCCCTTTTTAGGGAGGGAGAGCTAAACAACTTGTAACCAATACTTTAGTCATTCTGTTTTGAAAACGGGGTGAGAGATGAGAGGTGAGCGTATATTTTTAAAAAGCTGATGAACAGTGGTTTGACTATCCCCCCTTTTTAGGGGGGGGTTAAATCAAGAACTGGCATCTAACCGAGAACTTAACAGCTCTGGTGCTGGAGGGCTTGGCTTAAAACCGCAAACTTAACATTACTGAGGCGGGGTCTTGCTATTGTACGAGTGCGGGGTGAAAGATTCTTGCTACCGTTTTGACTACCAAGAAGTCATCTTGCAATAAGCTAACGTTGTAATGGCTATCAGTGGTCGCTATTTTTTTGAAAAGTCCACTGTTTTTTATTTTTTCCAGTGAGTTATTTGTGAAAAGTCCATGCGTTGTTACGGCATATACATCGCCTGCACCTGCATGTTTATAGGCTTCTGCGGCTTTCATAAGCGAGCCGCCTGTGCGAATCATGTCATCATAAATCACAACTACCTTGCCTGCCACATCAGCATTGATGCCTGTGATAGAAGTGCTATCACCACTATGGCGTTTTTTGAATACAAAAGCGGGTTGCACGCCCATATCATTGGCAAGCGACTCAACCCATTTCGCCCTTCCTGCGTCTGTGCAGGCAAGGGTAAATTCAGATCCCCCGAACGCTCTACAGGCTTCTATGACCAGCTGTTTTGCATAAAAATGCGTGGGTTGAATGTCGCCTTCAAAATAATGCGGCAATCCTTCTGTGTGCAGGTCCAACAAGAAAATGTGGTTGCCCTTGCCTGTATTGGGTATAGAGGAGAGCAGGCGCGCGCGCGTTTTGGCAGTTACTACGTCGCCTTTGTGAACGGCACGCTCCATAGTCGAGTAGCCATAATAAGGCACAACCATAATCAATGAACTCGCGCCTTGCTTTTCTATCGCGCAGGCAAGGTCATAAAACTCAAGCGTGTCGCTGTCCGAAACAGTTCCGCCAAGCAATACCACATCGTGTCCAACCACTTCGGTAAGAATTCGTTGGTAGCGTTCACCGTCAGGGAAATATTCAACTTGCACTTGTCCCGCTTCCAAGTCGCCCATAGCGAGGATTTTATCAGCAAGGTATTGGTATTTTTGGGTATTAAAAAGCAGTTTCATAACAACAAAATTAGTTATAAAATTGGAAAAACAAATTTTTCAATACTTTTGCACCAACAAAAAGATTTTCTTTTGTAATATTTGGTAGGCAAGTGCCTACTTATGGTCTAATCTTGTTGCACAAATCCCTTGCATTCTGTAGAAACAAATTTCTTAACCCTTGTCCGTGAGCATCAACGCATCATTCATAAGGTTTGCCGTATGTATGCTGATGATGCAGACGACCGCCAAGACTTGTTCCAAGAAGTCGTCTTGCAGCTCTGGCGTGCATTTCCAAGCTTCAGAGGCGAGGCAAAAATCACTACTTGGCTTTATCGTGTTGCCCTTAATGTAGCTATTTCGGATTTGCGTAAGAAGAAAGCGCGCCCTGAACCCGACAGGCTCAATGAACAACTATTAAACTTCAAAGATGACACGCCACAAGCCTTTCAAGACGAAAATGTCCAACTCCTCTACAAAGCCATCGAGCAACTCTCACAAGTAGAAAAGGCGCTCGTGATGCTCTATCTTGAGGAAAATTCGTATGATGAAATAGCCGAGATTATGGGCATAACAGCCAACAACGCGCGTGTGAAAATGCACCGCTTACAAGAAAAATTACGTAAAATAATGTCCAAACTTACCTAAAAACGCACAGGCTATCGCTCATGGAACTAGATGACTTGCAAAAAACATGGCGCAAACTCAATCAAGACGCGCCTCCTGAAGAAACATTGAACACAGAAACACTGCGCACGCTCCTACAAGGCAAATCGCGTGGTGTATTGGAGCGTTTACGTATCAATAGCCTCTCAGAAGTGCGCATAAACATGGCATGCGCCGTATTGTTATTCATAGGCATTTTAGTAGAAGATAATTTCTTGATGCGCATACTATTTGGTGGATTTTTAATATATGAAGTATTGCTTGGTTATTATTTTTATAAAAAACTGACACTATTACACCAATTCGTATCGCCTGACGAAAATTTAAAAGATTATTTAACACGCTTAAATAAACAGTTGCGCATATTTATAACCGTTTACAAATACGGCAATGCCCTCCTTATGCCCCCTGCATTTTTGGCTGGGCTTTTCATGGGCGCATATTACAATTCACGCGGCTTCTTTGCCCAATGGGTTAGTCAAAATACGACTCACTCTTTATTGATAATAACAAGTTTTACCATTATAGCAAGTCTATTGGGCTATTTAATGGTGCACTGGTGGATTAATTATTTGTATGGTGTGCATCTCAAACGCCTCGAAGAATACGCGGAAGAATTGGCATAAGTTATATTTCAATTTGTTAAAATCAAATAAAACACTTATTTTTGAACTTTGCAATAAAGATTAAGCTGAAAAAATGATAGGAGAAATAATATCCAAGATATTAGCGGGCGGTTTTGTAGGTTATATCACGAATGATATAGCCATCAAAATGATGTTTGAAGAATATTTCAAAACACGTATAGGCAATAAAACCTACAGTTTAGGCGGCTTGATAATCAAGCGAAGGCTTGAGTTTCAAGCAAGTATTTCTGACCTCGTGGAGCGCAAAGTTATCCATCATCAAGCCCTTATAGACGAAATAAGCAAGCCCAATTTTGGAGAAGCATTAGAGGTTTTATTGGCAGATTTATTGCAACGCACCTTGCCTGAAAGTTTTGAAGAAGCCCAAACATGGGGCGACATTCCTGCTGTCGAGGCACTTATACAACAAGTGCGGACTTCTTTAGAAACCAACTTACAACCTTTACAAAAACAACTTATTCCTGCTATCTTGTCGCAGTTGCGCCCAGATGCGTTGCTGACTGTAGAACAGACCAAACCTGTGGCGGATAAACTGCTAACCGCATTGGTGGAAATGCTCAAAACGCACTTTCCTACAGAGGTGATAGCCAATATATTGAAACATTTAGCCCATAAACCGTTAGGTGAAATCTTGCCTACCGAAGTCCAACAACTTGTTTTTCGATGGATAGATACACTCACGCCCAATATTCCACAATGGCTTGAGCATCAACTCGCCCCACAAATACAAGAACTTTTAGAAAAAGGGTGGGAAATATTAAAAGTAGAAGATTTCTTGACGCATTTGGTAACACATTTTGCGGAGCAACCGCTCAGTAATTTGTTACGGACAACAGACCGCGAAACGCTTTTAGAAAATTTTGGAGATAAGATACGCACTATATTTCAATCGGACGTACAAGAGGATGTCATTGAGGTTTTGTTAAAGTCATTGCTTCAGGTATTGCAGACAGACCAAACGCCGCTTTATAACCTCCTCTCGCCTACCATGTACGAGGCACTTGTGAAGTTTTTGGCAGATAAATTACCACCTTTGCTCAAAGGCTTGCAAGACTGGATTGGTGATAAAAAACAAGCACTTGACGATATGTTACAAACAGCCTTTCAAGAAAATGCAGGCATGGTTGTACGGTTTTTAGCGGCTATTTTTGTAGGCAATGTAGGCAAGGTGGTTGGTATTGATGATAAAATTATTCAGCGCATCAATAATTTAGATGTTGATGAATTAGCAAAAGACCTCACAAGAGAGTTAGAAGATTTTTTGAAAAAAAACACGGTAGGCGAGCTACTCAAACAAATACCGCACGCAAAAATTATCGAGGCACTCAGTCCGCTGATTAGCGAAAACCTACAACGCGCTATCCCGAATTTGAAATTAGACAGCTTTGCGCAATGGTTGGAAAGCCCTATCAATCAGTTCTTTAACCCAAAAGACATCAGCAAAAACTTGCTTACACGTTTGCGTGATACGCTCATGGAGCGTGTACAAACCAACTTTCTTTATACCGAAAAACTATCCGTCTTTTTACAAAAACAGTTCAAAGGTGGCTTGGAAGGCCTGCTAAACAAACCACTGATACACCAAGACGGAAGTAATTTATTCGGATTGGATATTCATATAGTGGCACAAAAAATAAAGGATTTTATCATAGAAAAACTTACGCCGACTTCAGACGGCGTTGGAATTCCCAGCGTACTTCCAGAAGTTTTGCATACGTATTTACAAAAAATAGACAGCTTACAGTTTTCTGAATCGCAACAAAAAAAGGTAGGAGAGCGACTGGTGTCCATTTTATTGGACTTTTTGCAAAAAGAATTTGACAAACTCAAGCCGCAATCTATCCGTACTACGCTGAAAAGTTGGCTGGGCGAAAAGGGCTGGGAAAATGACCTTGCTAATCGCCTAAAAAACTACCTCATCTCGAACTTGCCTGAACTTACACACGGACGTATAAAGGCGTTGGTAGCTTCGAGCCTCTCCAAACAAGATGACAACAAATTGCGCGACATGGTCTATAAGGCAATGGGGCAGGAACTCGCTCCGTTGAACTGGTTTGGCGCAGGTTTGGGTATCATTACAGGCACTGTGCTGATTTTTATGCCTGTTTCAACTAATTTTTGGCTGAACCTGAGTGTCATTGCCCTTGCCTACGGCATAACAGGCTGGGGGACAAACTGGGTAGCCGTCAAAATGCTTTTCAAGCCTTATAACGGCATTAAAATACCTTTCCTGCGTAAAAACCTGCCTTTCACGCCAGGGGTAATTGCCAAAAACAAATTCCGTTTTGCCAATAGTATGGGGCGGTTTATTGGAGACAGGCTCTTGGATAAAGAACTGTTACGTCAAAATTTTTCAGAAAATAGAGAGCACCTGCAAGAAACCCTTTCCGAAATTATCAAAAAAAATGATTATAGTTTTATAAACGATACACTCAAAAAGAACCAAAACACTTGGGCGCAAGCTATTTCTAAAATCATTGTAGAAAAATTAGAAGAGAATACCCCTCAATTGGGCGAACTTATAGCTGAATTGTTATGTAAGTCCACGTCTCTCGAAACATTAGCAAAAGAAATACCCAAATGGAAAACCCAACTTGCCACATATTTTGAAGAAGACGCTTTTTTAAATTGGCTTACGAATACACTGCTCACACAAGCCGAAAAACAACTCCAAAAAGCTGATTCGTTGGCTGACCTTTTTCCACAAAAGTGGCTTGCAAACTTGCCCGCCTTTGTGATCCAAATTTTAGAAAAAATTGTAGGCGAGTTACCTGAATACATACAAAAAACAGATTGGCTAAAGGTTTTAGCCTTAGAAAAATTCGCACCACAATTACAAACATGGCTCTTGCGCAACCTGGACGAGCTTTTAACAGCTGAAGAACAAGAAAATTTGAAAGAGAAAATATATCAATTTCTTAAAAAACAACTCCAAAATGAAAATGTAAAGGCACAAATCTTCAAGTTTTTAGATGAGAAGTTGAAAAATGAATTTTCTGCCAACCGCAATATCAACGAAATAATGGGCGGACAAATAATGAATTTCTTAAAAAACAATTTGAACGAAGGGTTGACGCGAGGCGTGGAAAGTTTGCTCGACTGGTTGAGCAGAAATCGAGATAGATTGGTAGATGATATTTATAATGATGTTTATGCTCAAAGTCCTTTAACAGCCGGAATTGCTAAAAGGGATATTATCAAAACCACGCAAGCCGTTATTGATGTGGGTATTCCTGTATTTTTTCAGCAGGAACTTGCCTCCCTCAAAGACGCTGTAAAAATAGAAATGCACCGCTTAGGTAATACGCCTTTTAACTTATTGACGAACCGACTTCTGCAACCTGACACATTGCAGGAGCGCGTAAAAGCACTCTTAGAAAACCCCGCACTTTTTCGGAAAATACAACAATTAGCCAATTTATTGCTTGAGGAAAAGCTGTTTAAAATCCCACTTGTCCAACTCTTGCCTGCACAACCTACCGCGTTGCTCAAACATTTAGAAATGCTTTTATTACCTGAAACCACATTGCTTACTGAGCATTTATTGTTGCGGGTGCAGGCAAGGGAAGATTTGGCAACTTGGTTGCAAAGCATAGCACCTGTAGCAAGTGAGTTATTGACTAAAATATTCCTTTCTGTAAAACCACAACCGCTTATCGCTGCGCTTTTGAAGGAGAAAGAACATATAAAAACGCTTTTGAAAGAAATCATAAAAGATGGCTATATTGCTACCCCTTCAGGAGTTAGTGGGCTTCTTTTATCTCTTTTAGAAACGCATATCTTTCCACACAAACTGGAAGATTGGTTTGAGGAAAATATATTAGCGGAAAATTTGGGCAAAATACTATCCGATTTATTGGCTAATCCAAATTTGCAAATGCTCTTGAATTTCCAACTCAATGCCCTGCTACAAAAGCTATTGGGTGGGGCTTCAGGCTATGTCGCTTCGGATACGAAAGACTTTTTGGTAGGCAAGTTGGGCGATGCGCTCTTTGACACGCTTGAGGATAATATCGATACGCTTTTGCAAAGAATTGATTTTAAGGACATTGTGGTGCGCGAAATAGATAAAATGCACGCAAGCGAACTGGAAAGTTTATTTTATGGTTTTGCGGGACCTTACTTCAGGTTTATCATTGGATACGGCTTTGTCTTTGGAATTATTTTTGGCTTCCTCGTAGATTTAGGCTTGCTTGGGTTACTCGCGTTGCTTTTGAAATAACCATCTATATTTTTTTCTCAAAGCAAACACTGTTTTCAACATTTTGATATTGCCCATAATTGGGAGTAATGCTATAGCCGTTGTTTTTATAAAGCTCAATAGCTTCAGTTTGCCTGCTGCCTGTTTCCAAAATACAGCTTTCGTATTGAAGTTCTTTTGCCCATTGCTCAAGCTCGACAAGGATTTTGGAGGCGATTTTTCTACCTCGAAAATCAGGATTGACATACATACGCTTAATTTCGGTTATTTGCGCACCATATTCTTTGATAGCTCCACAACCGACTGCTTGCTCTTCCCAATATGCCAATATAACATGGTTGATTTTATCAATTTTATTAAATTGACTATAAAAGGCGTGTTCATCGCCATCTTTTTCACTCAAATAGGCATCAAGCAATTTTACAAGCGTTATAAAATTCTGATTGGACGAGTCTGTGCGAACAAATGTGAGCATTTAGATATTTAGTTTTAGTTGGTTATTCTATAGTGAGTTTGTACTTATTAAGCAATGTTGCCACGTTATGAGCTGAGAACTTTGCTTTTTGAATTGGATTGAGCATTGGGTCAATAGAAAAATTAACCGCAGTTCTAAAGTCTGCTTGTTCCAAGATGGTATTATCAAAAACTGCTTTTATCAAATCGAAATGTTCAAAAATTGATTTAGTTAAGTCTGCTTCTACAAAATCTACTTCTTCTAATTTGCAATACTTAAATTGTATATGCTTTAATTTTAATTTGTAAAAAGAGGAGAAATTAAGGATACAGTTCTCGAATTCAAATGACAAAAGAAAAACATTACACTCATCAAAACGCAAGCCCAACATTTTAGAATTTTTAAATTTTACTTCTTGAAAAGATGTGCTTTGTAACTTTGCCACACTCCAGCCGCAGTTGTCAAATTCGCAGGCAATAAATACCACGCCTGACAAATCAGCTTTAGCAAAAATGCAGTGAGAGAATAGGCAGTTTTCATATTCACCTTCGGCAAATCCTTGTTCAGCATAATTTTCGTTATTGAATGCTCTTCCTTCCACATATAATTTATTCATTGCATATTTTGGTGTAAAAACGTGTATTTTGTGGGTGCAAAGATATGACTTGAAAAGGCAAAAAACAAATTATCAACGATTTATTAGGAACAAGCATTAAATAACATGCTATTCTGCCGCATTATTTAACTTTCGTTCCCTATTAGGCTTCTTGGAAAAAGGGTTTTGGTAAGAAGTCTATTTTCGAAACCTGAAAAACAACACGCAGATAATAACTTTTTAGGTCAAAAAATGCTGAAACAAAAATGTGCATCGATTATTTACAATCAACAGCATTTTTTCAAAAGATTTTTCTTACCTTTGCTCCATGGCAAAAAAACAACAAAATACTAAAACAACAACGGGTCAATACGACAAAATTTTCAAGGAAAATGCCGAAGAAATTTACGCCTCGCTTATCAAGCACTTCGTAAAA
>Ga0163154_10009982_pt1 | contig 10696 bp, 9 predicted proteins | sample OliLakLV19MP9P1_FD_148649 | JGI IMG/M metagenome (GOLD analysis project Ga0163154, IMG submission 148649) | Freshwater microbial mat bacterial communities from Lake Vanda, McMurdo Dry Valleys, Antarctica - Oligotrophic Lake LV.19.MP9.P1 | ecosystem: Environmental > Aquatic > Freshwater > Lake >...
CAGTGCTGGCGTGGATGTCGAATTTCATCGTCGGCCGCTTTCATGCGGAGGCGCGCGGGTTCGGGCGCCACGACGCTGTGGCCTATGTCCTGGCGATCATGCCGGCACCACCGCCACGCCAGCCCAGCCCAGAAACCCATTACACCACCTGGGCACAGATCGGCGCGGCCACGCGGGAACGCGACCTTTCGAATGGGTCCGGCTGGATCAAGAGCAACGGCGAATATGCGCGGCTGGCCATGTTGTCCCTGGCGGTGGTCATCGATGTGCTCGGCACCGAGGATGCGCGACAGGCCTACGCTTGGCTTTCCACCTCCGGTGCGCCGTTCACCCAGCCGGAGGTTTTTACCCGGATGCCGCAGCACAACATTGCACCGCGTGGCATGCCGCGTGGCCGGCCGAGTGTAGCCTGCGCCGGGGGGAAGGGAATCTGATGGAAGATTCCCGCCCCACCCTGGCGACCGCGCAGGCATCGGCCGGACCGACCGTGCCTGTGTGGCGTGAAAATCGGCTGCGCCGGTTTCTGGCGGACCTGGCCTATCCATTGATCTGGCTGCTGAACCGGCCTGCTTTGGCGCCAGTAAGCCGCGCGATCTATGATTTCGCGCTGCGCTGCAACGGCATCGCCATCAATTTCAAGGGCGACCATGGCTTGACCGTGGCCGAGGAGAAGCTCCTGGCCCGCGTCGCGCCAGGTCTCGGGCGGGGCGTCGTCCTCGATGTGGGCGCCAATACCGGCGCCTACGCCTTGACGATGAGACGGCTCGCGCCGGAGGCACAAATCTATGCCTTCGAGCCGCATCCAAGCACCTATGCGATCCTTGCCCGGCGGGTCGGCCCGTCCGGCGTGCATGCGTTAAATTTGGCGCTCGGCGAAACCGAGGGATCAGTTGAACTTTACGATTTCGGCGCGGCCGACGGCTCGACTCAAGCGAGCCTGAGCCGCGCTTCGATGGGGCTTTACACCGACAACATCGTCGCCCACCCGGTCGCTTGCACCACGATCGATGCTTTTCTTGAAGAGAAGGGTATTGCAACAGTCGACTACTTGAAAATCGACACCGAGGGCTTCGACCTCAACGTCCTGAGGGGCGCAAGACGGTCTCTAGCAGAACGCCGAATCAAGATGATCCAGTTTGAATTCATTGCGGCGAATATCGCTACCTCTGTTCGGATGCGAGATTTCTTTGATGTTCTTACAGGATACCGGATTTACCGTGTTTGTCTCAATGGTCAGGAGCTACCGATATTTCCTTACAGCGTCAAATACAACGAAATATTTGTCAATCATAATCTGATTGCCCGGCTTTATTGAAATTCTTCCGGTTGGCGAATTATAGAGAATAGAGGAGATTCACGTGGCGTTTTTTCTGGTTACAGGCGGGTGCGGCTTCATTGGATCGCACCTTTGTCTGGCGCTGCAGGCGCGGGGCGACACGGTGCGGGTACTGGATGACCTTTCGACTGGTCGGCTGGAGAATCTGGCACCTGGCGCAGAACTCATCTGCGGCGACGTGGCCGACAGCAGCACCTTGCAAATCGCCATGCACGGGGCCGATGGCTGCTTTCACCTAGCGGCCATCGCATCGGTGGAACGCGGCACGCAGGATTGGCTCGGCACGCATCGGGCCAATTTGACCGGTTCGATCACAGTGTTCGAGGCAGCGCGCGCCCGCTGCGTTCCGGTGGTCTATGCGTCCTCGGCCGCAGTTTTTGGTAACCAATCCGCGATGCCGATTACCGAAGACACCCCAAAACTGCCAATTTCTGCCTATGGCGCAGACAAACTCGGCTGTGAGCAGCAAGCGCGGGTTGCGGGAATTGTGCATCGCATCCCTACCTTGGGGCTTCGGTTCTTCAACGTTTTCGGACCAAGGCAGGATCCGTCTTCGCCCTATTCAGGCGTCATCTCGATCTTTTGCGATCGGCTCAGCCGCGGCCAACCCATTGCCGTTTATGGTGATGGTGGGCAGACTCGGGATTTCGTGTATGTGGACGACGTCGTGGACGCCCTGTTGGCCGGCATGGTGAACGCCGACATCACTGCGCCGGTCTATAACGTCTGCACAGGGCGCGCGACTTCCGTATTCGTGCTCGCCGAAACGATCGGCCTTATTTGTGGCCGTGTCCCGGTATTACAGCATCGCCAGGTTCGCTTGGGCGAAATCCGCCACTCGGTCGGCGATCCGACACGTTTTCGCGCCGCATTGGGGCTGCTTGACCAACGCGAGTTGCGATACGGATTGGCTGAAGTGATCCATTGGCTGAAAGTCGGGCAGCCCGGCGCCGACGCTTTGCAATCGGTGGGCCACGGAGTAGCCCGGGATAGCGGCGCCGCCGTATCCGAGGCGTTCACCCCATGAAGCTTCGGATGCCTACGGCGATCGCCACCCATAGCGCGGAGGTCATGACTGCGATGAGGAGCGCTGCCACCCGCCAGTCCAACCGATCGGGCAAGCCCGGAGGGTTGGCTGTCGCCGATTCACGATTAGCGTCCATTTTAGCATCGCTCACTTATCGCCCTTTCCCTCGCACCGGCCTCTCTGGCTGACACTTTTACCGTAACTGCAGGAAGGTAAATCAACCATTAAGGTATCACATAGAGACCCTGGGTTGAAAATGCTAGCGGGTCTGAAACCTCCTGCGCGTCTTTCCCCGAATGTTACCACCGTACGATCCGCTCAGGGCGCAGCTCGGAAATTTTAGGCCATTTCCAAAATTTAAAACAATAATCTGCAGGTTTTCGCGGCTAGTTACGGGTCGACAGCAACTTGGAGTGGTTTGAATGTGTGCGGTTGTTGGGCTTTTTCAACCTATACGGGCAACAATGCCTGATATGGACATTTTGCGTCTGATGGCGCAGGAGCTTCGCCACCGAGGTCCTGACGGTGAGGGATTCCACGCCGAAACGCATATCGCCCTTGGGCATCGTCGCCTTGCGATCGTCGACCTCAGCGGCGGCGCGCAGCCCATGGCCACCGAAGACAACGCGGTCGTGATTTCGTTTAATGGTGAAATTTTTAATCACGTTGATCTCCGACGGCAGTTGCAGGCAGAAGGCCATCGATTTCGCACGCGGTCCGATACCGAAACCATCCTGTGCGGCTGGCGCCACTGGGGCTTGGGCGTTCTGGGGCGTCTTCGCGGCCAGTTCGCATTCGCGCTCTGGGATCGTGCCAAGGGTCATCTGCTTCTGGCGCGAGACCCGCTGGGTGAGAAGCCCATGCTCTACGCGACCCTGGCGGATGGCACCCTGGCGTTCGCCTCCGAACTCGCCGGCCTGCTCGCGTTGCCCGGCTTGCCGAGGCAGTTGGACGCTAGCGCGGTCGATGATTTCATGGCCTTTGGCTACATCCCGGATCCGAAGACCATCTATGTTGGTATCCGTCGGCTACCCGCGGCGCATTACATGCTCCTGCGAGTTGGCGACGCCGTGACACCGGTGCCGCAACGCTACTGGCATCCGCCGATTGTCGCGCAGACCGCAGAAACGGATGTGGCAGGCGAGTTGCGCCGTCGCCTTGATGACGCGGTGCAGTCCCAGCTCATGGCCGACGTCCCGCTGGGCGCTTTTCTTTCTGGCGGCACCGATTCAAGTGCCGTCGTCGCCCTCGCGTCCCATGCCGCGAAGCGGAGCGGCGGCGGACCCCTCGCCACCTTCACCATCGGCTTCGAGGGCGAGGAGGACGAACGGCCGGCTGCCGCAGCACTCGCCAAGCGTTTGGGCACCAGCCATACGGCCGTCGGCGGCACGATGGACTACCTGACGGCCGCGCGCGAAATGGCGCGGATCTTCGGTGAGCCCTTCGGCGACCATTCCGCGGTCCCGACCCTGGCGGTCTGCCGTCTGGCACGCCGGCACGTCACGGTTGCGCTGTCCGGCGACGGGGGCGACGAAATATTCGGCGGCTACCGCCGCTACCGGTGGCACATGCTGGTCGATGCGGTACGCACCAGATTGCCGGCGTCAGTGCGTCGTCAGGTGATCGGCCGGCTCGCCGGTATATATCCAAAGCTCGACCGGGCGCCGCGATGGCTACGTGCCAAGCATACCCTGACCGAACTCAGCCTCGACGCAGCTCTGGGCTATTACAGCACCGTCTGCAAAAGCCAGGACAGGCAGCGCCGCGGGCTGTTCTCCCGGTCCCAACGTCTGGACGTCGATGGGCACCAACCAGCAGAGCGGATTGCGGCCCTGATGGCCGAATGCGACCCCGACGACGCGCTCCTGCAGGCGCAATACGCGGATTTGCACACTTACCTGCCGGGCAACATCCTGGTGAAAGCCGACCGTACCAGCATGGCCGTGTCACTTGAGATGCGGCCGCCGATGCTGGACCGCGACCTGGTTGTCTGGGGCATGGCCTTGCCAGCGCATGAGAAGCTCCGAAACGGAATCGGCAAGCATGTCCTGCGGCGGGCGATGGCCTCCGACCTGCCGTCCGCTCTGCTCTGGTCGAAAAAGCGCGGCTTTGCCGATCGCATCGGCGGTCAGTTCCGGACGAACTCGGCCAGCGTCAAGTCTCGACTGCTCGGCGACGCGATGCGCGATAGCCGCCTGTTCGATGCGGATGCTCTGACACGCCTGGCGGACGAGCATGCCAGCGGGTCCGCCGATCACACCCAGACCCTCTGGCAACTTCTGGTGTTCGAGGGCTTTCTGAACCAGCCAGCAGTGAGCTTTGCGACGCCGCCGCTCGCCGGTGCAAGGGCCTGACTGATGGACGCCCTGCAGCCCTCGACCTCGCAAGACCCGTCGCTCGCGGCTCCGCCTACGGGCCGGAAGATCGCCATGGGTGCCGCATTCATGGTGCTCGGCCGGCTGATCACGCGCTGCGTTAGTGTCGTCAGCACGCTGATCCTGGTGCGGCTGCTGGTGCCGGAGGATTTCGGCCTCATCGCGATGGCGGGCGTCGCCGTCACGCTGGCGGAGACCTTGACCGCCACCGGTTTTGCCGTGGCCTTGGTCCGGCGGCAGACAGTTGACCGGACGCTCTACGACACCGCCTGGACCATGAACCTGCTGCGCTGCTTGGTGCTCGGAGGGTTGATCGCGGCCACCGCCTCATGGCAGGCGCAATGGCTCGGCGATGCCCGGCTTGGCCCGGTTCTGCAGGTTATCGCGCTGACGATCGCCCTCGATGGTCTGCTCAGTGTCGGCCTGATCCGGTTGCAGCGGGATATGAGGTTCGACCTGCTGTTCCGCCAGCAGGTCACCTTTCGACTGGTGGCGTTCCTGGCGACCATCGTGCTGGCCTGGGCCACGCAAAGCTATTGGTGCCTGGTGCTCGGCAATCTCATCGCGAAATTCGTCGCAATTCCCTACAGTTATTGGCTCGCGCCGCACAGACCCAGGGCATCGCTGCGTGACTGGCGTGAACTGCTGCATTTCTCGAAATGGATATTCGCGCATAACCTGTGCACGGCGGCAGACGGGCAGGCGGCGACTCTGGTCGTCGGACGGATAGCCGGTCTGCCGGCGTTGGGTGTGTTCAACGTCTCCTACCAATTGGGGGCGACACCGGTGACGGAGCTCGCTGTGCCAGTGCGAGGCCCCATCTATGCGGGCTATGCGCGCGCGATGCACGACTTGGTGTTGTTGCGCCGGCAATTCTCAGAAGGCTTCGGCCTGCTGCTGGCCGTCCTGCTGCCGTTCTCCGTCGGCATCGCTCTGGTGGCGCCCGAGATTGAATATCTCGCGCTCGGGCCGCGCTGGGCCGGTGCCGCGACGATCATCGCGCTTTGCACCCTGTTCGCCATGGCCGATGCTGTGGGCCACTTCACCTTCAACCTGTTTGCGGTGCTCGACCGCCTGCCACGCCTGGTAGCGATCTATGCGACAATGGTGACGATTCGTCTGCCGGTCGTCATCCTCGCGACGCTGGAGGCCGGGCTGGTCGGCATGGCGACGGCCATGCTGGCGACCGCTATCCTGAACGCCGTGATATATCAGTGGCAGGCGTTGCGGCTGATCGGGCTGCCGGCGGCACAATTTTGCGCTCAGTTCTGGCGCAGCCTGGCCGCTGCCGCAGTCATGGCCTGTGCCGTGCTGGTACTGCGGGCGCTGCTGTCGCAGGCCGGCGGCGTCGAGTTGGCGGCGCCGTTGCTGCTTTGCCTGCTCGTTGCCTGCGGGGCCGCCGTGCATATCGGCACGCAATGGCTGCTCTGGCGCTGGGCCGGCCATCCGCCCGGGGCCGAGGCGCAGTTGCAGGTCTTTGGCGCGCAGATCATTCGACGGCTGCGACCGGGCCATTCGGCGGCCGCTAATATCGGCGCCCGCAAATGAGTGAGGTGTCCGAGCCATATGTAGACGGCCCCTTTCGCTCGATGACTTTAACAGCTGCGAGCTTGGCACACTGATGCCGCGTCGGGGTCGCCCACCTTAACACCTCTAGTAAGCAAGGGCTCGGCCGGCTTACATGCTTGACGCTTCGCTTCACCCCAACCACCGCTTCCTGTATCAACGCAACCGAGCGGTTCTTCGCCCTGCTGATCAAGCAGCGCCTGAAGCGCAGTGTCTTCCGCTCCCTCGTCTCACTACAGGAGGCCATCAACCGGTCTTGACGCCCTAAACAATGCGGTCAAGCGCGGACACCAAAAATTTGAATTATGGTGAAAAGATGCTGCACTCTCAGTATCAAAAGTAGTTAATTTCAAACAATATTTCAGTTTTACGGATTGTATCGAGGATTGGCAATGGGCCCATTCTTATTTAAAGGACCTTACGATGTCAGTATCAATTTTGAAAAATATGCGGGAATTATTTAACAAAAAAATCAAAAAATATGGTTACACAACGAAATGGATGCCGCCAAATGTTGTAGCCACGCCTGATAAGGTAATCGATGTAGATTTTGCCATGCTATCAGCCCAACTGATGCTAACAATACCGCGGCCATATTTTATTGGTATTGGTGCCAATGATGGCGTTACTCACGATCCAATTTATCCGTTCATTCGCGATTTTGGCTGGCGTGGTCTCATGGTGGAACCAATCCCCGAAGCCTTCGCCGCACTTGAACGCAACTACGCCGATATAAAAGGTGTTGGGTTGGTCCAGGCAGCCATCGGGCAAACCGACGGCAAGGGAACCATTTATACCGTCGAGATCAAGGACGAAACCTCGATGTTGATGTCGCTACATTCCTCCTTCAACCGCGACGTCCTGCTTCGTGGAAGGCGCTGGCACCCTGATCTCCACAATGCTGTAATTGAACGTGAAGTGCCGATAATGTCATTTTCGACACTTCTGTCGAAGACCGGCGGGGAGGTGGTCGATGTACTTAAGGTCGACGCTGAGGGTTATGACCTGGAGATCATGAAAACAATCGATCTCGCCCGTCTGTCGCCAAAATTGATCATGGCTGAACACGCCAATCTGTCCAGGCAGGATAAAATTACGATGGCTGATATTTTGCTCAATAGCGGCTACCGAGTCGCCATGACGCCCCTCGATATGCTGGGATACAGGTGATGCTTGTCTTGGCCTCTTGGCCTTGCCATCCCTTGTCGAGGCTACCGGCGACGAGATTTCTCACCCGCCCACATTCGAGTGCGAGCGAGCGGAGGCCCGAGCAGACGTATCTCGACCACACGCCGCAGCAGATAGCAGCCTGAGATGACCGCCGATATCGTGGTGTGTGCCGGCGGGTCGACCCCCGCCCTACGCGACACCGCGGAATAGATAAGACCTAGGTATCAACCGGCAGGGGATCCACTCATCGGCAGCGAAACGCTGTACACATAAACCGAGTCACCTGTCGGATTCTGGAGCGCGTGGCGAGCGCCATGGCGCCGATCCGGTTTCGCCGTCGCCAAAGGGTACGGGGAAGCGCGCTGCCACGACAAGGTGCGGACAAAATCCCGCATCTTTCATCCACCCTTCCCGCGCCGGTATATGGCAGAGGGCACTGCCCCGATCACCCGGCGGCTCCCGCCTTAAGCGCGGCGATCTCCTTCCTGGCCAGATCGATGAAGACGCCGTGGTCGAACCGGAAGGTCCCGATGAAGTGATACATCTTCACCCCCTCGCGCGCGCAGCCTGGATGAAAGCTCGTGTAAGCGGGATAGGGGAGGTTGATCGCGCCGTCAGTGTTCGCAACAGCGAAATTGGAGGCGCATTGCTCCGTGCCCCATTCGCGCCACCGGTCATGTCCGACCAGCTTTTCCATCTCACCATGGAATTCCTCCATACGGGCGCGCGAGAAGCCATGCGGCGCGAAGCCCGCCAAGCCCGACGAACCGCGGATGTAGCGAAGTGTCTCATGGCCGGGGTAGCTGTCAAAAAGCCGCTCAGACACTTCGCCGATATAATTGCCGGACGCGGATCTTGCATGAACGGCTGCGGCGTTCATGGAGACGATCGCAGCATCATCAGCCATCGTGAAAGCGGTACCCGAACGAATGCAGGACGTGACCTCCTCAATTTCAGGCGTGACGGTCATCACGTCCGCATCGATCTGCACCACGTATTCGCCACGATCGGTACGGTCTAGGATGTGAAGGATGCGCTCCCAGGTGCCGCCGCGCTGGCAGGTGCGGACATCGATATCCTCTAGGATCTGGAATTCAATTCCCGGCAGATGGGTCGACAGCAAGTCGATGCTGGCCCGGGGTGTGTCGCGGTCGATGATCGCTACGATCCGCCCGCCCCCGACACGTCGATAGAATGCCTTCATGCTGACGAGGAACATCGTGACATGTCTCGGATTGACCATGCTTACGATTGTGCAGGCCCCCTCCGTCACGACAATCGGAGGAGTATTCAACACGCCCGCTAGCGCGCGATCGAATTTTACATACTGAATCTTGCGCTTAATTCCGAAAAACATAGATCCTCCACCTTGCAGGGTCGCTGCCCAACGCTGTCACCGGCCAGGCGCCTCATTGCGAACGCCCATGAAGGCGGTGCCTCAGAGCCACCTACGATCCGTCTCTAGCAGGCCACATGAAATGACGCCCCTAAAAAAGCGCTAAGGGATCATCTGGTGTTAGCTGCTCTGATTGGCGTTGCGGCGGGGTGGGTGGCGTGGTGCCACTCTCCTTGGAACACCTGGCGGGTGATGTTGAGGTCTTCTATTTCCTGACCGGAGATAACGATCCCCTTTTCAGAGACGGTGCTGTCGAGTTCGCAGTGGCCGTCAGCCCAGTCCTCCAGCCCGCCAGCGTCTGCACTGCGGCGCAGTCATGGATCGTCTCGCCGCGATCACGCGGACTCTATAGCGCCAACAGCCCGCGCGTTGGTCCTAGGTTGCCGAAAGCGGCGATTTTCCTGTGAAGCCTTGCTCCCCCCAAATCGTTGCCGGCAGAGAATCATACCACCAAGCGTTGGTCAATCGGGCGGAGTCTGCCGAGCTGCCATCCCCCGCAGCCTTCCCGAGGTCGGCACCAAACTTCTAAATCTGAAACAGATTCAGGGCTCCTTTGGGGCCGGCACTGTCACCTTCTGGGCGCGTTGAGCCAGGCGGGGGGGGGAGGGGCCCCCCGCCCGCTCGATTTAGGCCGCCTGCTGCAACGCAGCCTGGGCGGGCAGCGCTGTGCGCGGCGCGCCGGTGGCGATCGCGATGCGGCGCGGCTTGAGCGCTTCGGGCACCTCGCGACGGAGTGCGACATGCAGCAGGCCGTGTTCAAGAGCTGCACCCTCGACCAGCAGATGGTCGGCGAGCACGAAGCGACGCTCAAAAGCGCGGCCGGCAATGCCGCGATACAGCACGCGGCCATTTTCGGCTTGCGGCGCCGCGGGCGCCTTACCGGCGATGGTCAGCGTGTTGTCATGTGCCGTGACATCGATGTCCTCCGGCCCAAAGCCGGCCACCGCCATGGTCAGCACGTAGCTGTCTTCGGCGGTCTTCTCGATGTTGTAGGGCGGGTAGGTTGCGCCTTCGGCGGCCGCGCGGGCGGTCTCAGCGAGGCGGGCCATGCGGTCGAAGCCGATGGCAGTACGGAACAGTGGCGCGAAATCGTAGTTGGTCATGGGGACCCCCTTCGGGAAGCAAGGTCGTTGCGGTTTCCACCCGTGCCGTGGCCCCCATTCGGGCGGCCTGGACCGGGCAGTGCCGGAAGCCCCACTCGGGCGCCTCCAACGTCTCAACAGCTATGCAGCGCCTGAACCGGGTTCAAGCCCCCCCCAAACGGCAAGCGGCGCGCTCCCTCTGCCGAGGGCACGCCGCGTCATGGCGCCGGCAACAGGCTGGGATCAGGGCGTCTTGCGAACGCCGATGCCGGCGAACTTCTTGTTGAACTTGGCGATCTGGCCGCCCGTGTCCATCACGCGCTGCAGGCCGGTCCAGGCCGGGTGCGATTTCGGGTCGATGTCGAGCCGAATGGTGTCGCCTTCCTTCCCGTAGCAGGAGCGCGTGGTATAGGCGGTGCCATCGGTCATGATGACGTTGATGGTGTGGTATTCGGGGTGGATGTCGGACTTCATTGGGGGCGCTCACGGGTCATGGGCCCGCCGACGGTGACCGGCAGGCGCGGGAGTGGCGCGTATAGGCGAGGATTTCCGCCCGTGCAACCGGCGGCCCGTCTTGTCCCGGCCCGGCCCGCGACTTAGCGTCCGCCGCCTTTACGGAGGGTTCAGGACATGCGGCTTCAAGGCAAGCGGGCGATCGTCACAGGTGCGGCCTCGGGCTTCGGCGAGGGCATTGCGCGCGCCTATTCGGCCGAGGGCGCGCAGGTGCTCTGCGCCGACATGAAC
>Ga0163154_10009985_pt1 | contig 10695 bp, 9 predicted proteins | sample OliLakLV19MP9P1_FD_148649 | JGI IMG/M metagenome (GOLD analysis project Ga0163154, IMG submission 148649) | Freshwater microbial mat bacterial communities from Lake Vanda, McMurdo Dry Valleys, Antarctica - Oligotrophic Lake LV.19.MP9.P1 | ecosystem: Environmental > Aquatic > Freshwater > Lake >...
GAATCTGAGGCACAAGAAGCCAGTCCGAGGGCACCAGCCAGCGCAAAACACCCAAAGGCCGCGCGATTTGCGCTTCCTGCAAGCAGGCCGGTTGCGAAGAACCCGGGTAAACCAGGCGCGTCAAGGTTGGAGGCAGGGGCTGGGCTGTCCATGTGGGCAAGCCGTGGACGGAGAAAAGTTTTCATACTCGATAAAATTACCCGATTCAAGCCAGCCAGACACTAAGCATTTCTGCTGTGCTTCTCGATAAATCCGTTTCCATCGTTTCTAAAAAAGGCGGCGTTAGCCAAACAACTAAGGCTTGTAACCCTGAAGCATGGCCGCATTAATCTCTTGTCGATTGCGGCATCCGCTTAGTCCCATAGTCAGGTCAAACTCGGCCTGAAAATTGCGGAAAAGCGCTTCAACTCCGGCCTGGCCAGCCAGTGCCAACGCATAGGCAAAAGGACGGCCAATGCCCACCGCATCAGCCCCGATGGCCAGAGCTTTGAATGCATCCGCGCCGCTGCGCAATCCGCTGTCCAGCAGCACGGGCATCCTACCCCGCACCGCCTCCAGCACCCCGGGCAAGGCATCCAGGGCCGCGATAGCCCCATCCACCTGGCGGCCTCCATGATTGGACACGATCAGGCCATCAACCCCGTGGTCCTGCGCTTTGCGGGCATCGTCCGGATGTTGAATGCCTTTGAGCAGGATCGGTAGCCTGGTCCGGTCGCGGAGAAAGCGCAAGTCGCTCCATTCCAGCGTCGGGCGCGAGTAAATGCGGGTGAACAGCTGCACCGCTCTAGTAGCCTCGCCACTGCGCAAGTTGGCCCACCAGGAGCCCGGATGTCGGCGCAATTGGGCCATGAGCACCGCAAGGCTGCTGGCGTTGACTTTGCGCGGTGGTGGGTTGTCGTCGGCGAAGGCATTTTGGGCCAGGAGCCGCTGAAACACCGGATCACTGGTGTATTGCGCGATCCCCATTCCCCGGAGAAAGGGAAGCCAGGCCAGGTTTAGATCAGCCGTGCGCCAGCCGAGCAGCGTAGTGTCCAGCGTGACCACAATGGCCTGGCATCCACACGATTCTGCGCGCTGCACGAAGCTTTCTACCAGCTCGTTGGAGCGGCTCCAGTACAACTGAAACCAGCGCAGCGCATCGGGATTGGCGGCTGATGACGCGGCAGACACGGCCTCCATCGGAGCGGACGCCTGGTTGGAAATTAGCAGCGGCACCCCACAAGCAGCGGCGGCGCGGGCCACGGCGCGGTCGCCATCGGGGTGCACCATTTCCAGCACGCCGATTGGGCAGGCAAAAAACGGCGACGCCCAGCGCTGACCCAACACGGTAACCGACCCTTCGCGCAGGCCCACATCGCGCAACATACCAGGCAGGATTTGCTGGCGCGCAAAGGCCGCCTCGTTGTTGGCCATAGTTTGTCCGCGCCCCGCTCCGCCGGCAATGTACGCCCATGCTTCAGCGCTGATGTGCCGTCGGGCCAGCTCGGCAAGCTTACCAAATTCTGTGGGAATGACGGGCGCGCTTCCGGCCACACCCGCCAGGTAAATGTCCCGCTGGCGCTGGGGACCAATACCGGGCGTTTGGCCAGCACCAGCAGCGTTTTCAGTTGCTGAAAAAGAGGAAGTAGGGGAGTCCGGCATGGGGCAAAGACCAGGAGTTTGAGAAATTTCCGGAAAAGCGATCAAGAAGCCCGGTTAGAGCCCTTCTCCAGCGCCGAGCCATTGGTCAGCGGCAAAACAGAATGCCCGCCATGGCCACGGTGAAGGTAAAGCAACGGCTCTATTGCTGTAATTTTGCCGCATGGAATCCGTTACCCTTATCCTTCGCGATGCAGGCATGCGCCGCACAGGGCCCCGGCAAGCGGTGCTGGAGCACCTGATGGAATCGGAGCATGCCCTTTCCCACCAGGAACTGGAGAACCGCCTCGAAGGCCGGGTTGACCGCGTCACCATTTACCGCATCCTTGCGGCCTTTGAAGACCACGGCATAGTGCACCGTGTCATGGACGCGGGGGGCCATCCTCAGTACGCGCTCTGCTCTTCGTCGTGCAGCGGCCATCACCACCACGACGAGCACGTCCACTTTCAGTGCAATGTCTGCGGCAACACCTATTGTCTGGACGAAGTGGCTTTTCCCCGTATCAGCCTCCCGTCAGGCTTTGTGCTCAGCGCGCTTGACGTGACCGCGCGGGGCACTTGCGGCCGATGTAAGGCAGCGTGAGAGGGGGGGGAAGGGCATTGTCCCACAAGCGACTATGCTTGCGATGCTTCAAAAGTATGTTTTGCGCCCTTAAGTTGCCAATTATAAAGAATAATTATAATATATATGAAAGTAGCTGAGAATATGGTTTCCAACTGGCCTGAAGCATTAGTTGCCTTAACCGTTGCACCAGAACACAATAAACTATTGTTAGAATATGATACGGTTCGAGTTCTTGACACGTTTATTCGCCCCAATGAGATAACAGCGCTTCATACACATCGGTGGCCCGCAACCTTGTACATTTTGAGTTGGTCAGATTTTGTGCGTTACGGTGAGAACGATAATGTCGTAGTCGATTCAAGGAATTTTAAAGCTTCTCCTCAGGCATCTACCTCCTTTTGGACGAAACCGCTAACCGCTCATCGATTAAATAATGTTGGTGAAAATTATATACATGTTATAAGTGTAGAAAATAACAGTAGATAGATAATTAATACAACTTTAAAAATTACAGGCTTCCCATGCCCCTTTTCGAGCAATACCCCCTGCACCTCTACAACTCCATGGTCCGCGAAAAGCAGCTTTTTGAGCCGCTTGACCCTCCCTTTGTGGGCTTGTACGCTTGCGGACCCACGGTCTACAGTGAGCCGCACCTGGGCCACGCCCGCAGCCTGATTACCTGGGACCTCGTGTTCCGCTACCTGCGCCACCTCGGCTATCGCGTGCGTTATGTCCGCAACATCACAGACGTAGGCCATCTTGAAGATGAAGTGGCTGGTGAGGGCGAGGACCGCATCGGAAAAAAAGCCCGCCTGGAGCGCCTGGAGCCCATGGAAATAGTGCAACAGTACACACTCGCGTACCGCAAAGCCGCCACGGAACTCAATGCCCTGCCGCCCAGTATTGAGCCCACCGCCTCCGGACACGTGCCCGAGCAAATTCAGGCCATCAAACGCATTATGTCGAATGGCTATGCATATGAACGCGACGGCTCGGTGTACTTCAATCTGGAGCGCTATGCCGCTTCGCATCCTTATGGCAAACTCAGCGGCAAGGTGCTTGATGACTTAATGGCCGGCAGCCGCCAGACTGAAGGCCTGACCGAAAAGCAAAGCCCCCACGACTTCGCCCTCTGGAAAAAAGCCAACCCCGAGCACATCATGCGCTGGGATTCTCCCTGGGGCGAAGGCTTTCCCGGCTGGCACATCGAGTGCTCCGCCATGAGCACCAAGTACCTCGGCGAAACCTTTGACCTGCACGGCGGCGGCATGGACCTGCAGTTTCCCCACCACGAAGCGGAAATTGCTCAAAACGTCGGGTGCTTTGGCACCGAAGGTGTGCGCTACTGGATCCACCACAACATGCTCACCATTGAAGGGCAGAAGATGGCCCGCTCGCTGGGCAACTTCATCACTATTGAACAAATGTTCAAAGGAGATCACCCGCTGTTGGAACAGGCTTATTCGCCCATGACCATAAGGTTTTTTACCTTACAGTCGCATTACCGCAGCCCGGTTGATTTTAGCAACGAAGGTCTGCAAGCCGCCGAGAAAAGCTATCGCCGCCTGATGAACGCCGCCGCCGCGCTTGACAAGCTTGAGTACAGCGCTTCTGCCTTGGACACTGACTTAGACAACCAGCTTCAGGAAGCCTGCCATTCCCTCTACCGCGAACTCAGCGACGACTTTAACACCCCGCGCGCGCTGGCGGTGCTTTTTGAACTCAGCAGCCGGATTCAGGACTTCCGCTCGGGGAACAAAGCCATCGGTTCCATCAGCCAAGGTACTTTTGACTTGCTCCGCACCCGCTTCCGCGCCGTACTCTTTGACGTTTTTGGCCTATTGCCCGAAACCGAAGGCCAGACCCCCAAACTGGACAGCGTCATGGACCTGCTCATCCGAATGCGCACCGAAGCCCGCGCCCGCAAAGACTTCGCTGCCTCCGACCGCATCCGCGATGAACTCATCGCCATGGGCATTCAGCTCAAGGATGGCAAGGACGGGACTACCTTTAGTGTGGGGGAGTAGGGGGGGGGTGTCACCCCCCATGCGACCTCAACATCCGGGCATAGGCCTTGGCCAGGTACGTCAAAATAATATCTGCTCCGGCGCGCCGAATGCAAGTCAGCGTTTCCGTAACCGCGGGCTCTAACTCCAGCCAGCCTTCTTTGACCGCAGCCATGAGCATAGCGTATTCCCCGCTGACGTGGTAGGCAGCAACCGGCACCCGACTTTGCTCTTTGACAGCGCGAATAATGTCCAGGTAGGCCAGGGCTGGTTTGACCATGAGGATGTCGGCGCCTTCCGCTTCGTCCAAGGCGGCTTCGCGAAGGGCTTCGCGGGCGTTGGCCGGGTCCATCTGATAGGTCTTTTTGTTGCCACTTTTGGGGGCGGAGTCAAGGGCTTCGCGGAAGGGGCCGTAGAACGCAGAGGCGTATTTGGCAGTGTAGCTCATGATGCCCACCTGGGTAAACCCTTTTTCGTCCAGAGCATCGCGGAGGTAGCGTACGCGTCCGTCCATCATGTCGGAAGGTCCGATGAGATCAACGCCGGCCTGGGCCTGGGCAACAGCCATTTTTGCCAAAATGGGCAGGGTTTCGTCGTTGACGATGTTGCCTTCAGCGTCCACCAAGCCGTCGTGGCCGTCTTTGGAGTAGGGGTCCATCGCCACGTCGCCGATGAGCAGCACATCAGGGTAAATCTCCTTGATGGTTCGGATGGCCTTGAGGTAAAAGTTGCCTGGGGCGTGCCCGTAGGTTGCTTTCTTGTCTTTGTTCACTTCGCCCACCACGGGAAAAACCGCAAATCGGCTGATGCCCACTTCAAGGCAGCGGTCAATTTCTTCCAGCATCAGCTCGCGCGACCAGCGGAACTGCCCGGGCATCGACGCAATGGGCTCTTGCAGGTCGCGGCCGTCTACCAAAAACAGCGGTTGCACCAATTGGTCGGTGTGCAGCCGGCTTTCCCGGACCATGTTGCGGATGACTTCACTCTGTCGGTTTCTTCGGGGTCTGATGTGCATGGGAAAGGAGTAAGCGATCATGACGGGCGAAGGGGCACCGCACTTTACTCAACGGCAAAGGTAGCCGCAAACAGGCTGCTCCAAGAACCCGATCCACCGCAATTGCGCCAAAAGGAGGCATCAAAAAGCCCTAAATTTGAACGTGCATCCCAAGCCCTTCGCCCGACGTGTTTTAGTGCTTTGCAGCGGCAATACCTGCCGCAGCCCGATGGCGGCTGCCTGGTTGCGGAAGGAGCATCCGGATTGGCACATTGTTGATGCCGGGGTGGCTCCTGGACCTTCTAACGGCATGGCCAGCCTGGTTATGCGCGAGCACGGGTTAGAAGCGCCAGCCCAACCCGGCAAATCCTGGATCCAGTACCGTCAAGAAACGTTTGACTACGTTCTAGTGCTGTCGTCGCTGGCGGCGGAGGTCATGGAGCGCGAAGCCCCGCACTGGCCAGTGACCGTGTTCCAGGTAGAGGATCCCGCGGCCGTGCAGGGAACAGAAGCCTTTCGCCTGGAAGCTTACCGGGCAACAGCGAATCAATTGCGAGAGATGCTTAGCGCCTGGTGGCGAGAGCACAGAGCTGATTAGAGCCATGAATAGACGGCTGAATAGATAGCTGAATAGACGGCAAAGCAGATAGCAGCAAAGCCAACAGACAAGTCAACAGCAAAGCCAGCAGCAAAGCCAGCAGAAAAGCCAACAGCAAAGCCAACAGACAAGTCAACAGCAAAGCCAGCAGACAAGCCAGCAAACAAGCCAACAGACCGGTCGGAGACTTGAACGCCGGAATCAGTCGCGCAGCGTAAAGTAGAAGGTGCTGCCGTGGCCTGCTTCGCTGTCCAGCCAAATTTCGCCGTCGTAGAGCTGCACGATTTTGTGGCATAGGGCCAGCCCGATGCCGGTGCCGCTGTACCGGTCGCGGTCCAGCCTTTGAAAGAGTTGAAAGATCTTTCCCTGGTACGCTTTTGCGATGCCGATGCCGTTGTCGCGCACACTAAATTCTACCTTGTCGCCAACGCGCGAGGCGTTGATGTGCACTTCCGGCTTTGCGCTTTTGTTGAACTGCAACGCGTTGTCAATCAGGCTGAAAAATACTTGGTAGAGGTGGTCAAATGAAACGCTCAAATTGGGCATGTCACCCATGAAGAGCACTGCGCCGCTCTCTTTTATCTTGCCCTGCAAATCGCGTACGACCTGTTGCACCACTTCTTCGGCTGCGGTTTCGCGGACCCGATCTTCGGGCACCCGGCGCAGGGTGGTGTAGCGCAGCAATTCGGTCAGCAGGGTATTCATTCTGCCGGCGTTGCGCACCACGAAGCTCATGTATTCTCGCGCCGTTTCGTCCAGTTGGCTGGCGTAGCGCCGCTCAATCAGCGAGGTAAAGCTGCTGATGTTGCGCAAAGGTTCTTTAAGGTCGTGTGCCACCACAACAGCGTACTGTTCCAGCTCGCGGTTGCTCTTTTCCAGTTCGCGGTTGTTGCGCTCCAGTTTTAAGCGCTGCTCTTCAATTTGGTCGCGCTGCCGCTCCAAAATGGAGATTTCTTTGTCCTTGCTGTCCAGCAGTTGGCTGAGCTCTTTTTTCTGTTTGTTTTGCTCTATAGACGCCTGAACCTCAGCCATCTCTTTGAGGTAGGCATAGGCTTGCCTGAAGTCCTGCCGCTTTTCGAAATGCTGCTGCAGATGCCGAAGCACGTCAATGAGGATGGCTTCAAAATGATTGTCTTTAGCTAGTTTGCGGCTGCGGTACAGGTAGTATAGAAAGCTGCTGTCGTCGTCGGTAGCGGCCTTGAGCTCGCCCAGGTATTGGTAGGCTTTGGCCAATTCCTGGTGGAACTGGTTTTGTCGCGCTATGCGAATGGCGTCTTTATAATGGCGTTCCGCCTCTTCCCATTGCTGTATCCGGGAATGGACTTCGCCCAGATTGAGTTCGCAGTTGCATCGGGTATAATCGTACCCGTCAAGGGTATTGATCATGGCCAGGGCTTCCTGGAAGCTTTTCAGCGCCCGGATGTCCTGGTCGGTTTTCACGTAGATGGCCCCGATGTTGGACAGGCAGAAAATCTGCTTTTCAATGTTGGTTTCGGCTTGGGCCAGCCGGAGCGCACGGCGCTGGTACTGAAGGCTTTTGTGGAAGTTGCCGTTGGTAAAGTAGAGGTTGGCGATATTCAGGTAGAGGTCAACTTTGTACTTGTCCACGTTGCAAGCCAAAGCTTTACTGTAATATTCTAACGCCAGTTGATGTTTCTGCTGCAGGTAATACACGGCTCCCATGGCCAGGTAAATGCGGCAGAGCGAGTCTTTGTCGGCCCGCCGCCCGGGCAATTGGGCCAGGGCCTCGCTCAGGTTGGTTTCGGCAATTTCAAGCCGCCCTTTGCGTGCTTCCATTCGCGCAAGGAAAAGAAGCAATTCGAACTTGCTGCGTTTGTCGCCGCGCTGATTAGCCAGGGGAAAGGCCTCGCGGGCCAGTTTCATGGCTTTGGTGGGGTGGGAGCGATGCAGTAAATTGACCTGTTCCACCATCCGTTTCAGGCGCAGAAATCCTGGATCCGGATTGGATTTTTCGTCACTTTGCTTGATGATATGGTCGCTGACCTTGCTGGACACGGGGGGAGACTTACCCTGTGTTCAACGCATTTTACGTTTAAAAGTTACGGAGAATGTTGCGCTCAAATTTCTGACTTCCAACGATTTATACCTTTTTTTGCAAGAGCGTCTTGCGCGTTAGCGGCGGCATTGTAACGCCTTAATCAGGATGCTTCACGCTTACTTTTAACCCTAATAGCCCTGCTCATCGGAGGCAGGTTGATCCAACGCAGAATCAACAGGAGCTACGGCCTCCATTTTCTCCTGGATAAAGGTCAAAAGTTCCGCATTTCGGTCCTGAGATTCGTAACCGCTGTTTCGGCTGTTCCATTGTTGACCGCTAGCAAAATGCAGCAGGAAATGCTCCCGGGAGCAGTTTTTCCCGTCCGGTCTGACAAAGGAATTGCGCTGTTCAATGTTGGCCAGGTCGGCATAAGCATGCTCCCGGATGTCGAGCGAAAAAAGCGGCGCCTGGCGAATTCCAGCCGGACCAAAGGCCGTGTACCAGTCCAGAAAAAGGGCAGAAACCAGTGCGTAGATCACCAAAAGTGCCCATGATAACGCCTTGGCCGTCCGTTCGTTATCAAGGCCAGTTAAACGATTCTGGTAATCTATGTAAGCTTCGTATTCACTGCCCAACAGCCGCCGAAAAGCCCAAGGGCTCAGCGCCAGGCCCAAGGCTCCGCCGCCAAGCAGGGCCACCAGCAACCGGGCAAATAGATCAGGTCGAATCAGGTGCAGGTTTTTGGCAAGGCTGCCGGAATACAACAAAAACGCGGCGAGTTGATAAAGCCCATACGCCACAACACACCCGGCAGCGGTTAAGCCAACCATGACGGCAAACTGTCGAAACCCCGTAAAGCGGAAGCGCGCGTGCAATTCCTCAAAGCTGGCTTCTGTTCGATACGGACTCTTATGTGCTGGAAAGAGCAGCCGCAGGGTGGCGTAAATCAGGCCAGAGAGAACGAGGGCCAACAGCACCAAGACGGGAAAGTCGGGCATGGAATCGAAAATAAGGGAACTTTCCCTAACTATTTTTTTCGCCGGTGCTGTAACTAAATTACCAAGTGAAACGCCTCAGCATCGTATTTGCCGACAAACAACCTTGGTCAGCCCGTTTCACTTGCACCATTCGGTTCCTCGTTCAACTCAAAAATTCAGGCATCCGCTGAACAGCAAGCATGACGGTACAGGAATACAATAGGAGTGTTGATGAACATGCAGATGCCTTGTACCGGTACATCGTTGCCCAACTCAGGCATCCGGAAGATGCCCGGGATCTGGTGCAAAATGCATTTGAAGTGTTGTGGCGCAAGCGCGAAGAGGTCAATGCCGAGAAAGCGAGACCCTATTTGTTCACCGTAGCCTACCGGGACATGATTGACCACATTCGCAAGCAGAAACGCATCACGCTGGTAGAAGAAATGGCCGAAGACGGACGCTCCACCCACATTCCATATACAGGAGCCCGGGAAGCGCTCGAAAAGGCGCTGGGCACCTTGCCGGAAGTTCAAAAAACGGTGGTCCTGCTCCGCGATTATGAGGGCTACGACTACCGCGAAATCGGCAACATCACCGGGCTGTCCGAAGCCCAGGTCAAAGTGTACATCTTCCGCGCCCGCAAGGCCTTGCAGGAGCGAATTGGAAACGTTCAAAACCTGATTTGATCATGGACATCAACCGCGAAAATTACGAGAGCTGGTTCCTCGACTACATCGAGGGTAGCCTGACGGCGGGTCAGATCAGCCAGGTACACCACTTCGTTTCCGAAAACCCGGACTTGCAAAAGGAATTCAGCGAGTGGAAGCAAACCCTGCTCAAACCGGACTTAACAGTTGTGTTCCACGACAAAGAAAGCTTAAAGCGCCGCCGCCGCATTCTCCCCATCGGCTGGGTGCAGGGGCTTGGAGCCGTGGCCGCCGTGGGTTTACTGATCCTTATGGCGCTGCCGTTGGTTCGCCAAAGCGCTTCGGATACGCCTGTTGCACCTGTGGCTGAGGCTACCACGCCAGATACTGCCACGCAATCCATGCCTCTTTCTGATCCTGTTTCCGGCGAAGGACTTTCGTCTCCAGGGCAACCGCAAGTCGCCTTCCAGGCTAAACCGCAGCACAACACGGCGACCCAACCGACGCAGTTGCCCCTGGCTCAACAGAATTCCCCGGAAAAGATTCAGAAACAGGCGCCTGACAGCCGCGGTGCCCAGAAGCCCGGTGCAACCGTGCATCCGGGGAGCCCACAACCGGCAACCAACGCAAGCCTTGCACAGTCACCCCGTTTAGCGACGGGCTCTTCCAACACCATGTCCACACCTGACCCCGTCCAGACGCGCAGCGCCCAATCGCTGGATGGTGCTGCAACGGCCGACGGTCTGTTAGCCCAGGCCAACGAGCGCCCCGCAAGCCAAGAAGCTTCAGCATCCACCGCACTGGTGCCTGGATTCTTTCGCAATAAAATCAACGACAGGCTCCCGATGGATATCGGCTCCTTGTTGACCGCTACGCAGACCGTTACGCAAAATGCCACACGAAGCCTTGCCGGTTTTATGTCTGGTGAAAGCGAATGGCTTGCCGTAGTTCCTCGCATTTCGGAACCCGAAGCTCAACGCAACACTGAATCCATGGAAGAAGCGCGCGTCTTCCGTTTTTCGGTAGGTGGCTTCAAAGTTTATCATCGCAAAACGCCAAAAACTGACTCATGAAGGCTCTTTTTTCCCTAAGCCTGGCGATTGTTTTCGCCAGCATCAGCAACCTGGCTCTGGCACAACTTCAAGTGGTAGATCCAAAGACATCACCTGAAGCACCCGCAGCACCCGTTCAACCCGCAACGCCAGCCGCTCCATCTGCTGCCGCTCCACCTGCAGCGCCAGCCGCTCCACCTGCAGCGCCAGCCGCTCCAT
>Ga0163154_10009988_pt1 | contig 10694 bp, 9 predicted proteins | sample OliLakLV19MP9P1_FD_148649 | JGI IMG/M metagenome (GOLD analysis project Ga0163154, IMG submission 148649) | Freshwater microbial mat bacterial communities from Lake Vanda, McMurdo Dry Valleys, Antarctica - Oligotrophic Lake LV.19.MP9.P1 | ecosystem: Environmental > Aquatic > Freshwater > Lake >...
CCCCACCCCTTGCGTCGCAAAGCTGAATCTCAGGACAGGCCGCCTGTCACTGCTGGCGTATCGAGACTTCGACGACGATCCCTTTCCCGAGCTAGAAGCCAGCTGGGTCTTCCCCCCGAGCTCGACCGCCGCGCCTTCTTATCGCACCTACGCCGATTCGTTGAACCCGCCGATCCTTCATCGGAAAGAACTCCTCGTGCCGCCGTCCTATCCGGGCCGAGAGGAATGGGTGCGACTCACGTCAACGACCAAGTCCCTGGGACTGTTCGATGACACGACCACCATCGGCTTCAAGCTCAACTGGCAAAGGCTCATCGAGAGCAAGGGCTACCGCCTGGCTGGTGATGAATTCGTGCCGGTCGGCAATGAACTTGACAGCAACGATGCCCCACGAGGTCAGATCGAAGGCCAGATTCAGCGGCACCTGACGGCGTTGACACGAAGTAGCCTGTCGGCACCTGTGCAGCTCCTGTTCCGGAATGGTTTGCTGCCGCTCGGCTCGACCATTTTTGACTACGGATGCGGGAGAGGTGGTGACGTAGCCAGCTTGAACGCCAATGGCTTCACCGCCCATGGGTGGGATCCTCACTTTGCAGCCGATCAGCCAATCTTCGAGGCTGACGTTGTCAACCTTGGCTTCGTCGTTAACGTGATCGAGGACCCGGCCGAGCGGGTGGACGCCATGCATAAGGCGTTCAAGCTCGCTCGTCGAACTATGTCCGTTGGGGTCATGTTGTACGGCAGTGAACCGGCTGGTAGACCCTTCCGCGATGGCTTCATCACGTCTCGCAACACGTTCCAGAAGTACTTCAGCCAGGCCGAGTTCAAGGACTACATCGAACAGGCCTTACACCAAGAAGCTTTCATGGCAGGCCCTGGCGTTGCCTTCGTGTTCTCGGACAAAGATCTGGAGCAACGCTTCAGTGCCGGACGCTTCCGAAGCCGCGGGATCGTCGCCCGCCTGCTGGCAACAAGGACGCCCGGTGTACGTGTGGTCAAGGAGCCCAAGGAAAGGATCGTCAAGCCACCGAAGCCATCGCGCGCCGAGGAGGTACTGGCAAAGGTTCGTTCCCAACTTGACTCGTTGTGGGCAACAGCGCTCGACTTGGGTCGCCTTCCCGAGCCCGAAGAAATTGTCGATCTTGAGGAGATCGAATCCCAGATCGACAGCCTGGGCAAGGCACTTCGCCTGCTCACGCGGCACTATGACCAGAGCTTGCTGGCCGCTGCGGCGACTACCCGCGCCGACGACGTTCGGCTTTATATCGCTGCGCAGCAGTTCTCGCGACGACCTGCCTACCACCAGTTGGAGCCGCGCTTACAGAGGGACATCAAGGCGTTCTTCGGTGACTACCGCACGGCGCAGGGCTCAGGATTGAAGCTGCTTCGCGATGCTGCAGACCAAAGCCAAGTCCTGGAAGCCTGTCGGCGCGCGGCGACTCGCGGTTTGGGGTGGCTCGAAAACGACCACTCACTCCAGCTACACGTGTCGATAGTGGGCAGGCTGCCGGCTGTTCTACGCGCTTACGTTGCGTGCGGATTGATCCTGTGGAACGCGATTAGCGAGGTTCAACTCGTCAAGATTCACATCGCCTCCGGGAAGCTCACCCTCATGGAGTTCGATGACTTCGATGCGAGTCCCCTTCCGCTGCTTCGCCGGCGCGTCAAGGTGAACATACGCAAACAGGACTATGACCTCTTCGAATACGGCACCGGCGAATACCCAAAGCCGTTGCTTTATCGCAAGAGTCGGTATCTGCACGAAGACTACCCAAGCTACGCCGAACAGCTCGCCTTCGACGAGGCACTTGAAGCAGTCGGCATCCTGGGCGATTCGGATTTTGGACCTGCACCAGAAACTCTGGCTGAGATCTTGGAGTCTCGACGTCTCGCGGTCAGTGGGATGAAGTTGGTGCGGAGCGGCCGCATCCCAGATCTTGACCAACCGTGCGGCAACAACTTCACCTACCGGTCGCTCATTGAGTGTGGTGAAACGCAGCAGCGCCTTGGTCTCAAGAACCTGCCGATGAGCCCAGCGACTTACAACGCCCTGTACGATCTGGCCACTCAGATCCTTGATCCCGTCGTCGACTACTTTGGCGGGATCAGGTTGACCTACGGCTTTTGCTCACACGAGCTTAGCAGGCACATCGTCAGGCGAGTTGCCCCGCAACTCGATCAGCACGCAGCATTGGAAAGATCGCCGAGAGGAAAGTTGATTTGCAATCGCGGTGGCGCCGCCTGCGACTTTTTTGTCGAAGATGAAGACATGAGCGAGGTTGCCCAGTGGATCATCACCAACATACCGTTCGATCGCTTGTACTTCTATGGACCTGATAGTCCGATCCATGTCAGCTACGCATCTTCGGGCAGCCGCCAAGCATTCCGAATGGTGAACACCAAAACAGGGCGACTAATTCCGCGCCGATTCGAGCGCTAAAAAGACCTTCAGGCGCTGCCACCCAGCCTTGATCTAGGTCGTAGACGGCTTAAGGTCGATGCCCATCTTGTCTTCGATCGTCCGCCGAATAAGTGAGCGTCCAGAACCGCTAGCCTTCCGGAAGCTCTCATCCGAAAAGTTAAGTTCGCCTGCGGGGGCAAGAGCGGTTTCAAACCGCGTCGAGCTGATGTCTTTCTCGTCGTAGGCAGACCTAGCCAAGTACTTCCGCAAGATATCAAAGAGCGCTTGAACACCAACAGTTTTGGTGATGAAAGAATCGCTTGTCGCATGCTCCCAGAATACCGCTTCACATGCGCGAAGATAGTTCAGCACCATCGCATACAGGACAGCGTCTTGAGATTCCAAGTAAGCTTGCCTTACAGGCGATCGATCATTTCGGCCGGTCGTCAACGTAGATCTGATCTTGCGCTTTCCTTCCAACAGGTAGTTGGCATCCCTTTTTGGATTCGTCGTGACGAGGCGCATGATGCCTTCGACCACGACGGCCGTAGAAACAGCCCAATCGGTCTTCTCCGCAAGTTCCGTAAGCGCGGAGTCCTTGATTGGCGCGATGGCGATCCGTCCCTTTAACGGTGACTTCTCATCAAGTCCTAGTCGGCGTGTCAGAAAGACCGCAAGCTTGTCAGGACTCCAATATTCCTCGGACTCCTCCTCTACGTTGTAGCCGAAGAGTTCGAATGTCAAGCTCTTGTCAACCGGCTTCTGCGTCGAATTGATAGTCGCGAATAGTTGAGCCTGATATGGCTTCGGCAGGTCAATAAAGACCGAGCAGATTAACTGCATCTGGTACCGCTGCTCTCGCGCTTGTGCGAACGCAAAGAGCCGGTGTTGGCCGTCAATGACTGCCGCCAGCTTCTCGCGTGTTGGAATGGTCAGAATGAAAGCGCCGTCCCCCTTCTCGTCAATGGTCCAGCGCTTCGCCTGAGATGCGGCCGCTCCTTCCTCGTCATCGGGTTGATTTCCTTCGATGAGGCCATCTTCCCGACGGAAATTCGCCGCCAGAATAATGGTGTTTGGGAAGGCCGCGTCTGCGCGGTTGATGTATTCAGCGATCACCTGAAGCCGCTTAGGCTGCATCATTCGCTGCGTACCCTCCAGTTCGTAAAAATCACTGCCCTCGCGCAACCTAGCGCTCAGTCGGTCGCTGTAGGCAACCTCCAACAATACCTCCGCAGTAATCACGGCTACGTAATAGACGCCCAAAGGCTGCGAAACGCGGAGGGCCGGAACGTGAAGCGGAAACTTCGCTTCCATGGCACTTATGCCCTAAAACCGTCAAGTGTGCCGACAAGGCCCGAACTAGCGTCTGCCTTTCCGATGGCGGCATCAGGACCATCCTGAAGGTCCCTTTGTAGGGCGTTTGCAATCCACCATGTCCAGAGGGCAACGACAGACCCGACAGCAGCAAGCACCAACGCGAGAACGTCGCCAACCGTGGCTGGGGAAATGACCAATGCCAATATTGACAGACCTGTGAGTAGACAGACGGCGACTGCACGCATCGATTTGTGCTCGTCTTCGGCAAGGACAATTTGCATGCAAGCCGACCCGGCGAGCGCAGGAAAGAATGTGACCAGAGACGTTCTTATCGCGGATAACGATCGCGTCGCGCTCATGTCAAAAATGAGCTTGTGCAACTCGAACCAAACACCAGCCGCACCAACAAGCAACACTGCGACAACAAAGTACAGCACAAAACTTGGGTGACGTGCTGGCCTAACCGACCTGGCCAGGAGCGTCGTTCTCAATACACGCCAATGCAAAAACGTATCCAGATTTTCCACGGACAAATTGCCTCCTTGGCGAAGCCATAAATACCGGCGGATTGAAGTCCGCCGATGTGCGACTGACCGCTATTGGAGCGATCAAATCACGCGACAACTTAGAAGGACGACCACTTTATCCGCCTCCGCTGCGACCGTCTGTCAAACGATCGCGATTCTCAACCGACTGCGCCGAGTCTTTACTTTGCCGCGGCCGCGACAAGTTGAACGACGTTCTCCAGCTTGACGAACACCCCATGGGCTCGCCTTGGCGCTTCCCCGGGCATGCGTACAAGCATGTCGCCGGCACCAAGCAGGTTTTCCGCGCCCTTCTCGTCGAGAATGATCGTCGACTCGGTGCCTTTCTGGACAGCTAACGCGATGCGCCCTGGAATATTGCTACGAATCAGTCCAGAGAACGTATCTGAGTCCGGCCGCTGGGTGGCAAGCACCAAGTGGATACCGGCAGCCCGTGCCTTCTGTGCAAGCCGGGCAATGAGCGGTTCGATGTTGGGGTCTTGCAGCACCAGGTCGGCGAGTTCCTCAATGAGCACGACGATAAATGGCATCGCCTGCCCCTTGCGACGGGCCTCACCGATGTTGGCAACCCCGAGTCCGCTGAATATGCTGTAACGAGCGTCCATCTCGACGCCAAGCTCCTGTAGCATCTCGCGCGCCTGCGGGAGTTCTGTAGCGACACCACCTCTGTAGAGGTTCGGTAGCTTGGCGTATTGAGCGAACTCGACCTGCTTGGGGTCGATCAAAGCGAGCTGCAACGTCTCGGGTTTGTGCCTCTGAAGCAGCGACAGGATGAGCGAATGAAGGCAGACACTCTTACCTGAACCGGTTGTGCCCCCCACGAGCAAATGCGGTGCCATCGCCAAGTCAAACGCAACGTCCTCACCGGTCACTGTAACGCCGACATAGACCATCAGCTGGTTTGGATCCTTTGGACCACCGTGAGCCCATTCGCGCAACCGCTCGATTCCAACCGCCTTCCACGTAGATTTCGGTCGCGGCAAGTCGATGAATAGCGTCTTGGCTTCATCGCCATTGGAGACTGTGGGCAATGCACTGCCGAGATTGAGCGCCAACCCCAATTGCGACATGCTGCGTTTGAGCTTTGCCGAATCCGCAAGATTGACCAAAAGCACTCGGTATCGCGTGATGCGCGGACCGTGGATTGCGCCCTTAACTTGCACCGCAATGCCAAGTTCAGCAAGTGCCTTCGTCAGTGCATGGGATGCGTCGGTCGGCGTGACCTTCTTCGCGGCTTCATCAGGAGCGGAGTCTCCTCCGGCAGGACGCTTAACCGCGAAGTCGGGCATGTCCGAGCGTCGCATCATCGCTTCGATGAACTTGTCGTAGTTCTGGTCAGCCCCCAGCCAATCCGCCCATAGGGCCACGGCCCCTCGGTGCCAATGCGCGCGAATGGCCGTGCGTAAACTCTCCATAGAGGAGATTGCAGTGCCGCCGCTGGTCAGCGAATGGGATACCAACAAGCCTACCCACGCCCCAATGTTCTCCGGCGAGAACAGTGACATCGCGGGAATATCTTTGCCCTGCGAATCGACTGCAATGTCCGGGAGCTTTCCCATGGCCAAGGAACGCCCGACAGCCAGTCGCGCGACTTGAGCCTTCGTGTCGAGCCCAAGGGATTGCCGCAATTGGTCTGTGTGGTTGTCCGCCTCAAGGCTGGTTCGGTATCGCAAGCTGAGCGCTTGCTGAACGTCCAAGTCACTCATCTTGCAGCTCCGAAATATTTGCCTTCTTTCGCCGTCGTGCGGCCGATACCGTCGCCGACATCCGCGTGATCAAGTAAATACGTCACCGAAACGTTCTTCTGAATACGCTTGTAGAAGTCGATGTCGATTTCTTCGTCTTGCGATAGGAGGATGACCTGACGATCCGGGTTGCCGGTCCAGAACTTGAATATGTTCTGCCGGTGTTTGCTGTCGAGGCGGCCCAGTGGAGTATCAACGACCATTGGTGCTTTGACTCTCGACACCTCGGCTAGGCCAGCGATGAGCGCAGTCGCAAAAATCTGGTTCTCGCCCGCCGATCGGTCAAACGACATTTCCTTGCCAGTCTTGCCTAAGATGTGCGTTGTTCCGTCGTTGTCGATGGTGATGTTCGATACCTGGTCTTTGTGAGCCAATTGCTGGTAGACCTTCGTCATCGCGCGACCCAATGCCTGAACCTTCAAAGGGAACAGCAACGGCACAACTTCTTCTAAGACAGCTCGAACGCGCTCGGACTTGAGTAATAGTTGTCGGACAGGACTGGTTTCGTCCCGCCGCTTGGCCTCTTGGGTGTACCGCGAACGCGTATTGCTGACCGTCACTTCGAGACCAAGCACTTCACGGTCATCGTCGCGAATGTGCGCCTCAAGTTCGTCGATCTGGGTGGAGACGCGACTGAGGTTGCCTTTCAGCTCCGTCAAGGTGCCATCGCGGTCAATTCCTTCGACGCGTGCAATCTTGCGATTTAGCTCCTCAATGCGTTCGCCGAAGTCGCGTTGCTGAGACAGAAGATCATGCACCTCTTGCTGCCCAACTGAAATCGAAGCCAGGAACTGCAAAGCCCGTTCCCGTAGGCTTTCATGCAGGTAGCCGTGCACGACGGTCTCGGCACAGTTCGATGGCGGCGGATGAAACAAAGATGCCCACGCAGTTTCAATCCGGCCCTTCAGCGCCCCGATCTGTGCGTCGGTCAGTGCCGGTAAAATCTCAGGGCTCGCCGCACCTAGAAATGCCTTCTCAAACTTGTCTCGCTTGGGTTGCAGTGCCCGACATTCGGTCTGCCAGTCGGCGAGCTCCATTTCCCTATGCAGTTGGTTCTTGAATTCGGCCAAAAGAGCCTTCGGCATCAGATGGAATGGCAGCTTCTCGGCAAGGATGCGCTCAAGAGACTTCTGGGCTTCCTTCTGCGCGCTTCGAAGCTGCTCCCGCTCTTCCACTAGGTCCTTGACAGTCGCAATGTCGCCGCCACCGCCGCCCGATGACGTGATGCGCTCGAAATAGGATGTACGCTCCGCCTTAAGCTGTGTCAGCTTGCTCTGGCTCACTTCGGCGTCTTTCTGCAAGGCTTTGAGCTTGTCTTCGTCAGCGGTCAGCGCTTCAAACATCCGGTCAATGTTTTCATCGTCGACGTTTGAGATTGCCGAACGCTTCGCTGCTTCGAAAGTCTTAAGTCGTTCAGCGAGATTTCGCAGCAGCACGACGCCGAGCAGTCCTTCCAATCCTTGTTTGACCTGTTCTATCCGAGATTGGTCGGCGAGCTTCTTGACCTCTTCGCCATCGAAGAAGAAGAACGGTGCGATGTGTGCCGGGACGAAGTGGTCATCGAGTAAATCTGCTAGCTGGAAGCCAGCTTTGCCGTCTCTCTTCGGAACCCCTGGTACGCCTCGGGCAACTTCACGCACGATGGCCTCATCCTCGAGCCACTGGCCGTTTGATGTCTTGAAGTACCAGCGGCGCGAGATGTCGATGGCCTTGGTTTTCGTCCGCTGCACTACGACCCGGACCGTCATCTGGTCTTGACCGTCGCGCCGGGCCTCACCATTGAACGCACGCTCGAGAAAGGTCGGGTAACCCTTGTAGTCGTCAGGCTTCAGGCCGGCGCGAGCCAAGTGGACCATGGCGTCCTTTCCATACAGGCAAAGGTACAACGCCTCAAGAATTGATGTCTTCCCATAGCCGTTTAGGCCACCAACGAGAACGATGTTCTTGCCGTCGGCGGGTTCCGGAAAGTTGAATTCTGCGTGCGGGTAGCTCTTGAAGTGGGTTAGCTCAATCTTAGAAATCCACAAAATCTGTCTCCCTAATCCATGCTTCCAAGAATTTCTTCGATACGGGCGTAGATGCCCGCAGCGCGCTCTTGGTGCTGCCTCTCACGCTGAAGTGACACCAGTTCCGTGATAACTTCAATCGGGACATTGTGCGTGTTGCACACGCGAGTCAATCGAATGTTCGCATCAGCGTCCGACCACAATGGAAGGTCCGCAACTGAACTGTCGTCGTACTGTTCGTCATGCATTTGCGAGGCTCTCCTCTTGCTGCAGTTCGATCGCCCAAGTCTTGTGGATGAGTTCCATTTCGTCGTCTGATATCAGGCGACCACCGAACTCCGCCTGCACAGCCAGTAGCCGCTCAAGAATCTCGCGGCGGGCTTGGATCGTGAAGGGGCCAGGAATGTGCTTGCCAGTCAAGTCGAACGTGAGCCGACCATTACGCCGTATAGCACTGCGGCGATTCGGGTCGTTGCGAATCGCCACCAACCAGTTGCGGAACGCAACGAGTGGCTGGTAGATGTGCTTGCCCGAGTCGATGAACCCCTGCAGGCTCTTGTCCTTCTCAACCACAGTACATGTCCAGCAACCGAATCGGCTGTTTGGCGTGCCGCAGCCCGGAGCTTCGTCCTTGCTGAGAACTACCGGGCACTCGCCTCCTTCCGCATCGCGATAGAGTTGAAAAAGCTTGGTGTGAGTCCCGCCCCAAGGCGCCGGGAACGAGCCAAGAATCTCCCAGACGTCATCTGTAGACAACTCAACAATCGGGCGGAAGATGTAGGCGCCGGTGATGCTGGTGTGCGGGTTCAGATTCGTACCCCGCTCGTTTTCATACTTGTCGACCGTCATCATCCGGCGGATACTTTCGGTACGGCGTACGCCCAGCACCACAATCGCGGCGCCGTGATCAGAGATGTTGGCTTTGATGTAGCCGCTCGTAGGCTGAATTTTCAGCCTGTCCGTACACCAGCGCATCTGCGAGTTCGGGCTCGGGTAGCCCTTGCCAATGAGCAACACCCAGAACGACTTTTCGAGCTCAGGATGGGTGCGCGCGACTGTGAGGGGTAAACCCAGACTACCAACCGCATCTTGAATCTGCGCGGTCACTTCGTCCAAGTGTGCCATGACCAGCGGGCTCTCAACCAGCGTGTCGTTGGACACGATGTGGACGGGTCGAGTGCGCTGTGAAGGAGGGATGGCTCGGAGCGCTTCAAAGACAGCGTGAGCGACGACGGTCGAATCCTTACCGCCCGAGAACCCAACTATCCAAGGGTAGCGCTGCACGGACGAGAGATACTCGTCCTTTACATGATGGATGATTTCCTGCCAGCGTTCTGCTATGGGGCGTTCGAGATCTTCAGGCACAAACTATTTCCGTTCTCTCGGGCAGCCGGAGCCGAGGCAAAAACACGAACTCGCTCCCCAAGTTGAGAAGGTCAGGAAACGTCAGAAAACAGACGGCGTACGTACGCGCACTATGGTACAGGAAGACCCCGGTCGGCCCTCGGCGAATCCCCCTGCCGCCTCTGTCCGCGCATCAGCCCTTCGGCTGAAGACGTGAAAACAGTGCTTACTGGCAACCGTCGTGTCGCCGTCATCCTTGTTGAGGCCGAACGCGTTGATCGGATCTCCCATTGGTTGATCCAGATCATCGTGGGGTAAGCCGCCAAGGCCGCGAGGGCTGCTTCTTTGGCCCTCTTAACACAGGCGCTGCCCGGACTGAATAGCTCGTCGTAACCCAGCAGCACATGGACCGGCCGATTAGTGGCGTACGGGCCGGCTTCGAGCAACAGCACGTTGCGCTTGCCGTCGGCGGTGAGGCGGTTGGCCAATACACAGCCAGCGGAACCGGCGCCGACGATGATGGCGTCGTAGGTCATGAATGTGGGGGCTCTGTGGGCACCGTGGGCGGCGTGTGTTGTGAAAGCGGCACGCTGGAGTCTACCTGCTGGTGCCGCACGACGAGATCGCCGAAAGAAAGTGAATCACGGATTGCCTCCGTTATGAAGTCAAGGCTTAGTTCTGGTGCCGGTGTTTGCATAGACCGAGGGGGACAACAGCCGTGCATATCTGTGCTTTTAAATTTACTTTGGTCGCGCCACGTTGGCGAACAAGGAAACTTCGTCATCCAAACGGGCACTGAAAGAGCCATTGGATTACACGCGGGATGCGGGCGCAGAGCGGGCATCCCTCACTCTCCCGATAGCCCTGATTGCGGACTCCCTTGTCGATGCATCTCCATCAGATGCGCGCGTACCTTGGATGCCGGTACCGCCCGGGCAGGGTCTTTCTTGATTGCGTCATATGCGGCAGCCACTTCTGTACGCAACCAGGCGTCGATTGGCTGGTCGCTCGCAAGGATGGCGCGCAATCCATCGCGACGAACTTCGCTTTCCGTCACGTACTCTCCGGTAGCCACCTTGACGCAATCCGTTTGAGATATCACGTTGTTAGGAACTTTGCTGATTCTTCGATTCGAGCGCATGAGGCCACTCCGCAAAAGTTTGCAGGAATTATGAACCCAACCTCTCCACCTCGCACCAACTCGCCCGCAACGGAATCGACCCCGACACCGGATCATCGCGCGAGGTATCGATCACCTGATTGAGGTTGGCCGCCAGCGGATGCTCGCGATCATAAGGCGACCCCGCAGCGCCCTCCACCCACCACCCATGCTGCG
>Ga0163154_10009992_pt1 | contig 10692 bp, 9 predicted proteins | sample OliLakLV19MP9P1_FD_148649 | JGI IMG/M metagenome (GOLD analysis project Ga0163154, IMG submission 148649) | Freshwater microbial mat bacterial communities from Lake Vanda, McMurdo Dry Valleys, Antarctica - Oligotrophic Lake LV.19.MP9.P1 | ecosystem: Environmental > Aquatic > Freshwater > Lake >...
GTAGTAAGGCAGCAGATACTACAGCGGATGGGGATAGGAACGGATAGGACAGGACACAAGAAATCCGTTTCTATCCTCATCCGTTGTAGTAAGGCAGTAGATACTACAGCGGATGGGGATAGAAACGGATAGGACAGGACACAAGAAATCCGCTTCTATCCTCATCCGTTGTAGTAAGGCAGTAGATACTACAGTGGATGGGGATAGGAACGGATAGGACAGGACACAAGAAATCCGTTTCTATCCTCATCCGTTGTAGTAAGGCAGTAGATACTACAGCGGATGGGGATAGAAACGGATAGGACAGGACACAAGAAATCCGTTTCTATCCCCATCCGTTGTAGTAAGGCAGCAGATACTACAGCGGATGGGGATAGGAACGGATAGGACAGGGTACAAGAAATCCGTTTCTATCCCCATCCGTTGTAGTATCTACTATTGATCAAAGGTCAATGTGATGACAATCCGAGAATTCATTCAACAGGAAATCCTCCTTCCCCGCCTCCAGGCGAGTAGTGTGCTCGTTGTCTACGATCCAGAGCAACGCTATCATGAACTCTGCCTGGACCTGGCGACACCCGACCGCCAGGTGGTTGATGCTAGCGAGAGCAGCATTGAAAGCCGAGAGGGGGCGCTGGCTGCACTCCAACGCATTGGGCAACGCAATGAATTATTGGTCTATGTGCCGGCCAAAGCGCCGCTCACCGATGAAGAGAAACAAATTGATCCCTTTGCTATCTATGGCGCCTGCGGTGCCATCTTCCCGGACGGCGACCGCGATGAATATCTGCATTTGTGTCTAAAGGCCAAGCTCGATTACGCCACCGATATTCGGCGCATCTTTGCCGAAAACCCCAACCCCAGCTTTGCTGTCATCGACGCGATTGGCGGGGGCGTTGGTTGGCCGGTCCTGCAAACGTTGCTCCAGGTTGAATCGGCGCGCGATATCCTCTTTGCCCTGCTCGCGCCTTCCGAGGCACAGAAAGAGGCGCTCAAAGCCGATACCCTCGACAGTTGGGTCAGCGAAGCCAAGACGCTCTTTGCCAGTGCACTGGGGTTGAAGCTGATGACACGCGGCAAGAGTTGGAGTGCCGTGGCGGATGAACTGTGGCGTTTTCTGCTCTTTAGCGAATTCGTCTTTGATCTACCCGGTCCACTGCCGGAGGCTCTGACCAGCGTCCCGCACGCCCAGCCCGAGGCTCAACCCTTGATTGAATACTTGTGTGACCTGCTGCGCAATGATCAGCGGACCCAGGCGCTCTACATTGAACGCGCCGAGCGGCTGGAGGGCAAGGATGAATTGAACATGCGCGCGGCCTGTGCCGGGATTGCCGATCTGGGGCCACGCGAGACCTTTCCCTTTGAAGAGCGTTCGGTCTTTGCTCAGGCGGTTGACGCCTTCCAGCGTGATAATATCGACAAACTGCGCCAAGTGCTGAATAATCGGGAAAAATCGGTCTGGAGCGGGCGCGGTGAAAGCCAGAGCCAATGGCAATTGCTGCAAGCCGCAGCCAACCTAGTGCAAAGCTGTGACGATGCCGAACGCCAGTTGCCCGACTACACGCGCAGCCAGGATAGTCTGATCGTCTTTTACATCGGTACGCTACGCGAAGTCGACCGGCTGCAGCGTGAATTTGAGCAAGCAGCCGGCGATCACTACCTGGACGCCGAAGACCAGATCGCCAAGGTAAAGATGCAGGTTCGGCGTGTCTATCGCCGCTTAACGGATCGGGCGCAGGAGCTCTTTATCCGCCATCTGGAAAAGTCAGGCTGGCCCCCGACCGGTCGCCTAGCCAATGCCGATCTCTTTGACAAAATCGTTGCGCCCAAACTCCAGGAGAGTGGCCGGCGCGTGGCGCTGTTGCTGGTCGATGCCCTGCGCTACGAACTCGGCGTGGCCCTGCAACAGCAATTGAGCAGTGAGGGTCAGGTCGAACTCCAGGCGGCTTTTGCCCAACTGCCCACAATTACGCCGGTGGGGATGGCCAGTCTGCTGCCCGGCGCCGGCCAGGGGCTAAAGTTGGTGCGCAAAGACAACAGCGTGCTGCCCATGCTGGGCGATCAGCCGCTGGCCACGGTCGCTCAACGGATGGATCTGCTGCGCAAGCGCTATGGTCAACGCTTTGCCGAGACAAAATTGACCGACTTTGTGCGCGGCAAGCACACGTTGCCCGAGACCGTTGAACTATTGGTGATTCGTAGTAACGAAATGGACAGTGATTTTGAGAGTAACCCAGAAGCCGCGCCCAGCCTGATCAGCCGCACCTTTCAACAGATCCGCAACGCGTTGCATAAGTTGCGCACCCTTGGTTTCCACGATGCGGTGATTGCCACCGATCATGGCTTTTATCTTAATACCGCGGTGGAGGCCGGCGACAAATGCACCAAACCAGCTGGCAACTGGCTCGCTGTTCACGACCGCTTCGTGTTGGGTGCTGGTATAGCCGATGCGGCCAATCTTATTCTGCCAGCAGAACAGCTTGGCATTCGCGGCGATTTCAGTGAAGCAGGCGGTCCGCGCAGCCTAATCGCCTATCAGGGTGGCATACCCTATTTTCATGGCGGCGCTTCGTTGCAGGAAACCATTGTACCGGTAATTGACATCCGGCTTGCTACCGTCGAAGATAAGCTCAGCAAACAGCCAATGGTGACCTTAGTCTACAAACGAGGTGCCAAACGAATTACCACGCGTCTTCCGATTATGGAATTGACGGTTGGCACAGGCGATCTATTTTCCCAAGAAGCTGCCGTGGACATCATGCTAGAGGCCCACGATAAACAAGGTAAAGTAGTCGGCGAGGCCAAGCCCGGTGAGCATGTCAACCCGGCCACGCGGCTTATCTCACTCTACCCAGGCACCACGGTTGGCGTAACCTTGAAAATGGATCTAGAGTTCGAGGGCAAATTCACCGTCAAAGCGCTAGACCCGACGACCTTGAAGACCTATCATAAGCTTGATTTGGAGACCGATTACACGGTATAGACTACAGGGTAGTACTACAACGGATTAGGATAGAAACGGATGATTGGCGAAGTCGCGGTTATCCGTTTCTATCTCAATCCGTTGTAGTAACCGTACCTTGCAAGGATGAAGCAATGGACCCACTCGATAGCAAGCTATTGAATACCTTTGACGGCAAAGTCGTGCGTAAGGATCTCTTGCACCGGATCAAGAAAGGGACTAATATACCCACCTTTGTGCTGGAATTTTTATTAGCGCGCTACTGTGCCAGTGATGATCCAGCTGAGATCCAAGCTGGACTAGAAGCCGTCCTGGCCACCCTGCAAGATAGCTACGTTCGTCCCGATGAAGCCAATGCCGCCCAGTCCAAAGTCGCGACCAAAGGCAAACATCGCTTTATTGATAAAGTCCACGTCCGCTACGTGGAAAAGGAGCGACGACACTGGGCTGCACTAGAGAATTTCGCTTCCCAGCGGATTGCCATTTCCGAGCGCTTTTACCGTGATAATGAGCGTTTATTGGAGGGTGGTATCTGGGCCGAAGTTACACTCGCCTATAACGAGATCGATGAGGATGATTACGCATTCTACATTGAAGATCTACGCCCGATCCAGTTGAGTCGCTTTGACTTTGACGGCTATATGGAAGGCCGCCGCGCCTTTACGCGCGATGAGTGGCTGGATGCGGTGCTGCGTTCGGTGGGTCTTGAACCGACCAAGCTGACGCAGCGGCTGAAGTTTCACTTTATTGCCCGGCTTGCCCCTCTGGTCGAGCCAAATTTTAACTTCATCGAGTTGGGACCGCGCAGCACGGGCAAATCCTATTTCTACAGCGAGTTCTCGCCCTACTCCACCCTGGTTAGTGGCGGTCAGGCCACCAAAGCTACCTTGTTTTATAACAACGCCCGCCGGCGCATCGGTCTAATCGGTTTTTGGGACACCGTCGCCTTTGACGAGGTGGCGGGCATTACGATCAAGGACCCAGATGCCATCCAAATTATGAAGGACTACATGGCTAATGGCCGTTTTTCACGCGGCGTGGAAGTGATTGCCGATGCGAGTATGGTCTTTGTCGGCAATATCGATCAGTCGATTGATCAGTTGGTACATTCCACCGAACATGATCTTTTTCTGCCCTTGCCCAAAGAGTTTGACCTGGCGGTCATGGATCGCTTTGCTTGTTACCTGCCCGGCTGGGAGATGGTAAAAAACAGCAGTGAGTACTTGACCATGAAGTACGGCTTTATCACAGATTACTTAACCGAAGCTTTCCATTACCAATTTGCCCCCACCAACCGCTACGAAGAGATCAGCCAACGTGTCCGTCTCGGTCGTTCTGTCGAAGGGCGCGATGAGCGAGGCATCAAGAAAACCATTGGTGCCTTCCTCAAGATTTTACACCCCGATGGCGCCCCTAGCGATGTCGAGTTAGAAGAATATGTGGCCTATGCGGTGGAGTGTCGTCGGCGCATCAAAGAGCAGATGAACAAGCGCAAGCCGGATGATGAGTTCGCCAAAATCGACCTATCCTATTTTTCTGCCGATGACAAAGAGATTATCGTCTACTGTCCCGAATCGAGAGCCGCGTCAGCGACGCAAGCGCCAACGCGAAAATCTCTGTCGCCACATGCTTCCATAGACAAGCTAGCTGCGGGCGTAAAGCCCCAACCAACACCTATCGTACTAAGCGTACCGATTGGTACACCTGCCAACATTGAGTCGGGGCAACCCGTCCCGCAACCAGCGCTCCAAGAACAACACTTTACCATTCTCTATGGCGACACTGGCTACAGCTACGAATCGATGATAGCGCCTTACCTAGCGGGCGCCAAGGAAGTACTCGTCGAAGAACCTTATGTACGAATGGCGCATCAGATTCAAAACTTTGTCCGCTTCTGTGAAGCAGTGGTTAAACATGCCACCGTCAAGCGCATTCGCCTAATCACCAGCTATGACGATAATATGCAGATGATGGATGTTCAAAACAAGTTGGCGGAACTCCAACAAAGTCTGCTGGAACTAGATATCGTGCTAGACATTACGTTGAACCCCAATCTCCACGACCGCGAAATTCGTATTGATAACGGCTGGGTGATCAAAATCGGCCGGGGTCTCGATTTTTACCAAAAGCCCGACAGTTGGTATCAGATCGGGGTTAATGATCTAGCCTTGCGGCGCTGTTTGGAAACGAAAGTGGATATCTTTCGCGCTGCGTAGCACTAATCGCGTGAGTTACCATGCTGCAATTTATGCTATAATCATGAAAATGATACTTGCGGTCTATTGAACGTGAAAGGCAATTTGGATGAAATTTACTCGCATTACCATTGATCCGACGCAGATGGGTGGTGTGGCTTGTATTCGCGGGTTGCGCATCCCAGTTGCCACAGTAGTTAGCGCCCTGGCCGAAGGCATGACTGACGCCCAAATTCTAGCCTACTATCCGGATCTAGAAGCGGCCGACATTCGCGAGGCGTTGTTGTATGCTGCAGAAGCCCTTCAGGAACGCGAACTGCCTTTGGTCTACGCCTGATGAAATTTCCGATTGACAATGCGCTATCACCCCACTTGGCAGAAAAGCTGCGTGCGCTAGGCCATGATGCTGCCCACGTGCGGGATCGGCAAATGCACGCAGCCCCCGATGAAGCTATCTTTGCCTGGGCAGCGCGTGAAGATCGGATCATTGTCTCTGCCGACACTGATTTTGGTACATTGCTGGCCTTGCGCGGTGAATCCAAACCATCCGTTATCCTCTTTCGGCGCGACTGGCACCAGCCGGAGCGCCAGCTTGCCGCGCTCATTGCCAATTTGCCGCAGCTTGAAGAACTCCTCTTGGAAGGTGCAGTTGTCATCTTTGATCGCCAACGCATTCGCACCCGGTCGTTGCCGATTGGGCAATAATCATTACCCAATATCACTGTTATTGAATAGCTTTGTCTACTGATCTCTTAATAGCAGGAGTTGTCCAATGCGCAAAATCTGGGTTCGCTCGCAGAAATATGATGGCACTTTGCGCGACGAACAGGAAAGTTATCTCTACGTTGAGGATGCCGCCTCGATCATGCTGGTCACGCCGCCGGGGACCGCCTATTTTCATCACCGCAAACAAGCTTGGTTTACCGGCGAGGATGGCAGCCTCGACTTCTATTTTAAGCATAAGTGGTACAACGTCTGGCACATCTGTGAGCAGCACAGCCAGATCAACCGCATCTATGCCAACATCACCCTGCCCGCGACGTGGCAAGCCGATTGCCTGACCTGGATCGATCTCGATCTGGACTTGCGCGTCCACTTGGATGGTTCGCTTGAACTGCTGGATGAGGATGAGTTTCTGGAAAACAGTCGAAGGATGAACTATCCATCCGATGTCGTAGCCCACGCACGGGCTGCGGTTGTGGAATTACAAACATGCCATGCAACCGGCGCCTACCCGTTTAACCATCACGAGCAAGTGGCGCTTTATGCGTCGATCCAGCAGATTTACGACTGTTCAACAGGATATGGCGTGTAGATCGCGTATTTTTACAGCGGCGTGTCACACCAGAGGTGTGACCTACGCGCTGGGACCGCCGGCATCCTGCCGGCCTGCCGCCAGAGATGGCGGCGGTCCCAGGAAAGGCTGCGTAACATGAGTTCGTCAATCAAAAATCGTACATCGTAAATCCCTCACGTTCTTGCATACAGACACTTCAGATACGCGCCTTCGGCAAAGCCGATCGGGTGGTCAAGGGCATGGGCGGTTTGGGCAAAGGGGTGAAGCGGGCGGCCTGCCTGGGCGGCGGCTTGGGTGACGGTGGCGAAAAATGCGTCGCTGCTGACTCGGCTAGAACAAGAAGCGAGCACTAGTGTGCCGCCGGATGCCAAGACGCCTAACCCCAGCCGCGTCAATTGGGCATAGGCGCTTAAGGCCCGCTCCACCTCCGTCTGTTGTTTGGCAAAGGCCGGTGGATCGATGATGACGAGGTCATAGTGCTGGCCCGCCGTTTGCAGGTGGGCCAGCAGTTGAAAAGCATCGCCGGCCAACAGTTGATGTTCGGCCGCAGCCACCGTGGGTAGATGTTGATTGAGCGCAAAATTTCGTTCTGCCGCGGCCAACGCTGGCCGGCTGCTGTCGAGGCTGGCCACCTGGCGCGCGCCCCCACGCGCGGCGTAGAGCGAAAAGCCGCCGTTGTAGGCAAAGACATTCAAGACGCGCTGGCCGGCTGCCAACGCTTCTACACGCGCTCGATTTTCACGCTGATCGAGAAAGAAACCCGTCTTCTGGCCGCGGATCGGGTCGGCCTCGAAACATAGGCCATTTTCCAAAAAGAGCACCGGTCCCGTCAACGCCAGCCCCATCAGTAACATACCATCCGTCAGGCCATAGAGATGCTCTGGTGCTTTTTGCAGCGTGCGGCTCAGGCGCAGAACCCAACGTTGCGCTGGTTGCACGGTTGCCACTGCAGCCAAGAGATCGGCCAGATGCGGAATCCACGCTGCGCTATAGAGCTTGATCACTAACGTCTCTGCATAGCGATCCACCACCAGCCCCGGTAGTCCGTCATTTTCGCCATGCACCAGGCGGTAGCCGGTGGTGCGGTTGTCGCCCAGTAGCGGTGCGCGCCGGCGCGCAGCCGCTTGTAAGTGGGCTAGAAACCAAGCCTGATCAAGCGTGGCCGGTGTACCGTGCTGCAAGACGCGCATCCGCAGTGGCGATGTGGGATCGTAAAGGCCAATCGCCAAGAAGCGGCGTTTTTGATCAAAAGCTACCGCCAAGTCACCCGGCTTGCCGGCGTGGCTTTGGCGTTCAATCGAGTTGTCAAAAAGCCAGGGGTGTCCGCTGCGCAGTGCCCGTTCGCCATCACGGCTGACGTGCAAGGCAATCCGTTGCGGGGCGGCTTTGGGTAGGGTGGATAGGGGTGATTCAGGCGTAATGGCTAGTTTGTCCATGCCGCTAGTATCGCACAACTTCAACAAAACAACAGTACGACAAAGCGGAAAATGGTACGCGGATAAACGCAGATGAACGCGGATTTTTTGCTTGTTAATGCATTTAAATCCGCGTTTATCTGCGTTTATCCGCGTACCAAAACTCTATGCCCTATCGTTTAGATATCCTGGGCAATGGCCTGCGTGTTACCCAACTCGATCTTCTCGTTTTTACCACCTTCATAAGGCTTGCCGGTGGCGACCGCCTTGACAAAGCCGATCAGTTGCACGACCTTGCTGTTGGGCGATTCCCAATACTCGGCCTTTTCCACCTGTACCTTGAGCAACGCCAGGTCGGGATCATCCAGCCCGGCGGGGAACCACGCCTGGTAGATCGGGTTCCACAACTCGGTTATTTTTGCCCGGTCACGCACCAGTTCGGACGTCCCAGAGACGGACACATAGCGCTGATCATCTGGATTGGCGTAGGCCAGATTGACCTGGTGATTGCGTTGCACTTCGTGGACCTTGGCCGCGCTGGCGCTGGTAAAAAACCAGAGATCGCCATCAAATTCAATCTGTTGAGTCGACATCGGCCGACTGCGCAAGTTGCCATCTTCGTCGACCGTCGTCAGCATCGTAATCTGGATATCCTCGATCAATTCGCCAAGTTTCTGAATATCATCTTGTGCATGCGTGCCATTCGTGGCGGCTTGTTGATTTGTTTTCGTTTGATTTTTCATCTGATCTCCTTGAACTTGTACACAATTGTTACATGGAATCAGTCTAACAATGGTTGCTGCTCTTGTCGATGGACCCTATATGCCAAGGCAGGTATAGTTAAAGTTATAATTGTTATTATGAGCCTTGCCTGTTTTTCTTGGCGGCCTTTGCGCCTTTGCGTGCGTAATAGTTCATCTATCGTTTCCGTACGCGCATCTGCAAACCATATTTTGGCCGCATCGTAATCGATGGCTGGGGTACGATCCGTTGGCCAGGGATAAGCGCCAACTCGAACTGTTGCGCAATCGTCGCCAGCATCAAGACCGCTTCCATCATCGCAAACGAGACACCAATACAAAGGCGTGGGCCACCGCCAAAGGGGAAATAGGCATATTTAGGCAACGTCTTGGCAAAATCATTGGCCCAGCGCGCCGGGTAGAAGCGCTCGGGTTGGTCGAAGTAGCGTGGGTCGCGGTGCATCACATATTGACTCATCAGCACGTCGGATCCCTTCGGAATCAGATAGCCGCCCAGCTCTACATCACGCGTTGTCTCGCGTTGGATCGCCCAGGCCGGCGGATAAAGGCGCATCGACTCCTGGATCACCTGTTCCGTGTAGCGCAACGCCGGCAGATCGGCTAGTGTCGGGGTGCGTCCGTCTAGCACTTGTTGCAGCTCGGCGTGCAACGTGGCTGCGACTTCTGGATGTTGTGCGAGCAGATACCATGTCCATGATAGCGAGAGGGCTGTGGTTTCATGCCCGGCCAGAAAGATCGTCACACTTTCGTCGCGCAATTGCTGATCGTTCATGCCATTGCCCTCTTCATCGCGGGCGGCGAGCAGCATCGACAGCAGATCGCCGGTGTCGGCTGGGTGGGCGCGCCGTTCGTTGATCAACTGGAAGACAATCGCGTCGAGATTGCGCACGCCCGCTTGGTAGCGGCGCAGCTTAGCAGTGGGCAAGGTGATGCCGGTTGCTTGCTCCAATACCATTAACAGATCTTGGTTGTCGAAACGCACCATAATGGCATCAAGCGCCGCACCGATTGCCGTCGCTTCGGCGGCGGCGTCGGTGTTGAACAGGGTCTTGGCTACTACTTCGAGCGTTAGGTGCATCATGTCGGCGTGCGTATCGCGCACTTCGCCGTCGTGCCAGGTGGCCAAGGCGCGTTCGGTAAACGTGGTCATCGTTTCGCTGTAGGCGGCAATGCGGCTGCGATGAAAGGCGGGTTGGGCCAAGCGGCGTTGGGCCAGCCAGAATTCACCATCACTCGACAACAGACCGCGTCCAAAGACCGGTTTGGCGTATTCACGCAACATCTTGTCTTTGATAAAGGCCTGATTCTGCTTGACCAATACCTCTTCGATCAGATCCGGGTGATTGGCGAGGAAAAACTGTTGGCCCAAAAAAGGGATCGTCACCAGGTCGCCATAATCTTTGGCAACACGGCAAAAGTAACCCAGCGGGTCGCGCGCAAAGCCGAGCGCGCTGCTGATGCCCAGGCGGCTGCGCGGTCCCGGCGGTAATTGCGTATGCTGGGGCGGGGCTGCGGCGCTTTGGCTGGCAACCAGGTTCTTATTCATCACTTCTGTCTTCATCGTTTTATCCCCTTTACGCCGTAGCGTAGTTTATTGCAGTTTTTTTGCTCTATTTTTTGCGCCAGTTACGCGGATCCAGAAAGCGCCGGTAACGCGTAACGAACTCTTTGCCCAAGATGATACCGCCGATCCAGAAGGCTACCTCTGCTAGCACGATCAAGACGGTAACTGCTGCTGCTTTTGTCGTTCCTGCTAGGGTCAGGAAGGGTAGGAGTAAGAGGCTGGCATAGAAGGCAAATGAGAGGATCAGCAAGACGATGCCGATCCACCGCAGCCAGTTGGTGGCGGGGGCAGGCGCGGGTGGCGGGGTTTTTCGTTTCATCGATTATTCCTTTAAGCGCGTTTGCCTGCTAATTGTTCTGTCGATAATGTAGAAGCTCGGTTAGCAATCAACAAATCGGTTGTTTTCTGGTGAGCAAGCTACCCCACCCTAGCCCTCACTGCCATTACGTTAAGTGAAATGATGGGTAACGTAGGTGCGGTTACAAACCGCACCTACAC
>Ga0163154_10009995_pt1 | contig 10691 bp, 5 predicted proteins | sample OliLakLV19MP9P1_FD_148649 | JGI IMG/M metagenome (GOLD analysis project Ga0163154, IMG submission 148649) | Freshwater microbial mat bacterial communities from Lake Vanda, McMurdo Dry Valleys, Antarctica - Oligotrophic Lake LV.19.MP9.P1 | ecosystem: Environmental > Aquatic > Freshwater > Lake >...
GGTGTGGGATTTGCTCGATGCCTTCACCCGGTTGATGAAGGAGGTCGGCACGCGCAAGCCGCGCTATCACGAAGTCACCTACGACGATACGCCTATTGATCTGCACGCCGCCGACATTGAGGATCGCCTTAAGCGGGAGGGAAAACTCACCCTGCGAGCGTTGCTGCTGGGGCGGTCCAGTCGCAGCGAGATGATCGGTGTGTTCCTTGCGCTTTTGGAATTGATCCGAGAAAAGAAAATCGTCGTGCAGCAGGCGGAGGTTCTGGGAGAACTGGAGATCGAAGAAGCATCCGAAGAACACAAACGCACCTATGCGCTGGCCAGCCTGCATCTGGCGCAAGAGTCGGTCGAGCCCGTTGACCCCGCCGTTGCGGTCAACAATGCGTCGGCGTGATGATTGGCGTGCGCTCAGGCGTAGCGGTTGAGACGAAATGCTGTCCAAGAGAATCGAACAACTCGGCATCGTTGTTCCGCCGCTGGCCGGGCCGTTTGGGGCGTATGTCCCGGCGCGACGGGTGGGTAATCTGGTCTATATTTCCGGGCAACTTCCAATGAAGGAGGGCGAGCTGCTGGCCATTGGCCCGGTGCCTTCGCGCGTTTCGGTCGAGCAGGCAAGCCTGGCCGCGCGGCAATGTGTCGTCAACGCGTTGTCGGCGATCAGAACGGTGGTCGATCTCGACAGCATCGTCGGGGTGGTGCGTGTCGGCGCATTCGTCAACTCAGATGTGACCTTCACCCAGCAACCTCAGGTCGCCAATGGCGCCAGCGAGCTTTTGATCGAGCTGTTCGGCGCGTCCGGCAAACACGCCCGCGCCGCCATCGGCGTCAACACGTTGCCGCTGGGTGCCGCGGTGGAGATCGAGTTCCTGTTTGAGGTCAAGGGTCCATGATCCATCACCAGAACCCGCCGGGAATCGATCCATTCACGCGTCGATAAAACGTGCTATAGTTTGCGCCGTGCCCACCGACCTTTTACGACCCGCCATCATCCGCGACGTGCCGCGCATCAGCGAGATCGTCAATAGCCACGCGCAACTCGGCAAGATGCTCTTCAAAAGTTTCGCGCAGCTGTATGAGGACCTGCGCGATTTCGCCGTCTATGAGCGCGACGGGGAAGTCGTCGGTTGCGTTGGCGTATCCATCATCTGGGCCGACATGGCCGAGGTGCGATCGCTGGCGGTTAATTCGGATTACATGGGGCAAGGGATCGGCAAAAAGCTCGTGCAATGGTCGATCGACGAAACGCGCCGGCTGGGCATTCGCAGGCTGATGTCGTTGACGTACGAGCAGACGTTTTTCGAAAAGCTCGGCTTTGCGGTCGTCGAAAAAGACACCTTGCCCCTGAAGGTCTGGAGCGACTGTGTGCGCTGCCCCAAGCGCGACGGCTGCGACGAGATCGCCATGGTGCACGAGCTTTACGATGTGCCGCACATCACCGCCCCCGAAGCCATTCCCACCCCTCGCGGCGTCAGCATTCCCGTGCTGGAACACATTGAAGATTGACACTTTTCGGATGCGCGGGATCGATGCATTTCTGCATCGCGATTAGGGCTTTTTCTGCAACGCGCGATTAACGCCGGAACCCGCCGCCAAGCTTTCATGGGTGAAACAGGCTCGGCCCGCGCGTTCACTTCGTCAACTTCCGATACTTGATCCGATGCGGCTGATCTGCATCCTTGCCGAGCCGCCGGTGACGTTCGATCTCGTACTCGGAATAGTTCCCGTCAAAGAATACCACCTGGCTGTCTCCCTCAAACGCGAGAATATGCGTCGCCACGCGATCAAGGAACCATCGATCGTGGCTGATCACCACTGCGCAGCCTGCAAAATGTTCGATTCCCTCTTCAAGCGCCCGCATGATGTTGACATCGAGATCGTTGGTCGGCTCGTCCAACAGCAGAACGTTCGCGCCGCTCTTTAGAATTCGCGCCAGGTGCACCCGATTTCTCTCGCCGCCCGACAGCACGCCGACCGCTTTCTGTTGATCGGTTCCGGTGAATCCGAATCGCGACACGTACGCGCGGCTGTTGATCTCGATCGACCCAAGTTGCAGTTTTTCCACGCCGTCGCTGATGGCTTGCCAGACGTTTTGTGTGGTGCCCAGCAAATCGCGACTCTGCTCGACATAGCCGAGTTTGACGCTCTCACCCACCTTGAACGAGCCGGCATCCGGAGATTCGCTGCCGGTGATCAACCGAAACAACGTCGTCTTCCCCGCGCCATTGGGGCCGATGATCCCGACGATCGCATTGGGAGGAATGACGAAAGAGAGATTCTCAAACAGCACACGGTCGCCGAAGGATTTCGATACGCCGATCGCTTCGATGACTTTCTGTCCCAGCTTGGGGCCTGGCGGGATGAATATTTCGATTTCCTGCTCGCGCTTGCGCACGTCCTCGGCGAGCATCGATTCGTAGGCCTTCATGCGCGCCTTGCTCTTCACCTGTCGGGCGCGCGGCGAGGCGCGCACCCATTCCAACTCATGCTTGAGCGCCTTTTGCCGGGCCGATTCGGTCTTCTCTTCGATCGCCAGGCGCTTGGCTTTCTGATCGAGCCAAGCCGAATAATTGCCCTTCCAAGGAATGCCCTGCCCGCGATCCAGCTCCAGAATCCACCCCGCGACCTTATCCAGGAAATACCGGTCGTGCGTGACAGCGATCACCGTGCCGGCATAGCGCGCCAGGTGTTGCTCCAGCCAGGACACGCTCTCGGCATCCAGATGATTCGTCGGCTCGTCGAGCAGGAGGATGTCCGGCTTTTGCAGCAACAATCGGCACAACGCCACCCGCCGGCGCTCGCCGCCGCTCACCACCTTCACCAGCGCGTCGCCGGGCGGGCATCGCAGCGCGTCCAAAGCCTGATCCACTTGCTGATCAAGGTCCCACGCATTGAGGTGATCAAGCTTTTCCTGAATCTCCCCCTGCTTGTGCAGCAGCTTGTCCATCTCGGCGGGCTTCAGATCGGGGTCGCCTAATTTTTCGTTGATCTCGTCGAATTTTTTCAACAGCGCCGTCGTCCCCGCCAGCCCCTCTTCGGCCACCTGCCGCACCGTGAGCTCGCTGTTGACGAGCGGCTCCTGCTCCAAAAAACCAATCGTGTAGCCCGGCGACTTGCTGATTTGCCCTTCAAACTTGGTGTCCACGCCGGCAAGAATGCGCAGAAGTGTGGACTTGCCCGACCCATTCAGCCCCAGCACGCCGATCTTCGCACCGTAAAAATACGAGAGATAAATATCCTTGAGAATGACGCGCTTCTCGATGAGCTTGGAAACGCCCACCATCGAATAAATGATTTTCTGGGATTCATCAGCCATTTCACTCGGCGACGATACCCGAAGCGGCAGGAAAGAAAATATGTACGTCAACGGGCGGAGGGCAAAGCGACTACAATTCATTAGCATTCTTTCAGAACAAGGCGAGGATCAATGAGAACAACACCGCGGCTGACCATCGCATTTTTCACGCTCCTGCTGCTTTCTCCCTTTTTGCGCGCAGACGACGTGAAACTGACGCAGATTCTCTCGCGCGAGCACCCCAATTTTCCCAAGACCGGCGGAGTGATGACCGTCGGGGATGATGGGAATGTTTATATTGCCGGCACAACTTACGTGTTGCGCGTTTCGCGCGACGGCAAAAAAATCGGGGGAACTGTCGAGCGGGCATTGACCGGACTGGCGGCCAACAAGGACGGGGTGCTGGCGACCTCGAACGCACATTTTTCGAAATCGGTGAATCTTTATGACAGTCACTTCATCGCGTTGGGATCGCTCGGTGGATTCACCGGCAACGATGAATTCGGCTGGGATGGCCCGGGCACCATCGAGGCCGGCGCCAGTGGCGATTTTTACGCGCTCGATCAACACGTCAACCGCATCGTCCGCCTGAACGCAGCCGGCAAAAATGTCTTGAGCTATCCGCTGGTCGCCCAAGGCGAAGCCGCGCGACCCAAGCCGTTCATGATGCGCGTCAGCGAGGGCACCGAGCGATTTTATTTCGCGATCCAAGGCAAGATCCTGGCTGTCGGTTTTGACGGAAAACTGAAATGGGAGATGCCTTCCACACTCAGTGGCAACCCGTGGGATGGATGGAGCGGCGGATTTGATACCGATGAGGAAGGTCGACTCTATATTCTGGAATGGATGGCGTCGGAGATTAAAGTGTTCAATCCCGACGGCACGCCCACAGACTCCATCCCCCTGCAATTTGGCGACCACAAGCCCACGCAAACTTCTCGAAACTCCGCATTGCGACTTTACAAAGACGAGATCATCGTTCGCCAGGCTTCGGCGACCGAATTGTTTCACGTCTATGATCGCGCGACCGGTGTCCGCAAGTCGATCGCGGCGATCGATTACGAACAACTCACCGCCACATTCCCCAGCCGTATCTGGACGGCCGGGCAGGCGGTGCCTTTCAAGATCGATTTTGTAACCAGCACTTACAAGGCCGATCCGGCATGGCACGTCTGGATTCGTCCGTTCAACGACGCGTTGTGGACGGAGTTGCCGATCAACGATGGACAAATCACCCCGCCCCAGGCGTTCGGCGGGCTTTATCAGATAAAGGTCAGCGCAGGAATGCACGGCGCTGAGGGGGAATATGTTTTGCGGGATTACGTGGAGATTCGCACCGCCGGCGCGACGGGATCGGCGCTGGTGCAGACTCCGCTTGGCCGCATGTATTGGGCGGCGGGCGAGGTGATTCCCGTGAAGGTGATTCTGCGCGGCACGGGATTCCCCGAATCGCTGGAATTAAAACTGAACGACGGATCGGGGCGCACAGTTCAATCGGTGAAGATGGCGGTGAAGGAAGGAATCGTCGAGAGCGGCACGCTTTCCTCCGACGTCACGCGGGCGTTGGGATCAGGACGATACACGCTGACGACTTCCGCAGCGGGAATCACCGTGATGAGTCAGCCGATCGTGATCGGCCCGGGCACGCGCAATGCCTCGCCCATCTCGTTCATGACTTATGGCGACTATGGCATGATCCTGCCCGTCGATGCGACGCTCAACAATGTGCCCGAGAATGTGGCGGAGTTCGTCGATCGATCCGACAAGCTGGGTCTGAATTTCTTTTCCGATCGCCTGGGCAATAGTCTGCATTGGAAACGCGTCGAGTGGAGTTCGGGTGAGCGCAATCAACTGGCCGAGCAGTTGAAAAGCGATCCAAACGCGATCGCGCCCGAAGCGGTGAACATCGAATCGCCGGTCCAGCAGACTGTCGCGGCCATGACATCGCGCGGGTGGCGATACATGCCCGTGCCGACGTATATGGATGACGGCCTGCCGATCGGCCTGGATTGGGCCGGGCGCGGCACGCCGGGCCCGGCTGCCGACAAACTTCTTGCCGATCGCGTCACCTTCGTCACTCAGGCGCTCAAGGATTACGGCGCATTTCACGGCTGGAGCTGGACCGCCAACTGGTGGGTCATCCATTTCGGCGCCGCTGCCACGACGTCGCCGGAGCAAAAGCAGAAATATATCGACGCCAAAAAAGTCGCGACCGAGACCGGGAAATGGGATCCGGTGATCGATGAAGTTTCCGACATCTGGCAGAACCGAACGGTGACCGCCCAGGCGATGCTGCGCGGGGCGCTGGACACCGTCGATCCAACCAAAAAATCTGCGGTATCCGGGCCTTATCGCGCGGTGCAGGTTTATCCGCCGCTCACTTTTTCAAATGTCGATGAAGTGGATTTGCACTATCAGGCCGAGCAAATTCAACCGCCGGGCGTCTATTGGCATGACGTTGATTTTCAGAAACGGCCGAACAAACCCGCCTGGGGACACCCGGAGATCTGGAACGATGACGGGACCGGCTGGCAGATCGGCCCGACGCTTTTCGCCATGCTCATGCGCGGCGCCGACGGCATCGGCACATCGGGCCCGATCCCGAATTGGGGCAGGCTCGTGGAAGACCCGCGTCGCAGCTACATCGGCACGCCGTCGATTTTTCGCTCGCTTTTTCAAGGCGTGCGCCCGTATGCCCCGTGGTTGCAATCGCTCGAAAAACGCGACCCCGTCGCCATCCTCGTCTCACGGCGGATGTTCCGGTTTGATGACGGATGGACCGGCGTACTGGGTGCGCGACATTTCGATCGCCTTTACGAAGCCTATCAATCCTGTCTCGCCGCCCACATGCCTGCATCATTCGTCTTTGCAGAAGATGTGAACGACGACACGTTCAAGGCATACAAGGCCGTCCTGCTCGTCGGCGAGCGCGTGGAGCTTGAGCCGCTGGCCGTCAGCGCCCTCGACAAAGCATCCGCCGCGGGTCTACCGATTTTTTATGACGGCACCTGTCGCGCCGAATTGATGCAGTCGTATAAGCCGCTGGGCGTGGCGTTTGATCAAGTCGAAAAAGACCCCAGCGCCTGGCAGGATGATTCGTCGTATTGGCGTTTTCCCGCCTACTTTGCCGCCCATGTGGTACCGCTTCGCGCGGCGCTGCAAAGTATCGTTGCCCCGATAGCGGAGGTGAATGATTCAGAAATTCTGCTGACGGAAAAAGGTTCGGGCAAAATGTCGGCTTTGTTCGTCATCAACAATCGAATGCTCGACATGGAGCCCGGCCTGCACTGGCGCACAGCGCTGGGAATCTCCACACGCTTGCCGGGATTTGTCGATGTGAAGCTTCCCAGCAACTCCGGCGCGACTTATGACGCTTTCGCGATGAAGCAAGTGGAAATCACCGGCGATGGCAAGGCGCGCCTGGATTTGCGAAACACGCCCGCGCGTTTGCTGGTCACGCTGCCGGAAAAAATCGATCGCCTGCTGATTTCCGCCTCGCCCGCAGTTGCGCCAGGCGAAACCCTCGCCTGGAACGTCGCTGTTCACGGCCCGAGCGATCGACCGATCGATGCGCCGATTCCTTTGCGTGTGCAACTGCTGGACACCGCTCAAAACATACTTGATGAGCGCTATCTGGCGACTCCCATCGCCAAAGCGGATCAGTCATTCATCATTCCGATTACAGTGAATGCGGAATCGCCGCTCACGCTTGTTGTGACGGAACTATTGAGCGGAATTAACGAGAAGGCGACGATCAATTTCAGCGCGCCAGTCGCTACGACGGAGGCGGTGAAACCTGATGAGGGCAGCGAAGCAAACGGCAGCCCGTTGGCGCGCTCGACGCCCTTCCTCCCGCTCGACCAACGGTTCGGCCCGCAGGTCAGCGATGTCGCCGTCAGTTCGGACAACAAGACGGCGGTGTTCACGACCTTCAATCGCGACGCCAATGTTTATTCGGTTGATCTAGCGACCGGCGATGTCCGCAAACCTGCGCGGATCGGTCACGCGTTCACCTACGCGCCAATCGCGCTGGACGATGGCGCAATCGTTGTCGGATATGACCTGAATTCGACGGAAGGCTATCACGTCTATCGCCTGAATGCAGATGGCAGCGTGCGGCAACGTTTCGCCCAGTTCGGCTTGCCGCAACGCCTGCCCATCTGGTGCTTCGGCGGGCATCTCACCGACCGCCCGCCTTCTTTTGCCACACCCGCCTCGGGCAAATGGGTGGCGTCGGCGGGCAATCTTGGGCTCGTCGTCTGGGATGAAGCGGGCAAGGTGCTGTGGTCGCAGGACTGGCGCGAGAATCGTCGCTATGCGCTCATTTCAGCGCCCGATGACTCGACATTGATCCTCGGCGACGGCGCGCAACTTGTCGCTTACGAATCCGCCACGGGCGCCGAGCGCTGGCGGCACACCCTGGGCGCGACCGGATCCATCCAGCAGATCACCAGCTCGCGCGACGGCAAGACGCTGGCGATTCGCACCGACACCGAAGGCGGGCGCGTCTCGATCGTGCGCGATGGCAATATTTCCAGTGTTTTCGCGATCGTGTCCGACGTCATCACCCTCTCGCCCGACGGCCAATCGCTGGCGGCGATCAGCGGACAGCAGGTGAGTTACTATTCCACCGAGGCGGGCCTTCGCTGGGTGTATCGTGGAGATGATTCCCTGCATCACGCTCGATTCTCGCCTGACGCATCCAAGCTGGTGGTGTCAAGTGAAATCGGCACGCTTTATGTGCTCGACAGGAACGGCGCAACGCTCCTGGAACACGACGCCGGCACCCTGCCCGTCCCCGCCTGGACGCCCGCGGGCACGCTGGTGTGCGGGACGTGGGCGGGCACCGTCCTTCATTTCGACGATCAATTGAAATTGCAATCCACGTCACGATTGGAGGGCAGTGAAAGCTTGACCCAGGAGTCGCTATTGCAACCGGACGCGTCACCGGTCGCGCGCATGACCGGCTGGACAAACAGCGAGCCGCAGCCCTTTGCCATCGACAAGAATCTACTGGCCAATGCGTCGACGCTGATCAAGGTTTTGCTCGGCACGCGCGAGTCTGAGTTGAAGATTGAGCGGGCCACAATCCTGGACGGCAAACCTGATCCGTCCCCTCAGCCATGGGTGAAGTGGAAAGACATCAACATGATCGACTCCGGCTGGGTCGGCTCGCTGTCGCTGGTGCTGGATACGTTTCACACGCAGCTTCGCGTCAATGCGATCACACTCGTCGAAGACCCCGCGCACCCGCATTCGTGGCTGCGCGATTGCGTTTTGGAATACTGGAATGCTCGAAGCGAGAAATGGATGTCGGCGGGCAATCTTTTGTCGGATACGGCCACGCACACGCACGTGCTGAAAGCGCCGGTGGAGTCGTCGAGATTTCGGCTCGTCAGCTCCGGAAAAGCAGGCACCTGGCCGGTGGGAAATATACGACTTGCCGAGATCGTGCTGCATGGTGACGCGCTGGGCGCATCCCACCCCGATGCCGCCGAGAAGAAACCTGTCGCGATTCTGTTCGATGAAAAGTTATCGGATATTCAGCCGGCATTTGTGCAGCCGTTCAATCGGGGTCTGACGATTCCCAGCGACCCCGGCGCGTTTTCCGGGGCATCCATGATCCAACTGGATCCTGCGGACAAGCCCAATGTCGGCGCGGGCCCGCTGTTTGTCGAGAAATTTTCCCATACGATCCCGGGATGGGATTTTGAGATTGCCGAGAATCCCGAACCCGGGCAATACCGTTATCTGCGATTTGCGTGGAAGGGCCTCACCCCAGCGACACGAGGCGTGACGCTTCGATTGGGCCCGACCCACTCCGGCGGGCTGGCCTGGAACTCCGGCGAGGCGACGCCGTTCGAGCTGACCAAGGCCGTTCAATTGGGCGATTCGGTGCCCGGCGATTGGAAGGTTGAAACCATCGACCTCTGGCAGGCATTTGAAGGCAAGCCCGTCCGCATCCGCGCGATGGGCTTCGGCGCCGCAGGTGGACCGGCGGGATTTGATCGCATCTTGCTTGGACAATCCATCGCAGAACTCGACGCCAATAACGTACCGGAAAAATAGAGAGCCGCCTGGATGACCTGGATTGGGCGCGAGCTATCCCGGCGGCCACGTGAACGCTCGACCGGCCAGCACATGCAGGTGGAGATGAAACACCGTTTGCTGCGCGCCGGCACCGCAATTGAAAACCGTGCGGTAGTCGGAATGCCCGAGCGTTTTCATCATCCGGGCCGCCACGCGAAACATTCCGCCGACGAGTTCGGCGTCGCCGTCGGTCAAATCGTTCAGTGTTGGAATCACCCGCTTGGGAATCACCAGCAGGTGCACCGGTGCCTGAGGGCTGATATCGTGGATGGCGATGTATGAATCGTCCTCATATTCAATCCTGGCAGGAATATGGCGGGCTATAATCTTTGTGAAAAGCGTTTCGGACATGATGTGAACTCCTTGGGCACGATGTCTTTTCGAGGCCAATTTTAATCAATTTAACGATCGCCTCGTCACTTGCCACTGCTTCGTCGTCCTTTCATGCTTTCCTTCCTCCTGCAGATTTTCGTCGTCTCGCTGACCAGCCTCCGCCTGCACAAATTGCGGACATTCCTGACGGCGCTGGGGATTATTTTCGGCGTGGCTGCCGTCATCATCATGGTGGCGATCGGCGAAGGCGCCAAGACGCAGGCGCGGCAGCAAATGGAGAAACTTGGGGCGACCAATATCCTGCTCCGCTCGATCAAGCCGCCGGAGTCGGGCGAATCTTCGGGACGATCCCAACGGGTGCTGAGCTACGGACTCAAGCGCGCGGATCTGGCCCGCGTGCGCACGCTGGTGGGCGTGGACAAGATCGTGCCGATGCGTGATTGCGAGCAAATCGTTCCATTCAACGGGCAACGCCTCAATGCCAACGCCATCGGCACCACGGCCGAGGCGTTTGAAGTCATCAACCTGCGCCTGTCGCGTGGAGAGCTCTTCACATCGCTGCACGAGGAAGAGGCCACGCACGTCTGCGTGCTGGGGGCGCAGGTGGCTGCGGAGATGTTTCCCAATGCCGATCCACTCGGGCAGTTGATCCAGATCGGCTCGGCCAGCACGGGCGTGGCGATGCTGAACGTGATCGGCGTGCTCGATCCGACGAGCCTGCGCGTCGACGCGGACAAAGGCAGCATCGTGCAACGCGATGTCGATCGCGACATCTATTTTCCATTGTCGGTGGCGCAGGATGCTTTTGGCGATGTCGTCTTGCGTCGCCAGGCTGGATCGATGGAGCGAAAAGAGATCGAGCTCAGTGAAATCTGGCTTCAGGCCGATCGCATCGAGCAAGTCGAGGCGATCGCGTCGGCGGCATTCAACATCCTCAGTCTGGGGGCACAGGTGCGCAGCGACATCGAAGTGAAAG
>Ga0163154_10009996_pt1 | contig 10690 bp, 18 predicted proteins | sample OliLakLV19MP9P1_FD_148649 | JGI IMG/M metagenome (GOLD analysis project Ga0163154, IMG submission 148649) | Freshwater microbial mat bacterial communities from Lake Vanda, McMurdo Dry Valleys, Antarctica - Oligotrophic Lake LV.19.MP9.P1 | ecosystem: Environmental > Aquatic > Freshwater > Lake >...
GCAAAAATAAAATTAAAAACCCAGAAGAGAAGAACATAGACTCTTGGGGTAAAAAGCCTTTTAAAGACTTTAAGAAATTTGTAGACAATTTAGAAGAAACTAAAACTGCCAGAGAAGTTAAAAAGTTGAATAAAATGGAAGGTGCTAAGTTAGTAGCATCTAATGAGTTTTATGATGTTTATAACATCACTAGCCTAGAGGCATCGTGTTCTTATGGTAGCGGAACTAAATGGTGTACCACTAATAAAGAGGCGGGGCATTTTAACAACTACAAAGCCAAGGGTGTTAATTTTTATTATTGCATTTCAAAAACTTTAGGCCAAGAAGATGCCCTTTATAAGGTAGCCATAGCGGTTTACCCAGATAAAAAAGAGGAAGCATTTAATGCCAGGGATAAGTCTTTAAGTTCAATTCCAGAGGGCATTCCCAATTTCAAAAGAGAATATTTAATTATACCTATTATGATCGATGGCAAAGATTACACCACGGACATTTCCACGTGGCCTTTGAAAATTAAAGGGGACCTTAATCTCTATAAAGCCAAAATAACCAGTTTACCTGCTGGTTTAACAGTAGGCGGATATCTTGATCTCAGTAGCACCCCAATAACCAGCTTACCTGCTGGTTTAAAAGTGGGTGGGTATCTTAATCTCAGGGAATCCAAAATAAGAAGTTTACCCGCTGGGCTAAAAGTAGGCGGGAGTCTTAGTCTCGTGAACACCAAAATAACCAGTCTACCTGCTGATTTAACAGTAGGCGGGGATATTTATCTCTACGGCACCCCAATAGCCAGTTTACCTGCTGGTTTAACAGTAGGCGGGAATCTTGATCTCAGGGGCACCCCAATAACCAGTTTACCTGCTGGTTTAACAGTAGGCAGGAATCTTAATCTCATGGGCACCCCAATAACCAGCTTACCTGCTGGTTTAACAGTAGGCCGGAATCTTTATCTCAGTGGCACCCCAATAAGAAGTTTACCTGATGATTTAAAAGTGGGGAGTTACCTTTTGCTTCCAGAGGGTTTCGATAAGTCCAAAGTGCCGGAGCATTTGATGGGTAATGTCAGAGATTAAAGGGTAAAAGGGGTTTCAAAGTGGACAAGCAGGAACTAAAACAAAATCTCCGCAAAATGGGTATGGCGGGTATGGCGGCATGTTCCGTAAATGGGCCAAGACCAGCACGTATCGCGCTTATTATAGTTGCGGTAATGGTGCGCTGATGCGCATTTCACCCGTGCTGCACTTGCCTATACCGTTAGACCATAAACTGAGTCTAGCGGTAGATTACACGAACGCCACACACAACCACCCGGCTTCGGTTATAGCCGTAAGTTGCATGGTATCGATCGCCCACACGCTAACCCCCTGCACTAGTTTTGAGCAAGATATAAAAATAATAAATTCAATTTACGATAAAGCTGAGGTCTTCGGTTATAAAATACCTAAAATGAAAGACATTGCCGGCGGCAAAGTATTCGACAAAACTTGCCAAACAACTTTACCGAAGGCTTTGGCGTGCGTGGTTGAAGCCAATTGTTTTGCGGATGTCTTGAAAAATGCCATTAGCATCGGTGGCGATATCGATACTATCGCGTGTATTGCTGGCGCTTTGGCAGAATTTGTTTTTCCAATACCGCAGGATATGAAAGATTTCGCGTTGGTTAGGCTAGACAATAGGTTGTCAAATATTTATCGAGATTTTAGCTTAAAATTTAAAGACTAAATCTATTTTTTCTTTTCGACCGTGCGTATTGGCACGAAAATATAGCCCGGAGTTCCTCTATCACCCGATTTACGGGCTTTATAAACGGTGCCAGTCGGTTCTTTGCCGATAGTTCCTAAAAATTGTTTGAAGGATACTAAAAAATTAGCATCAGCCGTGTTGACATTATCGATGATAAGCACATCAAATTGCTTGGCAATCGACGAAATAAAATGCTTGCCATTTTTTGTTATAAATAAATAACCAGCTTTTGGCGTTGCTAATTGCTTTAGTTTTCGGACAATTTCTGTATCGGGTGTACCTTCGTGCAAATCGTGGTCTTCGATCATGGTCACACGCTCGATACCAAGCTCTGGTAAAAACCTAGCTAAATCCCGCACGCCTTCATCCAGCAATATCTTCTTTTTTACAGACATCGCTAAAATGGTGACAGTGTGCTGTTTGGACGCTTGCATAGAACCCCCAGCCATTATCGGCATAAATAGCTGAAAACTTTATGCTATTTTTGACAATCGTGCAAATTAATTGCACATCGGGATATCTACTTATTAATCAGTTACTTAGATGTTAAATCGCGGTTGCGTCGATTATGTGAGCCATGATTTTCTTATCGGCTTCTTTGATAAAGCCATTGGTGATCCCATCGAGATAAGGCCAGCGTCTAAGGTTTTAGTCGCATCTTTACGCTCAATGGTCGGATAGCCGATGACTCTGAATAATGTTTCTACAAGGTTTTCCATCGTGACTCCCGCCCAGCCTTATCGGCATAATTGCCCGTAAACTTTAGCATATTTACAATTATTAAACGATGGTTGAATTGAGATAAATCAATCGGTTATATTAATACGGGGGTAATTTAGTGCCAAATTACAAACTAAAATTCCAACAAGTCCAATTCAAATCGAATCCTAGCGACGTGTCGATCGATTTGACGGCCTATTTGGCTGACGCCAGTAACATCCCTTTCGCCAGTGCTGCCGGGGTTGTTGATACCTTTACAGTCAGCTTAAGCAAAACCAGTTTGCCAGTTAGCGGGTATGATCAATATTTGCGCAACATCGTGAATAATTTCATTCGCGAAAAATACACCCAAACCATTTCCACCACGCTGCAATCGGGCAGCAAGATAGCGACCGGCATTTCTGATACGACCGTGCTGATTGCTGGGCAATCCATCACCAGTTCGGGTTTCCCAACGGAAACGACTTTAGAAAGTGTGCGCGATAAGGTATCGGTGCGGTTGTCAGCTGCTGCCACGACTACCGGCAACGCGAGCTTAGTCAGCGGGATTAAAGGTTGGAATATTGATTTCAGTGAAATAACGAGTCTAGTTGCCTTGGTAAATTTTGCTTCTCTATAGGTGGTATTTTAATGAACCGTAAACTTTTGGCAGCGTTGCATAAAGTTATCGCCCTTAGCGACCGCGACGAAGAAATATTCGGCCAAGGTGGGTGTTGGGAATTGGCGGAAGTTCTTTCCCAAAAAGGGTTACATTTCGCCGTTATTAAAGAAGAGACTGAATATCTCGGAGAAAAAGATGTAATTTACCCGCACGCTTTCGCGGTAGATAAAGCTCTCGGCAATAAAGCGGTTGATGTTTATGGCAGGGTTTCTTTGGATAATATGCTGGCGAAATGGCAAAAATTGTTGTCCGGTAAAGTTTCTATTGAAATCGGCTACCCTGCTCGCTATGCGGCGGAGAAAATTCAACACATCCCTTCCTTGCTAAAAGAAGCTCGCAAATTGGTCGAGGATAATGTGTCCTTCTTTTTCGGCGGTAAAAAATAATCTTTTATTTGGGCAATACTATTGGCCCAATAAACTCGTCGCTATCTTCAAAGAAATTAGGCTGCTCTGCCACGCAGGCATGGCCTGTCTCGGTGCGCCATCTAAACAACGGGTCAGGCTCGGACGCATCGAATTGATAAAGCTGCCAGCGATGGCGATCATCACTATGCAAATACCAACCACTCTCAAGGATGTCAAGATAAGTGAAAGATTTGGGGCCGTGGTACGGGATAATGCTCATTCTTCTCCTTTGTCGGCGCACGCCTGCGAGCAGAAAAATAATCCACCTAGTTCAACTATATCCTCTGGTTTGGTGCTGTAAATAAAGCGACGATTTTCAGGGTTTTCCGAACCGTTTCGACCAGCCCACAGCAAAACCCTGCAATGATCGCAAATGTAGCCGCCGTACCCAGAATTAAACTTTTCGCACATACCGCACCTAACCAGTTGATTTTATTACCGGCGAACTCAAACAGCCATAAATATATTTCCTGCCCGCCATTAACTTACCTGTAAAACAACTTTATGGGAAAGCGTAAAAAAATGAGAATTCTTGCCCTAGATTTATCGACGAGCACAGGCTGGTCGATAATTGATGCCGGCATTTTAAAAGAATATGGCCATTTGTCGGTATCTGTAAACGATTTTAACGTAAACAACCACCCGGAGAAAAGTCCGCATTATCCCTACAATATTATAGATGCTGTAAATAGTATGGCGGACCAAGTTCTTGCAGTATACAAACAAGTGAAACCAGACTTGACTGCCATAGAAAACACGGTGCGCGGTAGAAACCGCAGTACCCAACGGATTTTAGAATTTTTGCATAAAGAAGTTTTGGAACTCCTGCGGGATGAAAATGCCAAATTGGTATATTTAGATCCATCGGAATGGCGAGCAGCTTTAGAAGTGCGCTTATCAAAAGATGATAAGAAAAATAATCGGATGGTGTACCAAGGCAAAAAACGTGGCAAGGTCACTAAAAAACATTTATCGGTTCGGATGGCCAATGCTTTGTGCGGTTTAGATTTGATTTTAAAACATAACGATATCGCCGATTCAATTTGCTTAGGGCTCGCAGCCCATAAAATTTATGCAGTAGATAAATGAAAGGCCGAAAATGTTTGGATTATTGAAAAATGTTACCAAAGCTATCGTGCGCACCGCTACTTTACCGGTAGCTGCGGCGGTTGATATCGTTACGCTCGGCGGGGTATTGGTAGACGACAAATCCAATTCACCAGCCCCGGCGACGGAAAATACTTTAAAAGCCATAACGAAAGATATTAAAAAAGCTATAGATACCGCTGGGGAATAACTTGCAAACTACACTGTTGATTGATTTTTCCAATTTGGCTTATTCCTCATTCTTTGCGGCGATCCGTAACGACAATATCAAGCCGGAAGAAACACCGCCGCATTACACCGGGCATGTGCATGTTTTTCATCAAAAGGTGCAAAGTCTACAGCAAGCTTCACACGCCGCTAAAATGATTTTTGCTTTGGATCAATGGCCGAAAGCGAAGGCGGAGCTTTTGCCGACTTACAAGTCCACTCGAAAGAAAATGGAATTTAATCCCAAAACTGCTTTATTGACTGCCCTGCAATCTTGGTATTGTAAAACCATCGAAGCGCAGCACGAAGAAGCCGACGATGTTATTGCTTCTTATGTTGCCCAGAATTTCGATTATGAAAACATTTTCGTAGCCACCACCGATAAAGACATATGGCAAATCGCGGATCACCCGAATTGCACCATTTATAATTTCCACAGCAATTATTCCGTCACCGCCGCCAAGCTAAAAGAAGATTTTCGCGTCGATGAATTCCGGCATATACGATTATACAAAGCATTGTTTGGCGATTCCGGCGACAATATCCCCAACGCCACCCCGCGCATGCAGGCACATTTAATTCCTTTAGTCATAATGTCTAACGGAACCTTGGAACATTTTTGGGATATTGTTGATGTCAAAAAAGGACAGCTCTCGGCTAGGTGCCAAGAGCTTTTGGAAGCCAACAAAAAACAAATTGCAATTAATTACGAATTAACGACGCTGCGCTATAATTGCAAATTGATAACTAACGATTATCCAGCCCCGAATCTAACTCATGGATTTTAAGCATAATTTCTTCATCGGACAATCCTTCGGTGCTTTTTTCTAGGCGTTCTACCCACTCATGCGGTGGTACTTTCGCCATGACTAAATTCCGGTCGTAAATCCCCGTAAAGGTCGGGGTGTGCCCGCCGACTTGTCGCGTTTTCCATACGGTGAAATCGATAATCTCCCCTAAACTGAGGAAACCGTCTTTAAACCCGTTAGGGTACCCGTCAGCGTAGCCTATAAGAGCTTTCCACAAGGCGTGCCCAAAAGCTGAGCCTGCACTACCGTTGGGCGAATTGGGTTGATCTGGGTCGGTGCCAGGCCCCGTGCTGGAGTTTTCATCGGCTCGGCTAGAAGACATTACTAGCAAAGATCGCCCCTCTAAAGGCCAATCCTGCCAAACGGAGCGCTTTTCATTAAAGGAATCGACCAAATTGCCGCTCAAGCAAGCCATGGTGAAAATCACGATCTCACGGGCCGGATAAGCCAAAGCGTTATCTCTGATTTGGTCATAACTGACCCCAACGCCAAGTCCGGTGTCACTACCGTGTCCAGACGAATATTGCAGGTACATATCGTCTGGTTTCATTTTGCCGGCCAATTCGTTCCAGTAAGCCTTTATGGAACTGGAACTAACCGTCCCGACCAGTTTTTTACCTTCGTAATCGCCGCCCACACCCGTGGTGAAGATATCATGGGTATGTAAGACATCGTATTTGACTTCATTTTGCATGGAAGACGGGCTACCGCCGGCATCACCCCAACCAAAATAGTATTTATGCCCTTGGTAACTCGGATCGGTGAGCGATCCCAGCTGAGAGCTTTGCTGAACGCCACAGGCGCTCAAAATTAAGACAACCAGCACTGACAGGTGTTTCATAATCCCTCCTTGGATTTTTGGTGGCTTTACATACAAAGTAAGAGCAATATTGGGTGGAAATCCTGTAAAACAGATTAGCAATTCGAAACAATCACGGTGGGAGTTTTCTTAGATGAGTTAGATCCAAATGCCGGAAGGTATGAATCAGAACTGTCCCTTAGTTGTGGATTGTTGTGCGGTACCGAGGAGTGAAGGAGAAGGTGCAATGAGCGAGAGCCGCGATGGAAAGGAGGAAGGGGGGGGAATGAATGCTGACACCAAAATATATCCGCCGGTCTTAGACGCATGCTGTGGTACACGCATGTTTTGGTTTGACCGCAAGGACCCGCGCGCTTTTTACATTGATATTAGAGAGGGTGAGCGCGTTGTCGATGTTGGAACAAAGGGAACAAAGGGTTGCAAACCGCGAATTGTTGCGCCTGATTTAATAGCTGACTTTAGAAATTTGCCATTTAAAGATGAAACTTTTTACCATGTAGTTTTTGACCCGCCACATTTGTATAAGCGAGCAGGTACCACAGGTATAATCGGATTTTCCTACGGGGCACTAAAAGAAACTTGGCGAGAGGATTTACGCCTTGGGTTTAAAGAGTGTCTTAGAGTTTTGCGCCCTTTTGGTACTCTCGTTTTCAAGTGGTGTGAAACGGAAATTCCTTTGAGGGAAGTGCTATGTTTAACCGAACAGCAGCCACTTTATGGTCACAGGAGCGGGAAAAAAGCACAGACGCATTGGTGCGTATTTTTAAAGGAGGGGGAATGAAAGTTGATTTGGATAAGTTAGAAAGATTGGCGAGGAAAACAACTAATCTTAATTTCCCGTCTGAGTTTTTCGATAAATTTATTTGCGGCAACTCAATTGAAATTCTCAAGCAAATCCCGGATGAGAGTATTGATTTAGCCATAACTTCTCCTCCTTATAACTTAAAAAACTCTACTGGCAATGGAATGAAAGACGGTCGTGGTGGGAAGTGGTCAACGGCAGCCCTTTTGAATGGGTATGCAAATTATGACGACAACATGCCACACGATGAATATGTAACGTGGCAACGGGAAGTGCTTACTGAGGTTATGAGGGTGCTGAAGCCAGACGGTGCATTGTTTTATAATCACAAATGGCGAGTGCAGGCTGGCTTGGTTCAAGATAGGCAGGACATTGTTTCTGGCTTCCCAGTACGACAAATTATTATCTGGCAACGGGCGGGTGGAATCAATTTTAATCCTGGTTATTTTCTACCGACTTATGAAGTAATTTATATGATCACTAAGTCTAAATTTAAATTAGCACCTAAAGCCAATGCCTTTGGAGACATCTGGAGTCTTCCACAGGAAATGAATAATGCTCATCCGGCACCATTTCCTGTTTCATTAGTTGATAGAATTATAAGTTCCGCAAATGGCAAAATTGTTTTAGACCCCTTTATGGGTTCGGGAACAACTGCTCTAGCGGCCAAAAAGGCCGGAAGAAACTTTATTGGAATAGACATTTCACAGGAATACTGTGATTTAGCCGAGGGTAGGATAAATGGGTTTCTAAAAAATGGAGTTGACCCATTTCAAGTCCAGAAAAAGGATTGAAAAAAGAAATTCAGATCAAGTATGAAGCTGGCCAATATGCTTACGGAGGCACAGTGAATGGCTTGGATTTATTTAGCGGAATTGGAGGACTCACAATCGCCCTTAGTGAGTGGGTCAATCCAATCGCGTATTGTGAAAACGACAAATACGCTCAATCCGTTTTGTTGTCCAGAATGTCAGAGGGTTTACTTCCGATTAAAGATGTAACAGCCTTGTCAGGTAATGCAAAGCTGTGGCTATGGCGAGTGGCCCTTCGCTAGGATTTAGCGGTTTGAAAAATGTTAAGCTGCCGAAAAATGTTAAGACCTTCGGGGTCAACAACGTTTCAAATTATATGGACCGGATTATTTGATTGCTTTTGATAGTCTGGAGAAAAAAGGTAGCATCTACCAACCTTGGAAAAATTCGAAGGCGACCAAGTTCTTATCGAAGAATCATGAAGCTTCCGATGTGGAAAATGTGTTTCCAATCCTAGTTAATAAAAATAATCATCTGGAAACTTGGTGGGAAAATGAAGCCAACACTTGGTTTTTGGCGAGCGGTAGTAGCAGCTTGTTGCCGATTCAATTGGCGGCGTACATGGGCTGTAAGCAAATCTTGCTGGTGGGTGCGGACTTTGGGGCATACGATGGTTTTGAAACGGCTTGGGAAGTCGGCACCAAGCCAAGTATCGGTAGTGGTTTAGCCTTATCCTACAAGTACGATACCAAGCGCGACCGCGAAATCATTTGCGGGTTAGCTAACTCTTTCAAAGCCAAGTTTGAGGAGTGGGGCATCGAAGTGGTAGATGCGTCTTTTGGCGAATACCTGCCGTTTAAGAAATTAAATGTCGAAAATGTAAAAGATTGGCTTGGTTAAAAGTTTTGCAAAAGACGAGTTTCGGCTCGTCTTTATTCTTCCAAATCGGTTTCTGTTATTTCTACGGCTTCGCCTCGATCTTCTTCAAAACTTTCATCGGCTTCGATCTCGGCAGCTGCTTTTTCGGCACCTTCTTTAGACTTGTAGGCGAAAACGTCTATGCCGTGTCGATGGCTGTAAAGAACTACGTAAATTTTCATTTGCTCACCCCTATCTTATCTCTGCACTTAACGATATCTTTCACTACTTTTTTGTAATCCACTCCAAATAAGTCAGCCAGCAACATTACGGAAATAAGGCTACCGATTGCTTCGGGATCGGTTTCGCAGGGCTCATCGTTGTAAGCTATCCAAATGACCCCATTGCGATATGAAGCGCGTTTCATTTGTCTTCACCTCCCATCGACTTTTCGCATTAACTTATTTTGTGAAATAATACGTAGGCGGTCTCCGAGGTAAACGATTAAAAAGCCAAGTTGAATAGGCTCAATCACAAGCCCGACAATTCGAGTGACTGTCCCCGCTTTAAAAATCTTTTTTCCATACGTCACATCTTCAAGCAAAACCGCATCGTTGATATTCCATTTATTTTTAATTTGAAGCTTGCCAACAGCTTCAAGTGCCTTTTGTTCGCAGGTTTTCTCTTTAGCCATAAGTACTCTCAAAATTGGTAATTATTTTACCGCTTGCTTTATCGCGTAATCAATACCCTTAGATATTTTTTCAATCAATTCGTGGCTGCGGTCTATATAATGTCTTTGTTCGGCTCCCGTTATGGTGTGCGCATATCTACGCTTAAGGTCGGCTAAAGCGGCAAGGTATTCTTTTACATACCCGATATCAGCAATCAATTCTTCGGAAAGGTCCAGTTTCATGGCTTCTCCTTTTAGAATTGGTAGTTCTTTGTCGGGTAACGCGCCTTGGCTTGCCACGATTTGTTGGCATCTTCTTTAATGCACCATTTGAGTTTGCCTGCCGGATCTTTAACGACTAGACCTTCGTCGATACGTGGATTTTTGATGTTATCAAAGGCTTCCACGAACCCGCTTTTTAAATTCTTGGCACGCCACACACCAGCGGCTATTTCCCAATGCGAATAATGTTCGGTGGCCTCAGCCGTTGGTAAAATACCGTCTAAAATGATTTGCCGTTGCGCGAATGAAGAATCGATCAAGTGGGTGCTCTTGTAAACAATCACATCGTGAATGAACAACGTATCTTTTATCGTCGGGGTTTTACTGTGCAAAAGTTCCGCGACTAGCATCGTCCAGCATTTGGCAGGCATGATATTGAGCAAGAAAGCGCCCAGCCATGGCGGGCACTGCCACGCTTTATGCTTTTCAGCGTGGCGGGTCATGAATTTTAAATCCCCCGCAGGGTCAAGCGTGATGGTGGTGCAAGTACCATTCTTTTTATACTGCGCCCACCAACCGCGCTTTTCATACATCGGCAAAGTATCCGAGGTAATAACGTGTGATGGCCGAGGCGGAAATAAATATTTCCATTTATTGTATTCCATTAAATACCCCGTTTCGGTGCAATAACTTTATCTTCGCGAACCATCTTAAGAACTTTTCTAGCCTCAAGTATAAATCCGAAAGTATCGGTGCCTTCTTTTGAAAAAAATTCAATAAATTGAACTAAAAAAGAAACTTTGTCTTTTTCTTGCTGGTATAAAGCAATCGCATCTCGAACCAAGGATTCGGCATCCGGGCCATAGGGGAAAAGGATGAAAGTTGATCCGCAAATATTAATTAAAGAAG
>Ga0163154_10009997_pt1 | contig 10690 bp, 9 predicted proteins | sample OliLakLV19MP9P1_FD_148649 | JGI IMG/M metagenome (GOLD analysis project Ga0163154, IMG submission 148649) | Freshwater microbial mat bacterial communities from Lake Vanda, McMurdo Dry Valleys, Antarctica - Oligotrophic Lake LV.19.MP9.P1 | ecosystem: Environmental > Aquatic > Freshwater > Lake >...
AAGATGAATGCTTGTGGCTTGGAATAGTGGATTTCAACGGTGGAAATGGGTGGCGTTTTTCTTGCTGCCCGGCTTGGTCGGGCTGTCGCTGTTCGTCCTCTACCCCATCCTCTCGTCCTTCTGGTTGGCGTTTCAGGATTGGAACCTGCTCAGCCCGCCGGAATTTGTCGGCTTGGGCAATTTTCAAGAATTACTCGGTGATGGCGATTTCTGGCGCGCGTTGCGCTACACGCTCACGTTCATCGTCTTGTATGTCCCCATCGTCTTTGTGTTGGGGCTGGCATTGGCGCTGTTCCTCAATCAAAAAATCCCCGGCATGTTGCTGGTGCGCGCTTCTAGTTTTTTGCCCGTCGTCGCGTCGTGGGTGGTGGTCTCGCTCATCTGGAAGTGGATTTTCAACCCCGCCTATGGGCTGATCAATTACGCTTTGGGTATTTTTGGTGTACAAGGACCGGCGTGGTTGTTTGAACCGCAAACGGCGGTCTATGCGATGGTTATCACCAGCGTGTGGAAGGATGTCGGCTATATCGCCTTGCTGTACTTGGGCGGCTTGCAAAATATCTCCGAAAGTTATTATGAGGCGGCGCGCATTGATGGTGCCAATCACTGGCGGTTGCTGCGTCATATCACCTTGCCGTTGTTGACGCCGACCATGTTTTTCGTCGCCATCACTTTGCTGATCAACTATTTTCAGATGTTTGAACAAGTGTGGTTGATGCCCATGCGCGATAGCGCCGCCGACCGCCAAGTCGAGGTGATCGTGACCGAGGTCGTCAAGAACGCCTTCAGTTATAACCGCATGGGCTATGCCTCAGCGATGTCGTGGGTGTTGTTCGCGCTGATCTTCGCGATCACGATCTTTCAGCTTCGTCTCCAAAAACGGTGGGTCTATTATGAATCAGAGTAATGTCGTTCGCACTGACCGCTTGCCCGCCGTTGATCCGGCGGCGGTTGCCCCCCGCACCTTGCGACTCTCTTATATCGTGCGGATCGGTCTGATGGGGGTCATCGTCGCCTTGATGGTGCTGCCCTTTGTGTGGATGCTGAGTACCTCGCTGAAGGCACAACAATATATCTTGACCACGCCGCCCCAATGGATCCCCAATCCGCTCACCTTTGAGAGCTATACGGGCTTGGCGGAACGGATCAATTTGGGGCGTACCTTCTTCAATAGCCTGTTCGTCGCCGTCGTTGGCACCATGGGGCAGATCGTGATCTCGGCGATGTCGGCGTATGCTTTCGCCCGTTTAGACTGGCGCGGACGCAACACCGTCTTTCTGCTCTATCTGGTCACCATGATGATCCCGGCGGTGGTGATGGTCATCCCTCAGTTTATTTTGGTGCGGGCGTTGGGGTGGATGAACACCTACGCCGCGTTGATCGTCCCCGGACTGTTTAGCGCCTTTGGCACCTTCTTGTTGCGCCAAGCCTTCCTCGCCATTCCCAAAGATTTTGAGGAAGCGGCATTGGTCGATGGCGCGAATCACTTCACGATTTTCTGGCGGATCATCATGCCGCTGGCACTCCCTTCGCTCGCGACGCTCGGCGTCTTTAGTTTTATGGGGTATTGGAATAACTACCTCTACCCGCTGTTTGTGGCGCGTCAAGAAGCGGTCGTAACGCTCCCCATCGCCCTTGCGACCTTGCAGGCTGGACCGCGGGCGCTCACCGAGTGGAATATGGTCATGGCGGGGTCGGTGATCACGGTGCTGCCCATTTTGGTGGCATACCTGCTGGCGCAACGCTGGTTTGTCTCCGGCGCAATCTCCAGCGGGATCAAAGGATAGGTTTCGTCAAGCGACGGAATGCGCTTGTTAAAGAGTTACTTGTTGAATGATGTCTTGAAGGGAAAGGCTAAGTTGATGTACCGTAGATTATTCGTGTTATGTTTAGGGCTATCGTTGTTGTTCGTCTTGCCGGCAGCCGCGCAGGATACCACCACCATTCGCTATTTCACCTTCTCCGCCGCGCCGGATCATCTTGAAGACTTGGATACCATTATTACCGCCTTCGAGACCGAAAATCCGAGCATCAATGTCGAAGTGGAAACGGCTGCCTTCGCCGATTACTTCACGCTGTTGCAGGCGGGTGTCGCCAGCGGCGATGCCCCTGATGTGTTTGAACTGAACTATGAGAACTTCGTCACCTATGCCGCCAATGATACCCTGCTTGACCTGAGCAGCATCTTGGACGCCGATGCGCCCTTCTACCCGCGCGCGCTGCAAGCCTTCCAATATGAGGGGCAACAGATGGCGCTGCCCGCCACCTTCTCGACCGTGTTGCTGTTCTACAACAGCGACCTGTTCGACCAAGCCGGTCTCGACTATCCCACCGCTGACTGGACATGGGACGATGCCATCGCCGCCGCGCAAACCATCCGCGCTTTGGGTACCGACACTTGGGGGCTATTTTCGCCCACGCAATTTTGGGAGTTCTACAAGAAAGCCGCTCAGAATGGCGAATGCAGCTTCTTTAATGAAGACATGACCGAAGCGACGATCAATTCTCCCGCTTGCGTCAGCACGCTGGAAACGATGGTCGGCTTTATGAACGATGATTTGATGCCGACCGCCGCTGAACTGTCCGGCGTGTCCGACTCGGAACTGTTCCTGAGCGGCAAACTGGGGATGCTCGTCACTGGTATTTGGATGTTTGGCGCGTTCCAAGAGGCGTCCTTCACATGGGACGTGCAAATTGAGCCGGCGATCAACCAACATGCCCATCACTTTTTCGCCAATGGCGTGGCAGTGTCGGCGACCACCGAACATGCCGAAGCCGCCGCTGCCTGGGCGACCTACCTTGCCGCCAGCGAAACCGCTGCCACTGTCCGCGTGGACAGCGCATGGGAACTGCCCGCGCTGAACGAACCCGCCTACTTTGAAGCCTATCTATCGCAGACACCGCCCGCCAACCGCGCCGCCGTTTTCACCGCGTTGGAAAGCCCGATCACGCCGCCTGTGATCGAACGTCAAAACGAAATGCAGGATGCGGTCAACGCACTGTTGACGCAAGTGGTCGATGGCGAATTGACAGCACAAGCCGCGCTAGATCAAGCCAAGACCGAATTGGATGCGCTGATTAATTAAGCAAGAGAAGCTATAGGGGCGCAAGGCACCTTGCGCCCCTAGGGTGCCTAGACCCCGCGTGCCCACTTTTTCACCCCAAAACCCATTCACTCTCCATTCACTCTAATGAAGGATCGTCCGCCATGCTCGATATTCTCCACACGCCGTATGGTCACGAACACCCCTATGAACAACTTCCCGAAGAACGCTTTCCGCGCCAGCCGCTCGCCGGGCAAGTGTTCACGGTGGGCATTGTCATTCGCCCCTCGGGAGCCGCTGCCGAAGTCTTTGTGCATATCGAAAATGCGGGTGTTCCGCCGGTGGTGATCAGGGCGGTGCAGCAACTTGACTGGCAACAGAAGCAAGAAGATGGCGTGGGCGCGGAATTTTTGGAACGGATGGTGCGGATCGATCAAGATGTTTGGCACGCCCAGATGAGCGCGCCGCCCTATGGTCAAACGTTGACCTATTGGATCGAAGCCGAAGGGGTGATCACCCCTCGTTATACGGTGCGCGGCGAAACATGGATCACGGATGAGACCGCCGTGACGAACCTCCAGCTTCACCCCCACGATTCGACGGCAGGCACCGCTTTCCCGATCCCCACACAGGTGGAATGGTTGAGCGACGGCACTCGCAAGCGCCGCGTCCGTCTGACCGTGCCTTGTGCCCCGGACGAGCAGTTTTTTGGGTTGGGCGAACGTTTCAATGCCCTCAACCAACGTGGCAACCGCATCGACGTGCGCGTCTATGAGCAATACAAAAATCAAGGGCAGCGCACCTATCTGCCGATCCCATTCTTGTTGTCGTCGGCGGGCTATGGCGTGTGGGTCGAGAGCAGCCGCTGGATGCAATTTGACCTCGCGGCGTCGGCGGAGGATTGCTGGAGACTGGAGGCGGATGTCGGCGCGGACGAGGCGCTGTCGCTGCACACCTTTGCGGGTGATCCGCTGGATATCATCGCTCAGTTCACGCAGATCACCGGTCCCGCCGCCTTGCCTCCGGAATGGGTTTTTGGTTTGTGGATGAGTAGCAACGAGTGGAATTCACAGGCGCGGGTGGAGCAAGAAGTCCGCACCTCGTTGGAACACGGCATTCAGCCCGCCGTTGTGGTGATTGAGGCATGGAGCGATGAGACCACGTTTTATATCTGGAATGATGCCGAGTATGCCGCCAAAGAGGGGGCTGAAGCGTTCCATTATAGCGACTTCACGTTTCCCCCCGATGGCAAATGGACAAACCCGAAAGGCATGGTCGATTGGCTGCACAGCTTGGGGATCAAGGTGCTGTTGTGGCAAATCCCCGCCTTAAAAGTGATCACGCAACCTCATGCCCAACATCAAGCCGATCATGATCATTTTGTCGAGTCGGGCTTTGGCGTGCGTGATGCGGATCAGCGTTTGCACAAAATCCGTCCGTTCTGGTTTCGCGATGGCTATTTGTGGGATGTGACCCGTCCGGCGGAGCGGGAGTGGTGGCTGAACAAACGCGCCTATCTGCTGGACGATGTGGGCATTGATGGCTTTAAGACCGACGGCGGGGAGCATCTGTGGGGGACGGATACGCGGTTTGCCGACGGGCGACGCGGAGATGAAGTGTGGAACGAGTATCCGCAAAAGTATGCTGCCGCCTATTATGATTTCGCCCACAGCAAGCGCGGGGGAATCACTTTTAGCCGTGCCGGGACGACCGGATCGCAACGCGCGCCCTTGCATTGGGCTGGGGACGAAAATTCGACCTGGGACGCCTTTCGCCATTCGATTTACGCGGGCTTCAACGCGGCGATCTCCGGCATTCCTTTTTGGGGATGGGATTTTGGCGGTTTTAGCGGCGAACCCCCGACGGCAGAACTGTATTTGCGGGCGCTGGCGATGGCAACCTTTTGCCCGGTGCTGCAATACCACTCCGAATACAACCCCCCCGGCAAACCGAGCCGCGACCGCACCCCGTGGAACATCGCCAAGTTGAGCGGGGACGCGCGCGTCGTGCCGATCTTCAAAGCCTTCATGGGCGTGCGCGAACGGGTACTGCCGTATCTTTGGCGCGAGGCACAGCACACCGCCGCGACAGGTGAGCCGCTGATGCGTCCGCTTCAGGTGTGGTACCCCCACCAAGCGGGGGCGTTTCAATATCTGTTCGGGCGCGACCTGTTGGCGTGCCCAGTCACAGAACCGGACACGGTAGCGCTCACCTGTTTCTTGCCCGCTGGCGAGTGGCGCGATTTTTGGACAGGGGAGTCGTTCACGGGCGGGCGCGAAGTGGTGGTGCCCGCGCCGCTAGATCGGATTCCGGTGTTCATGCGGGCAGGGGCGGTGCTGTGATATCAGCCCGTGACGGCAAATGCCGAAATACCGGATAACAGGGTGTATGGGAGTGGGGGGACAGGGTCAACGCATGAGAGGATACTCGATATTCACAAAGGGTCACAAAAACATACAATGGGTTTATCCTCGGTAGGGACATGATATATCATGCCCCTACATACCCATCCTGACCCGTTATCATCCAACTGACAGGTTTCATAGTATTTATTCACCTATCCATGGGATTAAGCTCAAAATGCGTGAATTTGAACCTAAGAAACACATAATGAACCCTATAAGACTGGGACAAAATGCGATCTGCACGGGTAGGTGAATAAATACGTTTCATACGTAAGCCCTAGGGCGGGGGGATGTGTCCCCGTCCCCTACTTGACCGCGCCCGCTGTCAAGCCGCGAATGAGCTGGCGCGAGAACAAAATGTACAAAATGATCACCGGCACCGCCGAGAGCGTCAGCGACGCCAGCACCGCGTTCCAGTCGTTGACGAACTGCCCCAAAAAGGTCTGCGCCCCCAACGTCACCGTCTTGTTGGCTTCACTCGGCGCGAGGATCAACGGGAACCATAAATCATTCCAAATGGGGATCATGTTAAAGACCATGACCGTCCCCAACGCCGGACGGATCAGCGGCAGGATTAGCCAATAAATCCGGTACTCACTCGCCCCATCCACCCGCGCCGCATCCTTGAGATCGCGCGGAATCTGGCGCATGAACTGAGACAATACAAACACCGCCAGCGGCAAGCCCATCGCGGTATACACGAGGATGAGCGCGAGCAGGGTATCCGCCAAATCAAGAGTCACGATCAAGCGCAACAGGCTGACCGTCCCCAAGCGGATCGGCACCATGATCCCCAACGCCAGATACAGCCCCAAGAAGGTGTTGCCGGGGAACTTGTATTCCGCCAGCGCGTGCGCCGCCATCGTGCCCGCAAAGAAGATGAGCACCAACGCCCCGACCGTGACGATCAGGCTGTTCAAGAAATAACTGGGAAAGGCAGCCCGCTCAAAGACCGTTTCATAGCCGACCAGCGAGAAGGTCTCGGCAGTGGGGAAGGCATACGGTGTGCGGAAGATGGCGTTGCGGGCTTTGAACGAATTGAGGACGACCAGCACCACCGGAAACAGCGCGACGCAGGTATAGGCGATCAACAGGACGTGCATCCCGATGAGTTGTAGGGTACGGCTGGCAGCAGCGAACGGAGCAGGTTTGATCATCAGATGCCTTTAGAGTTGAATGTCGTTACGCAGCAACCGCCGTTGGAACCCGAACAGGTAAAGCAAGACCCCCACGAGGATGATCGCGAACATCACGCCGGCGATGGTCGCGCCCATTGTGGGGTTGCCCGCTTGTAATTGGAACCCGAAGAAGGTGCGATAGAAGAAGGTGCCTAGCAAGTCGGTCGCGAAGTTCGGTCCCGCCAGCGCTGTTTGGGTGGTGTACACCAAGTCGAAGGCGTTGAAGTTGCCCACAAACGTCAATACACTGACGATGCCGACCGTCGGCAAAATCAACGGCAGCTTGATCCGAAAAAAGATGCCGATGCCCGTCGCGCCATCGACTTGTGCCGCTTCGACGATCTCGTCCGGGATGGCGATCAGCGCGGCGAGGAACAGCATCATCGGGATGCCGATGTATTGCCATACCGAGATCAACGCCAGCGCGGGCAATGCCGAGTCTTGCAATCCGAGCCACGGCTCCGGCGTGATGCCCAACGACCCCAACACTTCTCTACCCCACAACGGGCTGAGGATCAAGCGCCAGATGAAGCCAACCAGCACCACCGACAAGATGGTGGGGGTGAAGATAAGGGTGCGAAAAAATGTCCGCCCGCGCACCACGCGCGCACTGAGCAACGCCGCCAGCAACAAACCAATAGGGTTTTGCACCAGCATGTGAATGGCAAAAAAGACGAGGTTGTTGCGCAACGCGCCCCACATGCGCACCGAATAATTGGGATCATTAAAAAGGGTGTTGTAATTATTGAAGCCGACGAATGCCGAGACGCCTTCGGCATTGGGGGCAAAAAAGCTCAGCCGCAGCGAGTCGAGCAGGGGGTAGATCATAAAGACCGTGTAAATCAAGACGGCAGGAGCAAGGAACACAAGGATGTGAAAAGGGAATTTGCGTTTCGGCGTCATCGGGATGCTGTTTTCCTTCGCGCCTTCGCGCCTTCCTGTTCAGCGTTCATCTTTTTCTTTTTTGGGGTATATGGTGGGTCGGGGCTGCCCCCGACCCACCGATAATGCTAGTTTTACCCGCCCGTTTGCGGGGCGTACCACTGTGCCAAGCCGTTCTGAACCACGTCAGCGGCTTCTTGAGCGGTGACATCGCCGTTCAAAATTTGCGCGCTTGCCGCCCACAGATCAGTTTCATTGTTGGGGGTGCCGCGTGACAAAATTTGGTAGGACGAGCGAATGGTGGAGTTGCATTCCGCGCGCCAATCGACAAATTCTTGCGCCAACGGATCATCCAGCGTGATCGGGGCGTTCGACAGCGAGAAGAAGCCGGGGACAGCGTTCGAGAACAACTGCGCGAATTCAGGCGTGGTCATCCATTCCAAGAACAAGGTCGCTTCGGCGGTGTGCGCGCTGTTGGCGTTCATGCCCATCGCGATATCGGTATGGTCGCTGATGAAGCATTCTTCTTGACCATCGGGCACGGGCGGTTTGAAGGCACCCAAGGCAAAGTCCGCTTGGGCACGGAACACCGAGATATCCCACGAGCCGGCAGGGTAAATAGCACCCAAGCCGAGCGAGAAGGCATTTTGCGAATCAGGGTAAGTCTGTGCCTGATAGCCATCGGGCAGGTAGGGTGCCCACTTCGAGAGGGCTTCAAATGCCGACAAGAAGCCACCTTCGTTATAAGTCGCGCTGCCATCCAGCAAGCCCAAACGTCCGGCTTCGCCTAGCCAGTAGTTGGGTCCGATGTTTTGGAAACCCATCGTCGCTGATTCCCATTGGTCGGCGGTGCCCATGACCAGCGGGCTATAGGTGCCGTCCGCCTTGATCGCTTCCAAGACTGCTAAGAATTCCGACTCGGTCGTCGGTTCTTCCAAGCCTAATTCGGCGAACGCATCGGCGTTATAGATGAAACCGTGAATGACCGACGCCATCGGCACGCAGAACACATCCGAGCCGTCGTCGGTGATCCAGGCGCTCTTGGCGACATCGCTGAAATTATCCATGCCCGCGAGGTCGTTTAGCGAGGCGAGATTGCCCGCTTCAAACAGACCGAGTGAGACATCGAAGGGGCGACAGGTGATGAGATCGCCCGCCGTGCCACCTTCAAACTTGGTGTTCAGCACGGCGTTGTATTCGGTGGGGGCGGTGGGGGAAAACACGACATTGATGTTTGGGTAGGCGGCTTCAAAGGCGGGGATGATCACATCTTCCCACGCGGTCAAGTCGTCATTACGCCAGCTTTCGATGGTCAAGGTCACGGGGTCTTGGGCGCTGATGACGCTGGCGCTGAGCGCCAACACCAGCACGAACACGAGCAACAAAGTCTTTTTCACGGCATCTATATCCTTTTAAAAGCGTCAACAATCGATCCAAACAGCGGGAACAGGCGCAGCAATACTACGCAACGTTTCACACTGTCCACTTAAGGGATATTGTAGCGCGAAAATGGCAACACGCCAAATGGTTTATTACGTTAGGGTGCATTTCACTTTGGTGCATCGCTATGATTTCATAACAGGTAAACGGGCGGATATTCGGCGCGGCGACTCTTGGGGTTGGGGATTTTTCCACGAGCGCCTAATCCGCCCCTACATTTACGTTGATGAGACGATAGGGGTTGGCAACAAAAAACAAACCCGCCCTATTGTAGTTAGGTGCCCGCAACGGAGATCGTTGGTGGGGCGGATTAGGCGCTTGTCAAATGTTATCAACTCACATTGTCCCCACGCCGAATATCCGCCCTTTGAAACCCCACATTTCCCCCGGTACCATGACGAGCATATTTTGCACTAAAGTGAAATGCACCCATTACGTTACCTTATGAATCATGACGCGCCCAAGGGTGAAACCCGTCCTGTCTACACTGCCGTCTCGCTCTTGTCCCGCCGATAGAGGGCAATCGCCACGCTAAGCCATACGCTCCCCAGCAAATACGCCGCAAAAACATCGCTTGCCCAATGCTGCCCCAAATAAATCCGCGATATCCCCACTAGCCCGATGAGCGTCCCCCATAGGATCATCAGCGCGACCCGCACCCATGATGGTTTAAGTAGGGTGAAGGTCAGAAACCATAAAAACCCAAAAAAACTCGTGAAATAGAGGACGTGCCCACTCGGAAACGACGTGTCGGCGAGTTGTGCAAACACGTTGACCAGATCCGCGGATGGGCGTGGGCGGTGTACTACTAACTTGATTGCTACCCCGAACGCCAAACTAGTCACCAAGCTGATCATGCTGACCCGCGCCGCCCGCCGGAGACCGCGCCAAAACAGGAAGATGACGATGGCACCGGCGATGAGAAAGGATTGCGGCGGGAAGCCGATCCAACTGATGGCAAGCATCAAGGCGGAGAACCAACTGGCTTGGAATTCTTGAATTTCGCGGGTGATCGTCACGTCAAACGTAAAATAGGCGACCGTATTCGCCAAAAATGCCAGCCCAATGAAGATGGAGACTGCGACCAGCAAGTATGCCTGAAAGATCAGCGTGCGATAGTGCGGTGTAGGATGGGTGACCAGTGCCTTCGCCTTTGGGGTGCTGGGGGAATCATTTGGGATCAGAGTCATGGTTTGCCTCGTTGGGGGATGGAATTTATTGCGCTGTTACGCGCTCCAAGAAGTCTACAAAGGGTTTAAAACATTGGGGACATGCTTCGGCAATTTCATCAGAACTTCCTTCGACGTAAATGATAACTTCTTTCACGAGAACTGCTCCAGTTCGTCACTGCGATAATAATGTTCCAGTTCCTCAATCCCAAAATCATCCAGCATCGCTCGCATCAGTTCTGAGCATCCTTATCAGGGGGGGCAGTCTATTACGAATACTTCGCGCTCATGCCCACCCTTAAGTTGTCGGATTTGATCTGGATTGATGTCCTCAATATGAATCGCCTTGCCTAACCTCACGCCTGCCGCTGCACAATACATTTCTGCTTTTTGGCGCGCAGCGAGAATGGCTTTCTGCCGTGATTCAACGCGCAATGGTAACTGCTCAGGCTGAAAAACGGTCGGTAATAAAGGGAGAAATGACCGTTGGCGGCAAATGGGCGGATATTCGGCGCAGGGACTTTCATGTTAACGAACGATTGACAAGCGCCTAATCCGCCCCTATATTTACG
>Ga0163154_10009998_pt1 | contig 10689 bp, 12 predicted proteins | sample OliLakLV19MP9P1_FD_148649 | JGI IMG/M metagenome (GOLD analysis project Ga0163154, IMG submission 148649) | Freshwater microbial mat bacterial communities from Lake Vanda, McMurdo Dry Valleys, Antarctica - Oligotrophic Lake LV.19.MP9.P1 | ecosystem: Environmental > Aquatic > Freshwater > Lake >...
GCACCACCGTCGCCGATGAAATGGCAGACCGCTATGGCGTGACTGTGGTGCATCTGGAACTGGCAGACCTCACCAACAAACCCACCCCACCCGCACCACCACCGCAATTGACCCTGTTTTAATCGGCTAACCCCTCGAATTCGAGGGGTTTCTATGTTGACAGATGTAGCTACATCTGGTAAAATATAGATAGTTAAGCATTCGGCTTGACCTAATCAAAAAGGAAGCATCATGACACCCACAACCTACACCTTAAAAATCGTTTTTAATGGGACAGAAGAAATGAACATGAGTGGCTTGACCTATGAACAAGTCCTCGCTCGCGCCGAAAGCGCATCCCGCTCATACGGGATTGATACCCCGTGTCACATGAAAGACGGTCGTGTTTTCACATCAGGTGATGATTACATTTCCATCCTATCAAACAATGGCTTATGCGCCATTGAAGAAATTTTTTCGTGGGGAGTCACCCCAGATGAACTAGAGATTTTGAAACGCAACGGAATTAAAGCAGTAGAAAAAAACCGCCAACAAGCCCGCCAACAATCTCTAATATTAACCAATTTTCGCAAATAGTTTTGGACGCAAGGTGAGGAGATAATACCCCTCACCATCACGCACAAGGCAGGAGCTAGTCCCTCCTGCCTTATTCATTGATTATACCAATAGGAGACCATAAAATGCCCCGTCAAATTCTCAGGGTACCTGTATCCCCAGAACAAAACGATTATCTCAAAAAGTTAGAACATGATAGCCTAGCAAGCTACATCCGAAAGCTAATCCGCGACGCTCATCCAAACTTCCCCCCTGATAAGGCGGTTGGGGTTAGGGATGATTATTTTCACAACTGGAAGCAAACCCTAACATGGGATATGCACAGTCTATCAATAGCAAAATTCCCCCTTCCCATTGAGAAGGGGCAAAAAATGATAATAGATTATTTGCTTGATTTGCGAGATGGGATTGCAGACCGTGACCCCAATCACCCCTATCTTTCAATCGTCAATGAAGGCTTAGATATTGTCAAAAATCAGGGCTACCCTCAATTTATGCGTTGGTTCGGGTTCGTACCCATATTTACAGATGAAACCCGTACTACCGTTATGGGGCTAGGCATAAAGTCCATCGATGACGATTGAATCCCAATAAGCATTATGTATTATGTGTCCGCAACAAAAAAGACCCCGCCAGAGGGGTCTTTTTTGTTTATCCGCATTGTGTCTCACAAAACCGACCATCACGGTCTCTATCCAGTTTAGAGGGGTCACTAGGACACGCACTCATATACTCAAACAATTGTGGACATGTGAATTGCCCACCAGACCCAAAATCAGGACAATTATACCTATCGCCACTGCAATTCCACCCAGAGACAGGCGCTACAATCGGCTGTGTCGGCTGAACTGGCGAGATGTTTTGTCCCACAGGCACGACTGGCTGTGCCGATACAGGCGCTACAATCGGCTGTGTCGGCTGAACTGGCGAGATGTTTTGTCCCACAGGCACGACTGGCTGTGCCGATACAGGCGCTACAATCGGCTGTGTCGGCTGAACTGGCGAGATGTTTTGTCCCACAGGCACGACTGGCTGTGCCGATACAGGCGCTACAATCGGCTGTGTCGGCTGAACTGGCGAGATGTTTTGTCCCACAGGCACGACTGGCTGTGCCGATACAAGCCCCACAAGCGTCGCACTCACATACCCCCCCTGCCCATTATAGGTAATCTGATACCAAAGCCGATTCCCTTCGATGCTTTGACCATCGCCCACACTGCCTGTGATAGGGAATGTCGTCCCATTAAACAACCTGCCCAATTCCGCACATTCGGTACTCGCACAACTCCGCACACGAACACTTTGACCAGTGACAACCCCTTCATCGGCTATCTCACGCACCCCGCTCTGAGTCGGCAATGGCGTAGGCGATGGGGTATTGGTTGGCATATCGGTATTTGTGGGGGAATCTGTTACTAGTAACATAGTATTTGTTGCAGTACCAGCCACACCATCAGTAGGAGTGGGAGTCGCCATAGCCCTCGCCACCATCGAAGCGCGGGCTTCCGCCGTAATCGTCTCGCGGATAATCGGTGTGATACTTGCGCGTGGGGTATTTGTCGGTATATTACCCACAAAAGCCACATCGGGATTAGTGGTCTCGATGAATCCCGTAGATGTTGCCTTATCTTTGGGTTGGGATACTGTGCCGATTACCCATAACACCGCAAAAATGGCTAATGCCCATTTAATCCATCTCCGCCTTTTGGGTATACGCTTCGGCTTTTCAATCACCCCACCATCTGGCGTAGCTTTAATCAATTCCGCGATACTCATTTCATCGTTCTTCTTCTTTTTCGCCATTGGAGAAAACCCCTTCCTAAAAAATAACCTAAAATTTACCTACCCTTATGATAACACATAACCCCCAAGAAAACCCCTAAAACACCCCTAAACCCCACAAAAAACCCCTTCCTATATATCCCCAAACTATCCCACCTTATCCCCTAATATCCCCATTTGCCACGCCTAGCCACCGCTTACCGCGCCCTACCCTACCCCACCTATGATAAGCATCCTTCGGTTTATGCAGAAGCCATTTAGAGGGGTATACGCGCGGAACAACCCTATAACGCAGGTATTACATTCTGGTTTTAGCGAGGCGGGGAGCGGTAATAGTGGTGCTAATACCGATGACTACCATCAGCGCAATTTTTTGCCTTACGTTTGGCTTACGGGGTGGTGTGGGAGGCGCTAAGTGACGTTCCCATTACATCCAGATAGGTTGTATGTAAATAGAACACCTGTAGGCTTGGCGCACATCCAGTACCTTAATGCACGTCCATTCATTCCATACGCTCAGAACATGCGTACTATGGCATGATATGAGGGTAATTCCTTAACAACCTATTTCACCTTCTATCCTTCATATCCATTTTTAGGAGCAAAAATCATGTTCTATTCAAAATCTTTTGATGCCATTATCAGACACCCCAAATTCGTTGGGCATATCCATTCCCTTCTCTCTCAGGGGTTCTATCCGCCCGCCATTCATTCATTGGTACACATTTATCTGGATTCCCAAAATATCGCGTTTGATGAAGCCGAATTGGAGCGGTTTATCTTCAACAATAAATGGTTATTCCTCTTTTTCAGATGCGCTGAACTTTTGACCGTTTTGGAACTACGGGCGGTTATCACCAATTTGGATGTCCCACTTACTCCGCAACAAGCCGAATATCGGTGGGGGGTTATCAGCAGAAAACACGATCGGGAAATTTCCGATGGCTACAGACGTAGCAGTTGGGGCGGTTAATCCGCCTCTTTCCTCATCAATCCACATTAAGTAACATATTTCATTATGTGGATTGGCGAGGCTCATGTATCTTAAGCCAAGTCAATGCAACCTCACGTACCAACACATGCGTTCTATGGGATAATAAATATAGAGGCTAATGACAAATGGGGACTTTCCTCTACCCCAAACTATCATTCAACTTTAGGAGGTTGAACATGAAAAAATCTTTTCGTTTGGCAATTGAACAAATCGCATCTGGCATCGTCGCTCCTCACCTGCGCCGTTCTGGTGTCAAAAACACCGAATACACGGCTCACAAGGACGGCTCATGCACCGTTGGGGCTAATCAGGCGTTGAAAGACGTTATTCGGGCGCTACCGAGCGTAGAGGTGCTTAAAGAGGGCGTTGAGTCCATCACCTTCCGCACCAACGCCATGGCGGATTACGTCTATCTGAACCCACCCCTCTACACTGAGGCGGAAAAGGCGCAGATGGAAGCCGAGAAATTGGCACGCAAAGCCAACCGCATGACGCGCAATTCGCGTTTAGAACTGTTAGGCGCTGATGAAGCCGATGAAGAAGCTGAGGAGGAGGAGTACCAAGAGATTGACGACATTCCCGACGGTGAATAGTTTATAGGCGGAACGGGAGGGGCTACTACCCCCTCCCCTTTCCTACAAACTAGCTTTGTTTGTTAACAGCATTATAGCGCGTTTGGGTGGCTTCTGTCACCTGAACGTTGTCTCAATGCTGGATGAACGCTATCTGAATGTCAACTCGCCTGAATGTTGACTCAATGCTCGGTGAATGTTGCATGAACGTATACCACCTGCGTATACGGGCTGTACAGGCACGCTTGCGGGTCGCAGGCACGAAAGAACATCATACCCCTCTCTGTATTCACCCGCTAGACCCCTTCCAGCACCGCCCAAACGCGCCTAGCGCGACATCCAATTAATCCCATTATTTTTATTACGTTTACATTACGATAGACAGGCTTATAGTGACAACCCAATAGGCTAAAACCCCTTGCAATATCACTTATTTAGTGATATAATTCCATTACCTTTATTTACACAACACCCCCCACTAAGGAGGGACTATGCACCACCATCCATTTTTAACCGCCCACACGGGCAAGGAGTAACTCCATGACACAATTCACGCCCTCGCCCGAACAACACGCCATCTTCGATGCAGTTCTCAACACCCGCGCCAACATCGCCATTTCCGCGTTAGCAGGCACGGGTAAAACCACCAGCCTTGTAGAACTCTCCAAGCGCCTACACGCCACCACTGGTTCTAAAATCTTTTGTGCCTTCAACAAGGACATCGTGAACGAATTGGAAGGACGGCTGACTGGTACAGGCGTACGCGCCAGCACCTTCCACTCTATCGGCTTCTCTGCCCTCAAGAAATATCTGGGCGCACAATCCATCGTCCCACAAGGGGATAAATACAAAAAACTGGTGGACGATTGGGGCAATACCGATGGTGTTCTCGCCCTCACATTGGCAGAGGCTGTTCAGGTTTATCCCCAGGAAGACCGTTCCGAAAAGATGCGCGACCTTCGCAAAGCCACACTGTCTATGTTCGTAGATTTATTGAATCTCGCCCGCCTCAAATTGGCAGGCTGGGATGATGCCATTGCCTTACAATCCATCATCAATGAATATGCCCTCGATACCGATGTGGACTATGGCGGGTTGGTTGAACTGGTCATCCGCAACCTCGAAAAAATCATGCAACAAGCTGAGGAACAAACCCGCAAACTGGTGATTGATTTCACCGACATGATTTATTGGGCAGTCAAATGGAATCTGACCTTCTACCAATACCAATGGGTCATGGTGGATGAATGCCAAGACCTGTCACCCGTCCAACGCGAAATGATTGCCCGTATCATCTCTCCTCGTGGCGGGCGTATCATTCTCGTAGGCGACCCCAATCAAGCCATTTATGCCTTTGCTGGCGCAGATAGTAATTCCTTCGCTCTCAGTGCGGAACGCTGGCATTGCACCGTATTACCCCTCACCATGACCCGCAGATGTGCCAATATCATCACCCATCATGCGTCACAACTAGTCCCATCCTTCCGTTGCCCAGACGATAAATCGCGCGGCAAAATCGTCTGGTTGCCAGCGGGGTCACTGCATCGTCATGCCCGCATCGGCGATATGGTACTCTCTCGCATTAAAGCCCCTCTGGTTGAGCAATGCCTCGCTCTTATCGGCGAAGGTATCCCCGCCATGATTCTAGGGGCTGACATCGGCAAGGCGCTGATTGTCGTCCTCGAAAAAATCACTAAGCGCAAGGATTATTCGTTCCCTGACCTGCTCAAATGCCTCATCCGTTATCAAGATGAACAAGTCGAAATCGCCAAACGCAAAGGCGATGATGCCCGCGCTGAGGCAATTCATGACCAATGTGAGGCGGTGAAATTCGTCATCACTGCCTATCCAGATGCCCAATCCATTGATGCCCTCACCGACAAAATTGAAAGCCTATTCGGGGATGGCAAAAAGTTCAGTGAGGTCGTCACCTTCGCCACCATCCACAAATCCAAAGGGCTTGAGGCAGATCGTGTGTTCATCCTTGCACCAGACAAACTACCTCTGCGTGCCAAGAACATGACCCCTGAGCAGGTACAACAAGAAGGCAATCTGGACTATGTGGCACGTACCCGCGCCAAGCACACATTGGTCTACATCACCACTGAGAAATTCCTCAAGACCACCAACCAACCCGATTATGTCCAAGATGATTTTGCTGATAAGGTGTGGGATATGGATGAACCCATTGCGATAGTCGAAATCATAGAACCCGTTGTAATCGAAACGCCCACCGAATCCCCTAAACCTGCGGCAACGGTAGACGCAGTATTCAAACCAGATGGCATGTTCGTGGAAGCCTTCACCCCTGAACCGCTTGCGGAAGAACCGTTACCCAAAGTAACACTAATTGGGTTTGGTGAAACATCCTCATTGAATTTTGTAGTAAACGTCACCGCGCTCCTTGCCTTGCTCCCTAAGAGTTCTGGCTTATTCGCAGTGGATGGCGCTACCAAGATGTATGTCGCCCCGCACATCACCGAAAAAACCATGTTCTTTGTCGAAACGGTCAATGGCGAGTACACCCAAGAAACACTCACATTGAAAGAATCCCTTGCCAAGATGGAAGCCTTCTCGCCCATCATATCCACATGGAATACCATCTCTGCCAATGATTGGATGTTTGCCACTGCCCAACACAAGACCATGGCAGAGCGTCGCACCGAAAAACTAGCCCCCACACCAGCCGATACTATCACTGACATGGTTGCCGAGTTAGGCGGTGTGATTGAGGACATATCCTCTGAAGCACCTGTTGTAGAAGCACCTGTAACCCCATCCGCCGATGCCCTCCTCTGGGATATGATTGCCCAATGCCTCACACATCCCAACACCGAAGCGGGTGAAAGACTGGCGCTTGCCATCCATTTCTCTGCCTCTGCCTATCTCCCCACCCTTGATTGGGCAGACCGTCATGCCGTAGCCACGCTACGAGTTGCCATTAAACGGGTCATGCGTGAGCATCAGTATCCCCCAAGCTGGACGAAGCACAACATGACTGATGTGGTAAACGACCTTGTGCATCTCTTTCAACATGGCTCATTACCATTACCAGCACCAGATACCCATGAACCAGAACCCGCCGATACACTCATCGAAGCGCCACAACCCACTGTCGCGCCCATTCCCACTCCCACCACCGCCACTTTCTCCATTGGAGAAAACGGCAAGGCTACTGCACCAACGCCCGAACCCCTACCTGCCACTGCCCCCGACCTCCTCAAGTTACTCATCGAGCAATTCCGCGACTTTGAGTCAGTCGAATTAGACATCGTTTTGCAGGCAATAGCCTACGTCAAACGTGAAAAATCTGATGCAGGGGTGGCTGTATGAATCCACAACCACCTGTCGCAATCGGGGGGGAGTTACCCCCCATTAACTGGATTAAACCCAAAAATCGGCACAAAACCTATGCCGAGCTAAAACGCGAGGGCATTGTCACACCCTACTATCGCTTTAACCAGTGGACGAATTTGTATGCCTTACCACTCCGTTATTACGAATTTGATGAGGGTGCGCGGGAACGGGTGGCATTGACCGACATCATCCCCACACAATCCAAAACCCTAAAACGGATAGTCGCTCACTACATCGCCAAGAAACGCCTCACGGATGATTGTGGCAATCTTCCACACGGCATCCGCTTTGCCGATTCCGATTCCGTCTACCTCACCGATGGACATCATCGGCTCGAAGCCGCCCGCCGTCTGGGGCGCACCCATTTACGCATGATTGTTGAAACCTATCCCATTTCGCTTGAAATTGCCTTAAGAGGAGCTAACCATGTCCGCTGAACAAATCACCATCGAAGCCTATCTCGGCTTCCAGTACCCCTGTTTTGAATTTGCCGTCACGAATTTGATGAGTATGCGCTCACTCAAGCAAGTTATCCTGTTTGAATGGCAAATCCGCCTCACCCACAATCCAGAACTCGCCAAAGCCCGTGACATCATCACCGCCGATAACACCGCCCAACTGGAAGCGGTATGGCAAGCCTGCCCACACTATCACGAGTGGGTACATGCCGAACAAGAAGACATGTATGTCAAATGCACCGTTGTGGACGGTAATCGCACCATCACCGTTGCCACTGAGCCACACCCCCAGCCGTTAGTCGCCTTTGTCTATACCCTGAAAGGGGAATAACCATGCCTGAAGATACCGGAAAAATTGTCCTAGACATCCACGAATACGCCATCCTCACGCATCTGATTCTTGCCCCTGGTTCAAAAGGGCGCGTTTACAATCGGCGCGACTGGTACGTGTACAACCTCTGCCGTTTTGGATTATGCGAGTTAGACGGGCGCTATATCCGTGCCACCCCAGACGCATCTCGCAAGCTAACATGGGACATTGACGTGAATTATCGCGGGGATAAAACCGTTGAACTGCTCAAACTAGGCGTGCTGAAGATGAGCCACAACGTCACATACGCGCTCAATCGCAATTTAGCCTACGACCTCTGGAAGGCTGGTAAATTACCATGAGTAGCTACCCTCGCATACTCATTCAAAACACCATCCTATATATTGGGAGTCGTGAGCAAGTCTATCCCCACTTAGATAATCAGATGGTATATATTGACCATCCCACCAGCACTATCCCACCAGCACTTGAGTGGTGCGATAAGCGACCACTCGCAGACCTTAATGAGGTGATTCATACGGTGTTCGCTTCAGAAAACATCAAAGGGGCGCAACAGGCAGAGTGGATTACCAATTTGAATACCGTTCGCCCCATCCATTTGCATATCACCTTTGAATATAAAAATGGTGGCTGGGGATGGCGGTCCCAACTATATGTTTTCGCTACCAACCACTACCAGCCTGTTGGTAGCGCCCGTGATTCTGGAGTATGGGTTGAGCGCACACTCATAAGCGCGTGCGAAGAATTCGCACGGGTATTATTCCCCATGCACATAGACCCCGATTTAAGCAATCAAGATTAAATAACCCGACTATCCCCAACAAAAAAGCGGAGGTACTATCTCCGCTTTTTGCTTCCATCGCTCCCAATTTTTTCTATCTCGTCCGCCAAAATCCGCAGACCGCGTACCATCTCTGCACGCTCATCCCCCCCTACCCTATCGGCTAATTTCCTCTGTTTAGACATATAAACAGTCGTTTCGTGCCAAAATTTGCCTAATTTGCCACTCACTAGCGGTGGGGCAGGGGGGACACCCTTAATCTCATCGCTCATCTTTTTGATAGACCAGCCATTATCAGATGCGGTCTGTAACCAATCAACCGCCACTTGCACATCACCATTGCAAAGCGCCAACGCTGTTTGATGATGACCAAAGCTCAACTTGTCATTACGTGATGACAACTCAAATGCCTTAGCCACCCATACCAGATTCCGCAATGTGTCATAGGTGTATCCAGTCGCGTCCGCCACATCCTGATACGTCTTTCCATACTCACGCTCCCCATACGCCAACCAATCCCCAATAATCCACTGGATAGACGTTTCCATTGTGCGGATATGTTGCCCAAAGGCTTGCCATTCATCAGCATCCACCCCATCGGCAATCTGTAACCCTATCTTGGAAATACGAAAATGCCCCACCGTAATCGCCCCGCCAGCATCCGTTCCAAAATGGGCAAGTGTTTGATTTGTCGCTTCATCCCCACCACCGAGCATGGCTTCTGTGAGGCTAGATAAGGACGGCATACCACCACCGCCCTTACGCTCAAATGGGTTTGTACCTTTTACGCTTGGTCTTTTACCCATCCAAGCACCTCCATCGCCTTATTGACAATCAGCCAAGCATCTTTTGATTCTTGACCAGATGGGGCATAGGTATACACCAATTGCTGTGAATTGGTGGCACTTGCCCACCCCGTGCGGAGCGTAATCGGAGACCACACCAACTCCCCAAATTGATTCGCCAAAATGGACAAATTATACCGATGTAATTCAGTATTTGCCCGCACCTTATTCGGCACAATCCCCAACACAAAACTTTCCCGTTGCAAGTACCGCTTGCGTTGCGTTGCGAACCCCTTCAACTGGTCAATCGCTTTAATCAAGCCATCAAAGCTCAGTCGCTCACATTCCACCACATACAAATACGCATCTGTCGCCAACCACACGGCACCATCCAATTTACTCATGGTGGGATTGGTGTCAATGACGATAACATCCAATTTATACATACTGGCGAAATTATCAACCAATTCCACAAATGCAAACGACTTGGTTTCGTCTAATTCATGTGGAATTTTGAACGTCTTTTCCGCACCCGGTAGCAAATACAATGCGCCTTTTGCTGGGTTATCCGATGTTGAATAATTTTCAGATGGCACAAGCCGAGCACAATCCGCCAACGGCTTATTTTCGATCAACACATCAAACAACCCGTTTTCTTCGGGCATCCCAAACATCAACGCCGCATGACCTTGCGAGTCGGTATCAATCACCCCCACACGCACACCCAACGTTGCCAAACCACCTGCCAAATGCACCGCGGTGGTGGTTTTACCAACACCACCCTTACGATTCACTACTGCAATTGTTATCACGATATTTTCTCCTGTTCAGCTAATAATCCCATCGTCTTACCCAATTCCCACAACCGCTTCATACCCGCATCGCCCAACACATCCCCTAATGCTTTCAGAGTATACCGCATGTCCACCGTATCAATCATCACGCTCACACGCCGACTCGTTTCGCCCTCGCGCTCTCGTTTCTTTTCCGTGCCTTCTGCCCGATGTTCCAACATCGCTTCATACTTCGCATTCTCCAAATCCGTCAGCGTCGCCTTCAACAACGGCACACCGC
>Ga0163154_10009999_pt1 | contig 10689 bp, 17 predicted proteins | sample OliLakLV19MP9P1_FD_148649 | JGI IMG/M metagenome (GOLD analysis project Ga0163154, IMG submission 148649) | Freshwater microbial mat bacterial communities from Lake Vanda, McMurdo Dry Valleys, Antarctica - Oligotrophic Lake LV.19.MP9.P1 | ecosystem: Environmental > Aquatic > Freshwater > Lake >...
ATTTCTACGTGTTCTCCATCTATCTAAACTCATTAGTTGGTCGGCAGCAATTGATAGACTTACGCCTTCTTTTCTCTGGTCAATTTCCATGGCACCATTTATAATGATATTACGACCAGAAAGAGGGCTTGATCCTGAAGCCAATGCATTAGCAAGTTGGCGCCAACTGTTTTCAACGCCGATATATGTTGCTGCCTGAACAATAGGAGCAAACGTTGAAGATAGTGCTGTGTAATAGGAACCTGATGTAAATGACATATTATTTTAGTTTCACTAATTCGCTAAGAATTTCTGATAGCAACGCTTTCAGTTGTATATAAGTAGGTAGACCGGCTAATACTTGGACCAGTTGGTCCAAAAGGGCTAGCATGTGTATCGGTTTGCAGAGTGTCTAAAAGTGAATCAAGTTTAGACTTTAGTTTGTCACCCAAGACTGCTTTTTCAGTTGGATTCTCACCAATCAAAAGCATGGATGGTTCAGCGTCTGAATCCCAATCTTGTGCTGTATCGCCTTGCCCTGGATTTGGAAGGTAGCAGCGGTTAACGTGGAACTTATCTAGACTGAGAACTAGAACCCAATCACCGTACACTTGGAACGGGTAATTTGAAGTAGCGGTAGTAGACCGAAGGAACAACCCAAGGGGATTGCGCATCATCAGTTAGAATGTCTGATTCAATCTGAATTGCTCTGCCTTTGGTTGATTTTACTTTGGCAATAAAGAACATTTGACCCAACATTATCTTGATACCACCACTTCACGTTGTTTGATGTAGAAGGTTAATCTACATGAATCAGTGCATTTATCGCCTGGATTGGTCCAGACTGCATATGCAGCATGTGCGTTAGTTGGTCCCACATAACAATTAGAATAAGTAAACGAAACCTTAACCCAATCCTCTGTAACGGGTCTTTCTGTTTCTGCCCTTCCATCAATCCTATCTAGTTTATGATCGATTCTTTCGTTCTCGGTTGGAACAAAGTTGTCTACCATCATTTCTAATTTGAATGGGAACGCTGGTAGTTTGGCATGAACTGCTCTTGTTATTGCTGCAATCAAGGGTTCTTTGTACTCACCATATTTTTCTAATTTCATTGTCTTTGGGTTTCTTGGGTTTAAATTGAGAAAGTATGCGGTTAACTCTGTTTTACAGTCTTGAAGACATGCTTTCTTAAAGTCTGCTGCTGTTGCTGACTCTATTCTTTTCTTGTCGTCATAAGTTGCAAACTTTAGAACGTTTGCCTGTGTTGCTTGCTTGTCTGATTTTAGGCGTTCAAGTTCTGCCTTCATTGCTTCAAATTCTAATTGTTGTGCTGTGTTCTGTTCCATAATTGTTTTTCCTTTTATATTTTGATTCCTAATTGTCTCTTATTCATAACGCTGAATGCTGGTGGTTTTGGTCTAGTGCCTTTTAGTTTCCAGTTCAGAATTAAGTAAACTAGTGCGTCATGTGCATGACTGTATTTATCGTGAGCAAATACGCCCGGTGATTTCCATTCCATATTAGTCAGGCATTCAATCAAGTAGGGGCATTTTAAATGATCTATAAAGACTTCCCCACGATAGAAGGCGCCTTGTGCTTGGGACCACATTTCCATTTTGTCAGGTAGTTTGTGCGTATGAAATTTGATGCCTAGTGAACGTTGCAATTCTGAATGAACGTTCAACCCGTGAGGTTTGATCAACCTTCTTACCTGAACTATCGCAAGTTCCCCAAAACAGTTTATAATTCTTGTCTTTGCTCTTACCCTTAATCTTGTCTGCAACATGATAGACGGTGTTCTCTAAACAGACCAATTCGTCTGATATGAATAATCGGTTATTTACAACGCGAGCAAATAGAACAACTGTAGGATCTGGTTTGTACCCAAGGTCTAAAGCAACTACGGTTGGATATTGAACGCCTGGATCTGCACTAAGATGTTCAGGTAGAATTTCCCAAACTGTATTAGTTGCAGCACCCTTAAACTCACAGAGGTATTCACGGTTGATTTCAGCCTTTGATTTACCTTTAAATAATTCTTTATCTAGCCATTCTTGCGCGTTCTCAGGTGAACCGTACCAATCATCTTTAACGTCATGAATATCGCGTCTAAACAGTCTGCCTTCATGTTCTGCCTGTTTGACTAGTTCATGATAAATATCGTTCTCTACTTGAGGCGTAGAGATGATTAAACGCTTTTGCTTTGCTGATGAACGAATACCAGAAAGAACGCGGGTTTGAATTGTGGTTGTTTCTGCATAAGCGAATTCATCGCATATGGCTAAAGTGTAGGTTCCCCCGTCTTGCTGATTCATTCATAGTAGAAAAGAACACTTCGTTTCTTCCTTGTTTGTTAACGCATCTACCACCAACAGGAACTGAAACAGATTCAGGAACCAAGAATGGAAAGTCTGCCCTTAAGTCATCCATGAATGATTGCATTTTCAGAACACAGTCTGTTGCGTTCTTATGACGGGCAATCAAATAGATAATGTTTTGGTTGTAACCAAATAGGAGTTTCCAAAGACAATAAGCAATACAAACTTCAGTTAATCCGTATCTGTCTACACTTAATAACAACGCATTCAGAATGGTCTTTGTTCTCTAGAAACTTAATAAATTCTTTCTGATGCTTCTTTAGATAGAAAGGTTGGTTTTCTTTCTCGCCAGTAGAACCAGGGGGCTTACTTAGGTCAAAGCCTTTAATAGTAAGAAACATGCAGAAGTATTCAAAGTTTTCTATGCACTTCTGTTGAATGTCTTCTATCTGTTTATTGGATGTTTTCTTTATCGTCTTCTTCATTTTCAATTACGTCAATTCTGCGTTTGGCTAGAAGTTTATCTATTTTGGTTTGGTGTTCTTTGTCTGCAACTGGAACCTGAACAGATTGATTCTTTGTCAATTCTTTAATCAGATCCGTTAAGAAAGGAAGGTCTTTGTATTCCTTGGGTTTGTTTGTTTCGATAAATTCGATTGCAACTTTCAAAGTCACATAGAGCAACTTAGCCAATGGGTCTAAGGCTTCAGGTAGAACACGGGTTTTAAGTTTGTTATCTGCCTCTGTCTTACCGCCTACAATGCCGCAATAGGCTTGCCAGACTTCTTCAGTAAGACCGTACAACAGGTAGTAATGGGGTCATCTGAACGTATGAAACCTTTCCCTTTAGGGCTAGGGTTTCAACCATGCGTGTTTTGTAAAGAATGGATAATTGGTCCAACTGTTCTTCTGTTGGAAGTACGATTTTCTTTTTCATGCAATCACCTTAAAATGAATCTTGTCATCTTCCGCACTAACGATAACTGAACCCATTTCTTTCTTAATAAGAAACTTTACGAATGAAGCAACGCTTCTGGATTCTTTCTTGGCTTTCCATTGGACAAACTCTTTTACAAATTGATCTGACTCTTCATCCAACGTTAGAAGAATCTGAAGTCTATTACTCTTTTTAGTCATACTGTTTATATATAGTATCAACTGAAGGATCTGCTGAAGGGTGAAGGGTAGCAGGGCAAGAGTTGTAACACCGTTGCTACAAGACAGGGGTAGATTGACGGGGAATGGTGAGGAATGGCAGAGAAGGCTTGAAGGGGGAAATTGGTAATAGGTACGAGAGGTTAAGCGCAAAAGCCTTGTGTGGTCATGCACTTACGTTTGTTAACAGTTTAAGGTTCGAATCCTCTCGCCCCGATCACTTTCCCTTTATTTATCCAACACTTACAAGTGCTAGTTTTGGCTGTAACACCGTTGCAACATCAGCAACGGATGTTACGGGCGGAACAGGGTTTAAGGCGTTGATTGCCTTCTGTTCTAGTTGATCATCGCTATGCAGGTAGATCTCGGTTGTGGTGATGTTTGAATGACCCATCAAAGATTGAATGGTCTTTGGCGCTATGTTTCTTGCCGCTAACCTTGAACCGAAGGTGTGACGCAAAACATGGAGCCTGCCAGTTACCTTTAGCCCTGCTGCTCCCTGTGCTGCCTTCATGAGGTTTCTAGCAGCCTTTGGCGTGTAGGGTAGCCCCTTAGCGTCTAAGAGCGCGTAGCCCTGTTTCTGCGCATGTAGCGCCAAAGCAGCAACTAGCCTGTCAGACATTGGAACCGCCCTAGTGATGCCTGACTTAGGTAGACCAACGTGTAACTTCTTATTGTTCCACCAAAGCGAACGGTTGACCGTTAGAACCTTCTTTTGAAAGTTACAGTCTACCATTGGCATTACGCCTAGGATTTCACCAAAGCGTAAACCAGCATCAGCACCTAGCAAGGTCATCAGGTACAGGTCTTCAGAGATCTTTTTGGCTTCTGCTAGAAGTGGCTCAAGGTGAACGTCAGAGTAACATTCAACACCATCAACCTTGATTTTCTCTTTCTTCAATTTGTCAAAGTAGGGAATCTTGGGAACTTCTTTCATTACGCCTTGAGCAACAGCAGTCTTGAACATCTTTCCAAGTAGACCGAAGATGTTGTTGCAGGCTTTCTTTCCGTATACGGCTACACCTTCATCCGTAGGGTTGCGTAACTTCCTTCTGAAGTTTGCAATTACGTCTGTAGAAATGTCGTCTAAAACCATATCGTCAAAGAATCCTTTTAGCCTTGCCCCGTATGCACAGCGTTCCCAATACAAAGTTGAAGGCTTTAGATCATCCTGCTTTCTGCCTTCATGAAACCTAATCCAAAAGTCTTTAAATAGAACACTCTCACTTTCTTCAATCGGTTTAGATGGACCATATTTTATTAGGTGCGCTTCTCTATCTTTGGCTTCAGTTTCAGCGCCAACTTTAGTTGAAGCCTTTGCTCTGTACTGTTCACGCTTCACAGTTCTGTCAGGCAAAGCAACCCTAATATCAATAATCCATCCGCCCTTTTGACTACGGTTATTCTTCCTTACTTTCCAAGTCATAGCCCGATCCTTTCAGGCATGACCACACAAGCATTTAACCAGCCATAGAAAGCAACTGAATTGAATCTAATTGACTTGCCCGATCGTACCACACCAGGCAAACGATTTCTAGAGATACGGCTATAGACAGCCTTATTGCTAATCTTTAAAATTAAAGCAACTTCTTCTACTGTTAACGTGACTTCTTCTAAAGCCTTCTTTCTTTGGTCATCCATTCACGTTCTTTTTATTTGCTACTCCAACAAGTTCTAGATACCTAAGCCTTGCTTGCTCTCTAGCCTTATCGTTGCCCTGATACCTAATTGTAATTTCAAAACCTGATGACTTCTTTCTTACTTGGATACGTTCCATTTCCATATTGTTCCCCCTGTCATGCTTCCCTGAATGGTGAAGACTCTTAGTGACTGTAGGGGAATAATAGGAGTCTGACCCCTCATTGTAAAACGATTAGATCAACTTTCTTATGGGGATTAAATCTAAAAGAGATGAGACAGGACTAAGGGCTAGGGATTACGCTTTTGCCAATCTTTCATTGCGGCTAAGACTAGACGTGTTTGTCTAATCTGTTCTTCAACGTTCAAGTATAGCAATTCTTTCTTTGCAAATTCTTCAGAAGCAGAACCAATGACAGCCTGAAGTTCTTTATAAAATGTTTCTTCTGTCATTTTGCCTGCCCTTTGAACTTAAAATAAATGGCTCCAACGTTGTTCTTAACGTCAAACTCTAGAAAATAATGTTCATGGGTTGTGTACGGTTCAGACTCTGAAAACGTATGCATGTGTTCATGTTCGTATGACCATGACTCTTTATATGGAACGCAGATCGCTACAGTCTCTTTACATGCCTTAATACACTTTTCAGTTGCCGCTAGTGGGTCTGTCAAATGTTCAAAGGTGTGTGCTGAAATGATGTAGTCATATTGCTCTGTCAGTTGGTCCGCTTCAATGTCTAACGTTACAAACTTATAGAATGGATATTTCTTCTGATTGAACTGAGTTGCAAAGTTGCTTATGTCCGCACCAGTAATCTTTGCTAGTGGGTAGTGCTCTCGTATGTATGGGTAGTGCGTAGCAGTGCCGCAACCTATTTCTAAAACGCTAACTTCCTTATCCCTTGGTACCATTCCGAAACTTAAAGAAGTTCTCTGTAGAGGGAATAGCAGGTTGGTTGTACTGGATGGTTTGATAGCGCTGATTCCAGTATTGGCGCGTATTGATATTGTTTGGTCTATTTAGTTTCATTTTGCTTTTTCCTTTAGATACGCATCCACTAGACCTTTATCGGTTTGATGGTCGTAAGCCTCTTGCTCGAATGGCAAGGCGTAATAGGCTTGTGTGTGGTCCATGCCTTTGAATCTAAGTTGGAAGTAAGTAGTCAGGTAATCCAAGTAGAAGGCAAACCAACCTAGTTTTCTGACCTGCTGAACGTGAACCATTTCATGGGCTATGGTGTCACGCTTAAGGCAGTAGTCTTCATCCTCTCTGCAAAAGACAAATGGATAGAGTGTAATCGCACCAACGCTTAGCAGTCTGGCTATATGGCTGTTGAAGTAGAACTTAACTTTCATTGCTATAGTCCTGAAGATTGCGTAGTTGACCCACGCAAAGCGTATCCAACTTACTTTCGATCATCATTTCAAACATTTTGTGAAACTCCATCTTCAATTCATCTGATGCTTCCTGATAGTCTTCACCATTCTTAATTTCTTCTAGGTCGCTTATCAGGTCTTGAACATCTTTCACTGTTCCTTCTTTCGCCATTTCTGTTTCATAAAATTCTCTATCTGCCTGTATTTGCCTTGCCATTGCGTCATCCATTACTTCCATTGTTTCATTTTCTGTATTCATTTAATTTTCTCCTCTTCTCTCCATTTTGAATCGTCTTCATCCCATCCTTCACCAATGACAACGCCACCTTCTGGAAGTGTCACCAGGGTTTGATCTCCCCTACGCCACAACCACAGACCGTCTACTGTTCTGCTTTCCCTTGTCCATTCACCCAATGCACGCATTGCTCTTCCTAATGCCGTAAAGTGTTTGTCATGTTCTTCCATCTCTTGTTCAATTAAACTTTTCATTTTGTTTTCTCCTTGCCTTAATTGGCATACTAATAACTATCGAAACTGAATTCTAAACGTCTGAATAGTTTTGTTTTATTTGGTGGCGCGGAAGGTCAGAGTTGAACTGACAATTTCAGGTTTGGAATCTGTTGTTTTACCGTTGCTACTACTTCCACGATAATAAGTAGTTGGTGCTAAACTTAGTTGCCCAACGTAAGCCGATGAAGGTCAAACAAATCGTTGATCCCATAGGCGTTGACCCTATGAACTAGGGCAATCGTTCTAGGGGTTACAGTTGGTAGGGGCTTAACCTTAACAGTTTTCCTTTTCTTACCCGCCATTAACCGTTCAAGGCGCCTTGCCTTGTCATACTCTTCATACTCTTCAGAGTCAGGGGGTACACGTTCCCCGTACTGGTCTAGATAGCCTTCACCCCATTGTTCGTTAGGGTCTGGGAACGCTGAAACTATGCGCCGTTTCTCAGTCATGCTGGTGTTATAGGGATCTGACCCCCTAGCGTCAAGCACGAAAGTGACCTAACTATTTGATTTAATTAGATATTTTCATCCAATAGAAAACAATTCCTAGATTGCTAATGCAGGCATTCACCATTTCAGGAATGTTTCCTAATGGAAGTGTAAGCAGGCAATGCCCTAGGTATGGGCTTAGGGGTCTAGCCTATCCAAGCCTGTATTCTTCTTATCTTTATTTCTTTTATTCAAATTCTATTGCAATAGTAATTGCTTCTGTTCTAATAGCAATGGCTTCTATTAGTTACCAACAATCCTTAAAGGGGAATGACCAATGTCAGAAGAGACTATCAATCAAGAATTCAAGCGTCGCGTTAAGGAAGCCATGGGGGACATTGAAAAGGATGTAGCCCTTGAAATGTGGGGCGAACATTCACGTAAGGCTAAGACGTTGGCTGACCTGATGACTCTAGCCAATGAACCCACGTTCAAAGAATACCAGGAAGATCTTAAATTGAATGTTGGTGGGGGTTCTGCTTCAACTGGTAACAAGCGTACCCGTACAACCTTCAGCGAAAGTGAGAAGGAAGGGCAAGTTGAACTTGTACGTTCTGCCCTAACCTCATTGAAAGCAAAGGATGCTGAATCAGGCGTTGGTTCTTCTGCTATCTTTGAAGCCGTCAAAGGTGATGGTGAAGTAATCAAGAAACGTTGGAACGCGATCAAGGAAGAAATGAAGGGTGAACTTGGTCACAAGGGTGAACTACGGAACACCGTCTATTGGCTCAAAAAGTAAGACCTTCAGGTTACCCCGGTATTGTTGTAGCAACCTCTAGCCTCTCTCCAAACTCCCAATCATTCTAAGTAGTTGTAAACAACATCCTTGTTTGTAACACCGTCACTACACAGCAAACCTGTTTTTGTGCACTGGTAAACTTCTAATCCTGGTAATTCAGGTAGTGTTTTTACCATAGCAATAAACAAACTTTTTCTTCATAAATCGTACTTGGAGCCATCAAAAGGTGTTGACCCCCATAACTGTCTGTGCTAAATGGGCTGCCCTTCAAAATAGTGTATACTTTATGTACGAATACACTTGCATTTTAAATTGTTCAACGAAATCAAGTACTTACAGATACGTGTAATACGTTGAAACAGTGATATTCCTCAACAATATCATAGACTTAGCACGTGGGGCGCATGTTCCTGATGTTGACCATAAACCCCGATAACTGAATATTCCCTTTTACTATCAAACACTTAGACAACCACTCTCTAACGTCATCTAAGACCTGAATCCTTAATTCTTTATTAGATAGTTCTTTGATTGTTCTGAATAGTCTTTGTTTGATGCTCTATTCTCTTATGGGTCTTATTCTGTAAGGTTGATCCTTCTTAGGGATTTAAGACTCTAAGTAACCAGGTTCAACTTTTTTCTTTTCTTTCAAGCCCGCAATGGATTTAAAGCAGTTCAATCACTATGGGGCTACCGTTGGGTAGGTCTTGGTCTATATCGCGCTCTAGAGGCTTTCTTGGTTCATCATGAGGTATCGGCAACTGGATAGAAGGTCTGTCTCTTTCTTCCTTCTCTCTTCTCTGACGCTCCAACTCTTCAATGATGTATGCATCTAACACTTTATTTCTTTTCTTCTATGTCCGCTGGATCTGCACTTTGGATTTCTAAAGCCTTTACTGAAACCTTACCTTTGATGACTTCTAGTCTTTGAGGGGATAGGTTCAGTGCTTTAAGTTCTTCTACGGCTGTATGTGCTAGGGATGCCTTAATTCTTGCGTCAACCTCTGCCCTTTGATCTGCAATGGCTTGATTGATTTCTGTATACTCTGCTTCAGTTACTTGAACTGAAAGACCATTGAGAAACTCTACATAAAATTCATTATCGTTTTTCTTTCTTATAAACATTGTCTAATTATTCTCCTTTAATCTTATCTGTTGCCTTATTGTATACCTTTACAGCCTTTAGAACGTGCTTTAACTCGTATAGACGTGCTTCAACTTCACAGACTGAATAGAAATCTGAATACTTACTGTTTTTAATTGTTACCGCCGATCTGAAGTTTAGAGCGTTGTAAGCCCTTTCGCCCAATTGCTCTGACTGGATTGCATGTTTCAGTTCATGAATAATGGTCCCTAGGTAAACGTGTAGGGAGGCATTCAGATCACCTAAGATGGTGTTATTGTTAGGGGAAACTCTGATTAGGTGGGTCTTGTTAGAACAGCCATAGTAGACCGCATAGACCTTAATCCTATTATCAAAGATTACTGAAACTGAATTATCTAGTTTGTCTAAATGGGGTTTCAGACAAAAAAGTAAGATCTTTAGACTCAAAGGAGTCTTTTCTATTCCGAATGATCTTTATCTGCTTACTTGTAGACATTGGTTCACTATGGTTGCCCATAATATAACTAGTCTTACTTAGGTTGAAGTCTTTCGTTCTCGCGTTGATCTATGATCTTCATTCTGTAAGCAAATTTCTGTTTTGCCATTTTTTCTAGCATCGAGATTCGCATTTTGCTTAGCCCGAAGATATTTACCGACACTCTTGTTGAGTAAGTGTACCTTTATCGTCTATCAAACAAAAACAACAATTTTCATGTTCTAAAGAACTTATATAGTATCTACTTTCTTCAGGTAATACAGAACCAAAGTGTTTACACATTAGAATCTGACTCCAATTCTCTCCTTTAACTTGTATCCTTTTTCAGTTTGAACCAATGCGCCAGTTTCAATTAGTCTGATTTGTTCTTCCAATAAGAACATCTGTTCTAACCAACGCGCATATTCAGGTTCAATCAATCCGTTCTTGAACTAATCTCTTTAACTTATTCAATTGTCTGGTTAGTTTACTTATATTTTTCATTTTGTTTCCTTTTTAATTTTGTTTTTAAATTCTTAATCTTAAATCCATTATCCAATTCAGTCTCACTCATCATAACATAAAAACTGAATCTTTACAAGCAGTTAACGTGAGGTTGTAATGTTTACAGTTTAAACTGAAGCACTATTGCCATGTAACACAATCTTTACATTAGTGATAGAAGGAGGTTTAAACAGAATCTACTATTCAGTTTCAAGATTCTATAAAGATTGTTTCAGTTTCTTTTTAGTTTTGTTTTAAAGAATCTATAAAGAATGTTTACAGAATGTTTACAGAATGTACTGAAATAATAACAGAAGAAGTTTAAAGAACCAATGTAGATTGTTTTAAGATAGAATCTATAAAGAATGTTTACAGAATGTAATGTTCAGTATATTTTTA
>Ga0163154_10010000_pt1 | contig 10689 bp, 11 predicted proteins | sample OliLakLV19MP9P1_FD_148649 | JGI IMG/M metagenome (GOLD analysis project Ga0163154, IMG submission 148649) | Freshwater microbial mat bacterial communities from Lake Vanda, McMurdo Dry Valleys, Antarctica - Oligotrophic Lake LV.19.MP9.P1 | ecosystem: Environmental > Aquatic > Freshwater > Lake >...
TTGCCCGCACCACTCCGCTGTTATTGGGTCTCTTTTCCTGGGTCACTTTGCTGGCTCATGCCCTTTTTACCAAACACCCCGCCTCCTTTCATCCTCGCCAATCTGCCTGGTATGCCAAACCCCTCCCCACTTTCTCTGACGCTTTGGCATTGGTTCGTCAATTTCTCTGGTCTGACTATCCCACTTTTCACACCTCAAGGGAAGAACCCGATATGCTTAAAATTCCTAAATCCCTTTTTGATACGCTCATTTCTACGCTTTCTTATGCCGCTTGACGTGCAAAGTCGAACTTAGACACGCGCTCAGAATTTTTTAGAGTCAATGCATACTTATAAGCTTATGCAGTAAAAATTTTCCAAACTGCATATCACTATCTTCGAATTTATTCTGCTTTATCTTATCTGACTCATTTCGACTCAAGTTATTGCATATCTATTTCTTTACGGCTAAACTTAATAAATAATGCGGCAATTCTCCTTAACGACACACTTGTGAGCGATGCTACCCTTAAGTTTTGAAGAAAAGACGAAGTACAGCGCTACGAAAGCGGTAGTTTGGATATGCCTTAAGGAGGCTGATAAGTCATTATCGATAATCTAAAGTCCTGCTTCCAAGCAATTAGTTCTCAAACGCGAATTCTCAATAATTTATGTGTGTAGTACCCGCGTTCATAATTTATGCAACCGCCTCAATTATTCTAATGGTACAAGTTGCGTTAATCCATGTTAGATTACTAGAATAGGTACGGTATGAACCTCTGGAGGTTATCAATGCTCTCAGCACGAATGCAAAATGCCATCATGAAAGTTCGTGAAACCTATCAACAAATTCGCCAAGCCGCCGCTGACGTGGAATACTGGCGTTCCCCCTATATTAAACAAGTTCAAGCTATTCAAGCTCAGAAACAATCCGATATCGATGAGGAGCGTATAAAAACAGTTGAAAGCGCGCGGCGGCATCTAAGTGAAACTCACATCGCATTACAAAAAGAGATTGATCAAATCAATGAGACGTTGGGGGAACTGGCGACGGATTGGAATTCATCACTTTGGCACACATTTGACCCTGGATTGAGACGTTCTCAAACAATTCCTAGCGGATACGGTAGTATTAGGGATGTGCCAGACTTGGTGCGGGTTGGAGAGATAAATCAACACGGCGGTGAATATACGCTTAAAAGTGTGCCTGCGTTCATTCCGATTACTGGATATGGACATTTAATTATTATCTCGCAAGGCGGCGCGAAAATCAAAGCGCTTGAGTTGTTGCAATCAGTTGTCACTCGGCTTGCTCTAACTTTCCCAGTTTTGGCGGCACAGTTTGTTTTTATCGATCCGCTAGGGCTGGGTGATAACTTCCCCTTCAAAAGGTTGCCTGAAAGCGTGCGCGGTAACGCCGTTTATAGCGAGTCGGATGAGATTCGTTCGCGAATGCGTGAACTTACTGAACATCTGCGTCAAGTAACCCAAAAATATCTCGCCCGCGAGTACGACAATATAGAAGCATACAATCAAGCAGCCGAAGAAATTGTAGAACCTTACCGCTTTTTGGCAATCGCTGATTTCCCCGCCAAGTTCGATAACGATGCCTGCGAGCGTCTAATTAGTGTCGCGGAGCGCGGAGTGCGTACTGGTGTTTATTTGTTAATGCACATTGACGCGGATCAACCGCTTCCGCGCGGGTTTAATTTGGATGCTCTTAAGCGCATGGCGAGCGTAATTGTGGCGCACGACGACAAATTTGTGTTCACACTCAACGGCATCGATTATGAATTTCAATCTGATAGTGTTCCGAGCAGCGACGTTTTCAATACATTGATGGATAAAATCGGTGCGCAAGCATTGAAAGGGGCATTTCGCGGTGTTCCGTTTGAAAAGATTGCGCCTGCCCAAGCACAATGGTGGACTGGTGACAGTCGTGAAGTTGTCGATGTATCGATTGGACGTGCAGGTGCACGTGATCAATTACGGTTTTGGTTAGGCAAGCAGAATGACGGACGGATTTCTAGTCATGCATTAATCGGGGGGAAAACCGGCTCCGGCAAAAGCACGCTAATGCATGTTTTTATTAACAGCTTGGCATTGACATATTCACCGAATGAGTTGGAACTCTACCTGATTGACTTTAAAGAGGGGGTTGAATTTAAGCCTTATGCCGACGCACAACTACCTCATGCGCGCGTAGTGGCGATTGAAAGCGAACGCGAGTTTGGTTTAAGTGTTCTACGGGAACTACAAACTGAACTAGAGCGACGAGGATCACTGTTCAAAGAAGCGAATGCTCAAGATATTACGGCTTATCGCAACCGTACGAACGCCGCACTCCCACGAATGCTATGCATCATTGACGAATTTCAAATTCTCTTTCGTGAGCAGGATACAATCGCGAATCGTGCTGCCAGCATTGTCGATGATCTTGCGCGACGTGGACGTGCCTTTGGTATTCACATTGTGATGGGATCGCAGTCTGTTCGTGTGGCGAATCTCTCAACTTCGACTTATGGTCAATTTGCGACACGGATCGTATTGCAATCGCCAGAGGAAGAGGTTGTTTCGTTGCTTGGCGCAGATAATGTGGACGCCGCTAAAGTACTCGATCGTCCCGGTGAGATCATCTATAACGATGCTGGAGGTCAACGTGACCGCAACCAACCGGGACAGGTGGCAATCTTACGTGATGAGGCGATTCCCGCGTTATTGCGAAATTTGCGTGAATTTGCCCAGTTGCAGGGTTTCCAGCGACAAAAGCCACTTATCGTCTTTCGCGGCAATCAGGCGTCAATCTTGGAAGATAACGCACAGATGCTTCAACTATACGATCAACCCGATTGGCTCAACCCTCGCGATGTCAAAGATCTGTTCGATCTGCGCGATTGGGTAGCAGCTGAGCATCCAGCATTAGTGTGGTTAGGCGAAGCGATTGAGATCAAGCCGCACACTGCCGCAGCATTCAAGCGACGGTCGCGTGCTAACTTGCTGATCGTTGGTGACCGTGAGGATATCATATTCGGGATGATTGGTAGTGCCCTGTTAAGCTTAACTGCTTTCCACCGCCCCGGAGATGCTGTTTTCCGCATTGTCGACCTAAGTCTCAAGGAAGAGGCATGGGAAAATACAGCGGAAAACTTCGAGCAGCATTTCGACATGTTCGATATTGGTGTGCGTGAGCGGCGCGGATCTAATGAATTTATCGATGAAGTTGCCGACCAAGTACAGAAACGTCACGAGGCGTACAAAGCTGGACAAGATAATCTTGGCGCACCTTTATATTTCATCGTGGCAGGTGCGCAACGTATGGCAGATTTGCGTCCGGTGTCAACCCGTTTTGGGAATGAGCCATCCGAGTACGCCAAGAAATTGATGGATATCCTTCAACGCGGACCTGAAGTTGGCGTTCATGTCATCATGTGGGTGGACAACGTGAAGAACTTCGATATGATCTTTGACCGTCGTACATTGGCATATTTCGACCGTCGCGTTGCACTAGCCATGAACAAAGAAGACTCCCAGTTCTTATTAGGTGAACCCGCTGCTGCGATGCTCGGACAATTCCGTGCACTTCTGCAAGATGAAGAAGCAAACGGCGTTCTAGAAAAGTTCAAACCTTACGCTTTACCTGTGGATAAAGTTGCGCGCGAGCAGAAAATTAAGTATTTCGCTGATTTATTGCGCCGGCGCACCGACATCTAAAGCTCAATTCATCTGGAGCGCAGAATGAAGTTCTTCGCTCCGTTCTTCACACTTTAGAATCTGAGGAGCAAACATGGATAATCAGACTATTGATCAAGTGAACACAACCATTGCTTCTGCATTGCGGCGCAACGTGGAAGCTAACGCCCGATTTATCGAAACAAGCAAAACAGCGCCTCAGTCAGCGTTGCTGAAAACTAACAGTAATAAAGGACAAACGCGAACCAAAATTGACAATGCTAAAGATACGGTAGAGCGAGTAACTCAAAAAGCGCGTTTCTCCGAATTTGACTTGCAAGTTAGCAAAGTGGATGATCGTTTGCTGATGCCACTGGTATCCCCAAATGAATCTGATGATCCAGTCCTAGCCTTTGATCAAGCAGTCGCGCGTTTCGATCGTGCGATTATTCCACTTGAGAATGAATTGCGACAAGTTAATCTGCTGCGTCGAGCACGACGGCAGCGGATTGTGTTTATGCTAATAGGTATTACAATTTCAATAATTATACTCGTTGTCATCATGTTTAACAGCGCGGAAAGTCAGCGCCAAGTAGCGATCTCCCTAACTGCGAATGCTGAAAGTACCCGAGTAGCAATTCAATCTACTCAAAATCAGCAAGCCACAGCCACACAACGGGCATCTCAAGTTGCTTCAGCTTACAATCCAGTGACTTACAATGCCGGTTGGTTGCCTATTACGAGTAGTTTCAGCGGTGTGGAGATGGTGCTAGTGCCTGCCGGATGCTTCATGATGGGCAGCACAAATTCGACAATTGAACAACCTATACATGAACAGTGTTTCACCGAACCATTTTGGATCGACCGCACTGAAGTCACCAATGTCGAGTATCAGCGATTTATCGACGCAGGTGGTTATACTAACGCCGCTTATTGGACTGACGAAGGCTGGCAATGGCGTACAGAAAATAACATTATTACGCCAGATAATACTACAGGCTTCACTGGTCCCAATCAGCCTCGTGTCGGAATATCGTGGTACGAGGCAATCGCTTATACCAACTGGCGCTCTGAAAGAGATGCTGCGTCAATACAATTACCTTCTGAACCTGAATGGGAATATGCTGCGCGTGGACCCGACTCATTGAATTATCCTTGGGGGAATGATTTTGCGGCGAATAATCTTGTCTATTCAGCTAATTCTAATCGACAAACCGCTGAGGTTGGCAGTCGTCCAAGTGGGACATCATGGGTAGATGCACTGGATATGAGTGGAAATGTATGGGAATGGACTCGTTCAGTCTACGATGAGACCAGTTTTCTGTATCCTTACATTGCAAATGATATACGTGAGGATATGCGTTCGTCTGAGCGACGAGTTATACGGAGCGGTTCGTGGAGATTCGTTCAAGACTATACATTATCGTCATTTCGCTTTAGCCGTTTTATTAATTCGCGTCTCAACACGATTGGTTTTCGGTGTGTACGTCCCGCTTCTGCGTAAGTATTTTGATCACGGGTCAGATGCTAGAGCATCGAAGCTGACGTTTAACGTCATCAAATTACAAGATAGCGGCATTATGTGTTTTTACTCTCTAATCTAGGGAATAACGAACTATCATGAATGAACTTTATGAAGAACTCAAGCAGTTCATCCAAGCTTTGCACATGTTTAATAGCGAGATGGCAACGGATTGGGACGAACTTCAAATCGCTTGGAATCATGCCGCCGAACTCTGGACGGATGATGACACCCGTAGGCGGTTTGAAGCGGAATGGGGCGAATTGGCGACGGCGCTACGAATGTACCGTCAGCAGCATGGCGAACGCTACGAAGAATTTCTCATGCGGAAGAAATGGCAACTTGACGCTTATTTTGGTCGGGGCTAACCGCATATAACATAAAGGAGCATGAATGATGAGCGCACAAAATGTCAGTTTGTTGGCGCAGCGCTTGCGCGAATTATTAGTAAAACTTGATACCTTCGATCAGCGGTTTGAAGATAATTTTCAAATTCTCGATGCCCGTTGGGCGCAACTTGATCAAGTCTGGGACGGAAGTGCGTATGCGAGCTTCAGCGGCGGTTGGGAAGACGTGCGCGCAATGATGAAGAAATACATTGAACTTTCGCGAGGATATGAAGAATATTTGCGAGATCGTGTTAAAGCACTAGAAGACTTCGAGTCATAAGTATGATGATAAATCCACAGCAAGTCATTGCTGCGTTGCGCAGTATCGAGACTGATCTACATGGTCTGATTGTGCCAATTGAAGATGCTTTGAATGCTGCACGCCAAGCCATCGAACAACAGCAACGCCGCAGTGACGATGTGCGGATGGCACTTGAGCGTAAATTAGCGGAGGCACAAGCGGATCTCAAGCGCTGTAACAATCGAGTCCAAGATAATGACCCGCCTGATTGTAGTCGTTATAAAGCGTTAATTGATAAATATCAAACATTACTTGTTGAAGCACGGAATGCTCATGGTTTGTTAGAAGACGCTGCACGTACGTTTGAATATCAAGCGACCATGGTGCCTAAAGTCGTGCAAAAAGTCATTCCAGCGGCTACACATTGGCTTCGGGAGCGCGAAAATGCACTTGAGGACTTTGAACATGCTTCCGGTGCCGCGGATATTGAACGCATTAGGTTCGATGCGGGTATGGAACGTGTGATAGCACACAATCCACCCAATATCAGAACAATTTCAGCAACGCAGGTATCCGCTTACATGACGCTGATCAGCGTCATCCCAGCTTCAGTTGGTGGCGGACATGGCTACATCTATCACAAAGCGCGTCAACAATTCCTTTACGGACTTGCCAGTGACCCATCACAACCCAAATATGTGCGTGGTTGGATCAAGCAAGAACTCAATCGTTTGAAGCAAGTGCAGCGCGCCAAAGCGGATGGCACTACTCCACCAGGTGGCAATAAGCGCCATATTCACGGAATACCGGGTTATGATGTCGGGCATCATTATCCTGATATTGATCTGCCGGAGAACTTTCGACTTGAACTTGTTAGTTCGAATCGTGCCCGACCCGGTATCGCGCGACGTTTGGGCATTACGAAGTGGCGGTGAGAAAGCATAATGTTAGAAACAATTAAAACCTATCTAACACAATATGGCTGGCAGTACAAATGCCATGATGACATCATCGTAACAGGATTTGAAGCAGAAAATGGTTTGTTCGTTGTCGTCATTCAATATATTACTCCATGGTTGCGAATCAGCGTGCCAGCATACACGCCACCACTACCGACTACATTCACGTCAATGCTCCTGTATAAACTGCTTGAACTGAATACATCTGGGCGAATGGCACGGTTTGGCATTGATGAACGCCAATCTGTGACAGTGTGCATCGATTTATTTACTGAACCAGAATTGCCATACACGCAACTCGAGACTGCACTCGATGTGATTAGCTATGTTGCTGAGACGGCGCACCCACATATCATGGCACTGATCAACGAAGGGACAACCTAATGCTTGAAGAGGGCGAGAAATTGGTCAGCCACGCATGGCGTAGCCTAAATGACAAATTAAGCGACTCCAAGTCAGTATGGCAAGATGACAACACACGCGAATTCATGACGCAATATTGGCATGAGATTGAAACAATACTTCCACAGTTAATCGTGGGTTTACAGGAATTAGATCACACCCTACGCGCTGTCAATTCGATCATTCAAGGTTTAGATGATTGAGGGAATGTATGTAAACTACCTAGTATCTATCAATTAAATCCAGCCACCACCTAAATGGAGAAACTATTTAAACTTGGCGCGAATTCTGTAGGGAATTTCCCTGTACAATGTACCCACCTAGTCGTGACGCCGCTGATGAAGCCACGATTATCACGCAGACTTTAAACGAAATTCCATAATCATTACGACACAAATTATAAGCCAATGATCAGTTCTTTAAAACCAACCAAATTGAGACCCAATCGCAGATCGTTTCATTCGCATTCGTTCTTGATGATATCATCTTTTCACAAATTTCCACTCCACCCACAAACCAATTCCTATCCATTTTCGTGCCGTAATGATACGAACATTTGATTGACTCACTACGAACATCTGAGCTATGATGAGCGGACGCATGTAACAAAATATAAACCTTACGGATGCCCGATGAAAAAAAACCAGCAATACCAACGAACCCTGTGGGAGATCGACCAAAAGTGGGGACAGGGCACCGTCCGTCCCGCCGCAGAGGTAACTCGGCGTCCCGCGCTCTCGACGGGCTTTGAGGCGCTCGATCACGGCTTGGCAGCCGGTGGACTCGCCCTCAGCCACATCACCCTGCTGCGGGGTGTGCCCACGTCGGGAGCGACGACCTGTGCCTATCAGGTGATCGCCAGCGGGCAGCGGACGGCGGGCTTTGCGGCATATATCGACCTCACCGCTAACTTCGATCCCGAATCGGCGCATCACTGTGGTGTCACCCTACCCCATGTGCTGCTCTTGCGCTCCCTCAGCCTTGAGCAAGGGCTGGCGATCAGCCGTGATATCCTGCTGGCGAATGCGGCGATGGTGCTGGTCATCGATTTATTGGGGCTGGTGATATCCCCGTCCATCACCGCATGGGAACGACTGGCGGATGCGGCGCTCCGTTCCGACTGCGCCACACTGGTGCTGATCGACCGCCCGTATAACGCGCTGGAGTCCATCGCCCACACGTACTTGAGCTTCGAGCGCCAGCATTGGCTATTGGATCAGGAGCGCGTCGTCGGCTATCACACCGATGTCCACATCCTCAAGGACAAGCCGCGTATCCAGACGGCACGGGTATCGCTAGATATTTTGTTTGCGGGGATGAGCGCGTGAGCCACTGGATCGCCTGTGTCGTCATCGACCATTTCGCGGCGGGTCGGCTGCGCCAGCGGACACCGGTACTCACCGACTGCCCAGTCATCGTCGTGCAATATGGCGAGAAACGGGCGAAGGTGATCGCGTCCTCCGCCGATGGGACGACGTTTGGCATCGCGCTGGGCATGCCCCTCAATCAAGCGCGCGGCTTCTGCCCGCAAGCGCACTTCGTCGCGGTGGAGCCAACGCAAGACGAGCGCGCCTTGAGTCGCTTGCTGGATACCCTATGGACATTTTCCAATCGGGTGGAAGTGGACAGGTCGGTTTTCCCACAAGCGGCGGTATGCTATATCGATCTGGGTAGCTTATGCGACTCGGACGCAAACCATTTAGCCGACGAGATGCTGCGTGCTGTGACCGAAACTATGCACCTCCCCGTTCAAATCGGTGTCGCGACGGGTAAGCTCAGCGCGCGGCTGGCGGCGCAGAGGCCCAATCGAGTGCTACTCGTTCCCGCACAGAAGGAACGCTCGTTCGTCGCCCCCTTCTTAGTCGATCACTTGCCGTTGACGAAAGAGGCAAAACATCGGTTGGGGCTACTCGGTTTGGTCACGCTCGGTCAGTTTGCCGATCTGCCGTCCGCGGCGGTGCTGGCGCAGTTCGGCAAAAGCGGACGCAAGGCGCAACAACTCGCACGCGGCTTGGACGGACGCCCTGTCATTCCTCAGAAAATGCCGCCGACCGAAGCCGCCTCCCTTGATCTGGAAGCCGCGCTCACCAGCACACTTGAAATCGATCACGTTTTCCATGATCTCGCGGTCACGCTGGAGCAGCGGCTCACGGGGCGCGTCGCCTCGGTGCATGAGATGGTCTTGATCCTGACGCTGACCGATGGCTCGCAGCGGCGGGAATGCCTGCATCTGCTGGAACCGGTCGCGACCACTCAAAATATTGAGCGGGTCTTGCGCCAATTGCTGGCACGTTTCGAGGTAAAAAAAGGCGTCGTCCGGGTCGAGGTGCAGTTCGCGCATCTGGTCAACAATCGACCGCGCCAACTGGAACTTTTCACCCACAAACCCGCCCGCCAACGGCTGCTCGATCTCACCCACGCCTTGGCGAAGCGCTACCCGTAGACCGATTTTCTGGAACCTGAAATCACGCAGCCATACCTGCTGGCACTAGAACACCGCGTCCATTTCCGCCGAGTGAACGGGGGATGACGCGCCTGTGGCTGCAAGGCGATCCGATCATCGTGGGGAAGGCGGATGCGTGGACACCGGCTGCTTTTCACTGGCGGGGAAGTGATCACGCCGTTGACACGATCATCACCCAGTGGCGCATCGATAGGCTGTGGTGGACAATGCGTATTTGGCGCGACTACTTCGAGTTGACCACCCATAGCGGTTTGATGGTCGTCATCTATCACGATCTCATCGCGGACACTTGGTATTTGCAGCGCTTGTATGACTGAGTATGTTGAACTGCACGCTCATTCCTACTTCAGTCTGCTCGATGGCGCATCGTCCCCCGAAGCCCTCGTGACGCGGGCGGCGGAACTCGGAATGCCAGCGCTGGCACTCACCGACCATGATGCTGTCTATGGCGCGGTGCGGTTCGTCAAAGCGGCACGCGAACGCGGCATCAAGCCAATCCTCGGTGCCGAAATCACCCTGTATGATGACTCTCATCTCACGCTGCTGGTGCGCAATCAAACGGGCTGGTCCAAACCTGTGCGCGCTGATCTCAGCGGGACGACACCATGCCGAAAAAGGGACAGCACGCCTCCCCGATGGGTTGCTCGAGCAACACACCGATGGCTTGATCGCCCTGTCCGGGTGTCGACGTGGCACAATCCCAACGCTGATCGCGCAGAAACAGCAGACACAAGCCCTCGAACATGCCCGCCAGTATTGCGACTGGTTTAGGACCCAAAACTTCCACATCGAACTTCAGCATCACCACCTGCCCAAAGATACACGACTCAATGCTGATCTGGTCGCATCAGCGGATCATCTCGGCGTCGGGGTGGTCGCCACCAACAATGTCCACTACGCCTACCGAGAAGGTGCCCGTCTGCAAAACGTCCTCACCTGCATTCGTCACAATGTCGCGCTCGATGACGCCTCTGCACTGCTCATGCCCAACTCGGAATATTTTCTCAAGAGCGGGGCGGAAATGGCGGCGCAGTTCAAACACACCCCGCAAGCGCTCACCAATAC
>Ga0163154_10010004_pt1 | contig 10686 bp, 7 predicted proteins | sample OliLakLV19MP9P1_FD_148649 | JGI IMG/M metagenome (GOLD analysis project Ga0163154, IMG submission 148649) | Freshwater microbial mat bacterial communities from Lake Vanda, McMurdo Dry Valleys, Antarctica - Oligotrophic Lake LV.19.MP9.P1 | ecosystem: Environmental > Aquatic > Freshwater > Lake >...
GGTATAGAAACAGAAGAAAATAAATAGGGAGGCATGAAGACATGAAGAAAAACAGGAAAATACCCCTCAAAACATGGATGTAGGGGTGGATTAGGCGCTTGTCAATCGTTCGTTAACATGAAAGTTCACGCGCCGAATATCCACCCATTTGCCGCCAACGGTCATTTCTCCCTTTATTACCGATCGTTTTTCAGCCTGAGCAGTTACCATTTACGATGAGTGTCAAGCTCAATGAGACTGGGTGTGGCGATACGTCCGACTGGGTAGCGACATATCCGACTTGGGCTGGTTTGGCGATTGGGGCATACGGCGAGTATTACTGCGATGTGGTAAGCGGTCACCACACCCCATCCCCCACTACGGCACGTAAGCCAAGATAACCCATAAGGGCAAAGGCATATGCCCAAAGGATGCCAGTCAAGGCAGTGCGAAAAAAGCGAGTCGCCAATCGACCCGCGACTGAAATCGTCACCACTGCCTGTAGCCTCTACCTATAAAGCGCGCAAGCACCCTCATCACGGGCGCGCGGGGGATCCATCCGGCAGCCGCGCCTGTGTCCAATGCTCCACGACATCGGTACACGGATGCGCCGCTGCTAAGGCTTCATTGATCTCGATCCCCAGCCCCGGTTGATCATTCGGATACATATACCCATTGCGTACTTCTGGGCAACCGGGGAACATCTCATAAACCAACGGCGAAAATCGGCACCATTCTTGAATACCAAAATTGGGTGCCCACAGATCAAGATGGAGATTCGCCGCATGACCGACGGGCGAGGTATCCCCCGGTCCATGCCATGCGGTGCGAATGCCATAAATCGCCGCATGAATCGCAGTATTACGCGCTGGGGTGATGCCCCCCATTTGGCTGATGTGCATCCGAATAAAATCGACCCAACGATTTTCGATCACCAAACGCCATTCGTGGGGATTGTTGAAGAGTTCCCCCATCGCGATGGGCGTGGCAGATTGGGCGCGCACCTGCTTGAACCATTCAATGTCTTCCGGTGCCAACGCATCCTCTAAGAAAAACAATTTGAAGGGTTCGACCGCCTTGCTGAAGCCGACCGCATCAATCGGCGAGAGGCGTTCGTGAACATCATGTAGTAATTCGATCTCGTCCCCACAACGCACGCGCACGGTCTCTAGCAGTTTCAAAACACTGCGCATATACGATTTCGGATCGTAATAAACGCCTTCTAAGGGGCTTCCGGCAGGTGCTGATCCTTCGGGACGCACATCGCGCGTTGGGATACCCCCATACCCCTCTAATTGAACGCGCACATAGCGATAGCCCTCAGATCGGAAATGCTCAAGGTTATCTATGACTTCATCGGGGGTACGTCCGTCAGCATGACCATAGACCGCCGCCGCCTCGCGCGATTTGCCGCCCAGCAATTGGTAGACCGGCATCTGCGCCAGCTTGCCTTTGATGTCCCACAACGCCATATCCACGCCCGAAATGGCATTGTTCAGCACGGGCCCATTGCGCCAATAGCCATTGACCATCATCATCTGCCAAAGTTCTTCGATGCGCTGGACATCGCGTCCGATTAAAAAGGGCTTGATATGATGTTCCAGCGCCGCACGCACGGCATGAAAGCGTTGGGTGAAGGTGGCGCATCCCAGACCCGTAAGGTTGGGTTCAGAAGTCAAGAGTTTGACGATCACCAAACGCTGCCCCATGGGTTGCGTGGTGATGACTTGGAGGTCTCGAATCGTAATCGGTGCCATAAGGATGATCCTTTGCTATAAAGTGGCGAACTGTATATTGTAACTCCTACGCGAATGTGACATTAAAAACCTGCTCTAATCTCTGACCGGATCCGCGCGCAAAAACGCGATTCTCTGTGCAGGGACTCGCAATGTCCACGACAATCAAAACCGAAGGCGGCGTCCGTTTGTGACCACAACTTCGCGGACGCGCCGTTGCGCATTCCTACATTTGCCCGTTGTCTAGGGGGATTTTCGACATTTTTAGAACCGCAGCCTGATGTGACATTGGCGCAGTACTTATCAGCGCGCGTAGGGAACCCAAGACTTCCGCCGGACGAATCCCCCCTGCCCGCTCAATGGTGATCGTGCCGAAGTCTTCCGCCTCGCGAATGTAGCGCGTCGCCGTCAACAAGACAATGGGCAGATCAACCATGCGCGGCAGGGCACGCACCGCTTCGATCAGTTTGAAGCCATCCATCTCTGGCATCACCAAGTCCAACAACAGCACATCTGGCGGTTGCTCGCGGATCAAGGTGAGCGCTTGGGCACCATTATAGGCACACAGCACCGTCGCGTCTTGCCGGATCGTCTCTAGCCCGCGCTGCACCAGTTGCACAAAACCGATGTCGTCATCCACGATTAGGATACGCCGCACTCCCGCCGCCCCGCCGATGATCCGAAGGAGTTCGGCAAGTTGTGCCGTCGTGAACGGCTTGGGCAAGAAACCTTGCACCTTCAATTCATCCAACATCGCGGCGGCACTCGGCAAGGTGCAATGAATGACGGGCACGGTGATCGCCGCTAAGCGTCTGGTCGGTTGATGGGCGGGCGTATTGACGATCACGGCAATCGGTTGATGCAGGTCGAGGGTAGTTTGTAACGACTCGGCGCTGTCATCGGCGATTTGGATCACTTGATGTGGGGCGAGATAACGCCGAATCAGCGAACCCACCATCGGATCGCGGTCGATCACCAAAACGGTGGATGCCCCACCCGTCGTCGTGTTGACGGGCGCAGGCGCTTGCCATGCCCGTGACGGCAACGTGAACGTAAAGGTCGAACCGACGCCCTCGGTACTTGCCACTTCGATATAGCCGCCATGCCGTTCTACAAAATGTTTGCAAATCGCCAGCCCCAACCCCGCCCCACCGTGACTGCGGCTGAGCGAGTAATCCACTTGATAAAATTCGTCGAAAACATAGGCGATCTTGTCCGCCGGGATGCCCAAGCCGGTATCGCTGATGCTAAACGCCACCCCGCCCGCTTGGGCGCGCACCATCAGTTTGACATCACCGCGCTCGGTGAAGCGGTAGGCGTTGCTCAGCAGATTCAGCAGCACTTGGCGGATGCGCGTCCGGTCGATCTCAATCTCCGGCAGTCCCGCTTCCACGGTGGCGGCAAACGTCAGCTTGCCATCCCGAAATAAGTTGGCGCACATGGCGACCGTCTCTTCAATAAACAGGGTCGGATCGGTACGTTCGAGGTTGAGCGCAAAGCTGGATAGTTCGATCTGGCTGAGATCGAGGACATCATCAATGAGGGACAACAAGTGACGGCTACTGGAATACACTTGATACAGATCGCGCGCCAGCTTGACCGGAAAACGCCCATCGCCATACACTTCCGGCGTCAAGGTCATGATCTCGCTAAACCCCAAAATCATATTGAGAGGGGTGCGGATCTCGTGGCTGATGTTGGCGGCAAACCGTTCTTTCATGCGCCGCGCTTCCTCCGCTTGACGTTGCGCCGCCACCAGTTGCGTGCCCAAGCGCTGCATATTGGCATAGGCGATCTCCAGTGACCGCAGCGTCCGCGTCAGTTCGGCACGATGCAAGCGCGTTTCCTCCAATAAATCATCGGCGCGCTGCTGCATCGTGCTATACCATGTCACCGCCGTGTATAGGGTCGAGACCGACACCTGCATGACCGCCCCCGTCACGCTTAAGGTCAATGCCAATGCCGCCAAGCGTTCGGGCGATGCGCCCACGAGGAATGTGAACGAAAAAATCGCCAGCGCCGACACCCAATGAAAAGCGCTGCTGATCATGCCCGTCACCACCACCAGCACCGCCCCAAAGAAGGGCAACCAGTCGGCTCCGGTACGCGCCATTGCCGTGAACAAGACGACATGCAAAACCATGATCAAGCCGTAACGCGCCAAATCAATGCGCCTCGCAATCAGCGCCCGCACCGCCAACAGCGCCAGCGCGCTGACCCCGATCAAGACAACGATATCGCTCGGAAAATTGCTATTCAACAAGCCCACATAGGCGATGCCCCCAAAAGCGAGCAACGTCACCCATGACAACCGCCGCAATATGTTCAGGCGCAGATCGGTCAGCGTATCATGAAAAAATGTCTGCTGCGAAACCATCAATCACAATCCAATTTTCTCTAATGCCGCCAACAGCGAGTCGCGGGTAATGGGTTTTGGCAAAAAGTAGGACGCCCCCAACGAATACGCCAGTTCCGGGTCGTTGATCACCGAACAGATGATCACGGGCAAATGGGCGATGCCGGGGGTGGTGCGTAAACGTTGGAGCAGTTCCCACCCGTCCATGCCCGGCATCATCAAATCGACCAAGAGGGCATTGGGTTGGATGTCCTGTGCCAATTTTAACCCCGTCAGCGCGTCCGCCGCCGCCAGCACCTCCAACGAGCGCCCCGTCAAATACCGTTGCAGCAAATCGCTCAAGCCGACATGATCGTCAATCACCAAGAGCGTGGCGCGGCGCGCCGTGAGCATTAACGTGAGACACGCATTTTCATCCGATGAACCAAATGACTCGATTACTTGAAAATGGAGGCGTTCGATGAAAGCGGCGATGACCGTGCTGATCGGCACCCGCGCGCTGGGGTCACGCGGGCGATAGCGCAGTTCCAGCGCAATAACGTCCCCCGTTGCCGTCAATTGGATCCACAGCGGATGCGCTTCCGCCGCTTGAATCGTTTGGCTAAGCAAATGGATCACTACCTGTTGCGCGGCGGCTTGATCGGTGGCGATGACAATCGGCGCGTCCGGCAATGACACCTGCAAACGGATGCCCGATTGTTCGGCAAGCCGCGAGACCGCCTTGATCGCTGTCTCGATCATGGCGGTGATGTTGGTCGGGGTGAACTCATCAGGCACGGGTTCGCTCAAGGCTGGCTCAGCCATCACGCCCGCCGGATTGATCGCGTTTTGGCGGCGATACCATAGCAAATACCCGACTGTCTCGTGCCCCTGTCGCAAATCGCGATATGCCTGTCGCGCCGACACGCCGAGGTTGCTGGCAGCTTCGGGCACCGTCATACCGGCGACATAATGGAGGTTCAGCAGGTCATAAACGCGCCCCCCTGCCCCCCCGCTCTTGGGATTCAGTGTCTCGATGGCTTCTACCAGCTCCCGCCGCAAACGGTGTCCAGCGGCTTCACGCGGCTGCCCGATGGGACTGGTGGCGGCGAGTAGGTGGCGATTCAAAAAGGTGAAATCATACAAATTTTCAAGGACATCTTTGACATCGGCTAAAAAGGTTTCGGGCACATCGTGAATATTCATGATTGTCATCAACTTGTCACAAACTTGGCAAAAAAGACCCCATTCTTCAGAAAAATCGTGCTACATTCAGAATACCATGATCCGACGATGGGATCATGATAGCTATACATTCGACTTATGGAGGTAGGATTAGATGATTCAGAAGATTTTTCGCATGAAAGTTTGGTTGGTCGCTTCGGTATTGGTCTTGGCATTGGGTGTCGGCACGGTCGCCGCCCAAGACTTAAGTGGACAGCTTGAGATTTTCTCGTGGTGGGCGGGTGATGAAGGTCCGGCGTTAGAAGCGCTGATCGGTTTGTACACCACCGCCAATCCGGGCGTCGAAGTGATCAACGCGACCGTCACCGGCGGCTCCGGCGTCAACGCGCGTGCCGTCCTCAAGACTCGTATGCTCGGTGGTACCCCCCCCGATACCTTTCAAGTTCACGCGGGTGAAGAACTGACCGGTACCTGGGTCGCCGCAGAACGCATGGAAGACATGACCGCCCTGTTCACCGAACAAGGCTGGCTGGAAGCCTTCCCCGCCGACCTGATCGCGGCTCTGACCGTGGACGGCGCGATTTATAGCGTGCCCGTCAACATTCACCGCTCCAACGTGATGTGGTCGAACCCGGCGAAGCTCACCGAATGGGGCATCACCGCCCCGGCGACGTGGGATGAATTCCTCGCCGCTTGCCCCACCATTCAAGCTGCGGGCGTCACCCCGTTGGTCGTCGGTGAAGCATGGACCGTCAACCATCTGTGGGAAAGCGTCGCCGTCGGCGTCTTGGGTGCCGAAGGCTGGAATGGCATTTGGACGGGTGCTACTGACCCGTCAGGTGCAGAATTGACCGCCGTGTGGGATAAGTTCGGGGAAATTCTCGCTTGCTCGAACGTCGGCTCCGATTCGGCTGGTCTCTCGTGGCAACAAGCCATCGATCAAGTCGTCGCGGGCACTGCCGCCTTCAACATCATGGGTGACTGGGCAGCGGGTTACATGACCACCACCTTGGGCTTGACCCCTGGTGAAGGTTTCGGCTATTCGCCGTCCCCCGATACCGCTGGCACCTTCATTTGGTTATCGGACAGCTTCGGCTTGCCCGTCGGCGCACCCAACCGCGACAACACCGTCGCGTGGCTCAGCCTCCTCGGTTCGGTCGAAGGTCAAAATGCCTTCAACCCGCTGAAGGGGTCGATCCCGGCACGCGCTGATGCCGTCGCCGCCGCGCCTGATCTGTACAACACGTACCTGCAATCTGCCAGCGAAGACTGGGCGTCGAACACCTTGGTCGGCAGCCTTGCGCACGGTGCCGCCGCCAATGAACGCTTCGTGGGCGACTTTGGCACCATCATGGAAATTTACCTTGCCAGCAGCAGCAGTGCCGCCGCCGCCAGCGCGATGGCAGCGGTCTGCTCCACCAGCGGTGCTTGCGGCTAGTCTGTGCCCGCTCGTTTTTTGGGGACGATCTGTAAGGGTCGTCCCACCCCCCTTATTCCTATCATCGAGCTTGTCCTTTAAGTCGCCCGTGCCCATGCGCGGCGGGTGAATGACATGTCCTCGTCAAAAGTTGAAAAAGGAATTTTTTGATGAGAAGCAACCGCGACCGGTTGACCGCCTTCTTGATGTTGGTGCCCTCTTTGATCGTCTTGGGCGTGTTCGTCTACGGCTTTATCGTCCAAGCTATAGGCACGTCGATGACCGATTGGGGGAGCAATCCGGCGCAACCGCCCTTATCAGCGACGGTCATCAAGTCGTTTGTGGGGCTTCAAAATTACCAAAACATCATGACCGATCTGCTCGAATTCGGCTTTCGTAATTCGCTGATCAATACCTTCTTCTTCACCGTTTTCTTCGTGTTGGGCTGTTTGGTGGTGGGCATGATCCTCGCCCTCTTGCTCGACCAAAAAATCAAAGGCGAAGCCTTCTTCCGCACCATCTTTCTTTTCCCGATGGCGCTCTCCTTCGTCGTCACAGGCACCATCTGGCGCTGGATGCTGCAACCCAATGGCGGCATCAACCTGTTGCCCAAAACGTTGTTTGGGCTGGAACCGCTCACCTTCCCTTGGCTTAATTCGCGCGAGGTCTGGCTGCCCTTTGAGTGGCAAAATGTCCCCGCGATTCTCACCACTGCCGGCATTGCCGTCTTGGCATTCCTCGCCGTGCGCTTCGCGCTCAACCACCGCTGGCGCTCCATGCAGATCATGATCGCCGCCGCTGTGATCGTGGGCTTGGTCTTTTTCGCCCGCGTGTGGGATGTGATCTGGCTGCCGCTGGATACGCCCGATGCCGAAGCCAGCATTGCCCCCAAAGGCTTTAATGCCGCCCTGCTGGGGATCATCATCGCCGCCGTATGGCAAATGTCCGGGTATGTGATGGCAATGTTCATCGCTGGCATTCGCGGCGTCCCCGAAGAACTGCGCGAAGCCGCCCGCGTCGATGGCTGTAGCGAAATCAGCGTCTATCGGTTGATCGTGCTGCCCCAACTGAATCCGATCATCCTCAGCGCCATGATCATCCTCGGTCATATTTCCCTCAAAATCTTCGATCTCGTGTTTGCGATGGCAGGACCCGATAACCTGCAAACCGTCGTGCCGGGGTTGCTGGTCTATACCGAAGGCTTCCGCGAAAACTCCTTCGCCAAAGCCAGCGCTATCGCGGTGATCATGCTCTTTTTCGTCGCCGTCATCATCGTGCCTTATTTGTGGTCACAGCTTCGTGAAGCGCGCACCAACACGCGCTAGAAAGGACTCCGCCTCATGATCTCTGCTCAGCAATGGCGGCGCACCACAGCGCGCACGGCAATTTATGTCGCTCTGATCGCCTTGACAGCGTTATTCATCCTCCCGATCTATATGGTGGTCATCACGAGTTTGAAAGACCCGGCGACGATCAACTTGCAAACCGCGTGGGACTTGCCCACCTCACTCCATTGGGAAAGTTTTGGCGAAGTGATCGAAGCCTTCGGTCCCCGCTTGCGCAACAGCACCGCCCTCGTCATCGGTGCCACTATCTTGTCCTCGGTGCTAGGGTCGCTCAATGGCTATGTACTGTCGAAATGGCGCATCCCCGGCGAACGCATCCTGTTCCCGCTGATCTTGTTCGGGATGTTCATCCCCTATCAAGCGATCTTGATCCCCCTGTTCGACTTCATGCGCTCGGTCAATCTGTACGGCGGCGTGATCGGGCTGATCATCATCCATACCATCTATGGGTTGCCGATCACGACGCTGATCTTTCGCAATTTTTATGCCGAAATCCCCGATGAGATGCTCGAAGCCGCCTCCATTGATGGTGCCGATTTCTTCAATATGTATACGCAAATCGTGTTTCCGCTGTCGATCCCGGGCTTTGTGGTCGTGATCATTTGGCAGTTCACGCAAATCTGGAATGAATTTTTGTTCGGCGTCACCATGACCAATACCGATGCCCAACCGATCACTGTCGGGCTGGCACAACTGGCGGGTGGTGAAGCCGTCAAATGGAATCTGCCGATGGCGGGTGCCATCGTCGCGGCGTTGCCCCCCTTGCTGATTTACATCATCTTGGGACGCTATTTCATTCGCGGTCTGCTGGCGGGGTCGATCAAGGGGTGAGGGCAACACCGTAGGGGCGCAGCGTGCTGCGCCCTATACCCTTCATATTCATTTCCCACCCTCTCATATCGTCCTACAAAATCGTTAAAATGATCCGCGTAGCTGCCGCCCTTGCCATTGGAGTCGCGATCATGCCCGATATCTTGTTGAGTAGTTTTCAGCCCACCCCCAAGCTAGTCGTCCCACAAACCGTCATCACGACCCCCAAGTTCCCCGTGATCGATGCCCACAATCACCTTGCCGCACCCTTTGGCGGGGCATGGGATGAACGCCCGATCACCGAGCTTTTAGACGCGCTGGATAGCGCCGGGGTTCAAAAGTATGTTGACCTTGACGGCGGTTGGGGCGAAACCCTGTTGCATCGTCATCTAGATCACATCAAAGCCAAAGCACCAGAGCGATTTTTGGTCTTTGGCGGCGTCGATTGGGCACAATGGGCACAGCACGGCGACCGTTTTGGGGAATGGGCAGCACAACAACTGCGGAAGCAAGCGGCACGGGGCGCGGACGGTCTCAAGATATGGAAACCGTTCGGGTTACAGGTGCGTGATCAGCATGATGCGCTGGTCGCCATCAACGATCCGCGCCTCGACCCGTTGTGGATGACGGCGGGCGAATTGAACTTACCCGTCATGGTGCATATCGCCGACCCCATCGCCTTTTTCGATCCGCTAGACACCACCAATGAACGATTTGAGGAGTTGAACGCCCACCCCGACTGGCAATTCCCCAGCCCGCCCTTTCCGGCATTTATGACCCTCTTGAACGATTTTAAGGCGCTGGTGCTACGCCATCAACACACCCTCTTCATCGGGGCACATGTCGGTTGTCACAGCGAAAACTTGGGGTGGGTCGGGCAGATGCTCGATGATTGCCCGAACTTTTTCGTCGACATCAGCGCCCGCATCAGTGAACTAGGGCGACAACCCTACACCGCGCGCCGCTTCTTCACGCACTATGCCGACCGCATCCTCTTTGGCACTGATGCGGGTGCCTCGGTGGACACCTATCGGTTGTATTATCGCTTTTTGGAAACCGATGATGAGTATTTTAACTACGGCATAAGCGCGCTCCCCACACAAGGACGCTGGCACATCTATGGGCTTCATTTGCCGGATGATGTCCTCGAAAAGGTGTATTTTCGGAATGCCCAACGGGTGTTATGGCACGCCCCCAGCTAAAAGAATGTGGGACACCAGGGCACGCTCATAGCCCTGTGTCCCACATTCAATAGGCACCCCCTGCCCGCTACCCCCGTTATTTATAGAGCGGCGTCGCGACCGGATTGCGTTCCGTAAAGCCGCGCTGGTGCCAATACGGATAAATCGTGTCGGTTTCGCTCACGGCGTCCAAACGGGCGACCTGCTCCGCGCTCAAATTCCAGCCGACCGCGCCCAAATTTTCAATGAGTTGTGCCTCATGGCGGGCACCGACCACCACGCTGGAGACGGTCGGGCGTTGCAGCAACCAGTTGAGCGAAACCTGCGCCACCGTCTTGCCCGTTTCGGCGCTGATTTCGTCCAGCACATCCACCACACTATAGAACCATGCTTCGGGGATGGCGGGACCTTCGCCCGCGCCCTGATCGATGCGACTGCCCGCTGGGATAGGCTGATTCCGGCGGAATTTCCCGCTCAGACGACCTTGTGACAGCGGGCCCCAAACGAGGGTGCCGACTTTTTGATCGAGCGCCAGCGGCATCAGTTCCCATTCATACTCGCGCCGCAGCAACGAATAATGCCCTTGATAGCCCATATAGCGTGCCCATCCGTATTTGTCGGAGATCGCAAGCGACTTCATCAGGTGCCAACCGGAAAAATTTGAACAGCCGATGTAACGCACTTTGCCGCTTTGCAC
>Ga0163154_10010010_pt1 | contig 10680 bp, 9 predicted proteins | sample OliLakLV19MP9P1_FD_148649 | JGI IMG/M metagenome (GOLD analysis project Ga0163154, IMG submission 148649) | Freshwater microbial mat bacterial communities from Lake Vanda, McMurdo Dry Valleys, Antarctica - Oligotrophic Lake LV.19.MP9.P1 | ecosystem: Environmental > Aquatic > Freshwater > Lake >...
TCTCGACACCAGGTCCTCGATTACGGCTTCGTGCTGCTGCACGCGCTGCTCGCGATCCGCCTGGGCCTGGCCTGCTTGCGGCCCGCAGCCGCGCGGGGTTCGTGAAGCTCATCGTCGCGCTGACCGACGTCCTACGCACCGTTCAAAGGCATCGTCGCCAGTCCCCGACTCGACGGGGTCACGCCGTGCTGGTGCCACTGAGCGTCGGGTTCGCTGCGTACGTGGTGCTGCACCCCGCCATCAACGGTGTTTTGCGCCTGTTCGCCCAGCGTAAGACCTCTATTTGAGCTTGTTTGCCGCGAGCCGGTCGCGCCCCGAGGCTCGCAGGCCACCTCAAGGCACTGGGAGCGTGCCTCGAGGCCAACGGGCCGACCCAGGATCTCCCCAAGTCCGCTTCCTCGTTCGCCAGTGTCGTCGGCGCGGCGCCGATCTCGGACCCTGGCGCGGTGGCCAACGAAGGGTCTTCGGCCAGCCCTACGCAATGGCGCGCCACAGACAGCGACGCCCGGGACAGCGGGTCTCCCTGCGGCGCGAACGAATCGGCGTGCTTCGGCCACGAGCCGGGCTTCGGAACGACTGACTGGCTGGCGGAGCGTCCAAGGTGCTGCCGAACCTCGAAGCAGACCGTGGGACAGAAGGCGCTTCACGCGGATCGTGACCGGTGCCAATGAAGGCGCAGCGATGGCGGCTGCGAAACGCGTTAAAACCAGCTCGAAGCGCGAAACTGGTGCACTGTCGCCTCGGGTGCCTCTTGCCGTCATGCATCCGTTGATCGCGCGGGAGCTACACCCGACGAAAAATGGCGAGATCGATAGCGCGAGCATCAGTCGATCCGACAAGCGGCGGCTGTGGTGGCGTTGCTCCAAGAACCGCGAGCACGAGTGGCAAACCAAAGTGTCGAACCGTACCTGGCTCGGCAACGGGTGCCCGATGTGCTCGGGCCGAGTTGCGACCCCGTCGACATCGCTCGCAGCGTTTCACCCGGGCATTGCCGCGGAATGGCACCCCACCAAAAACGCCCCGCTCGGCCCGCGTGATGTTCGGCCCGGGAGCCACAAGAAGGTGTGGTGGCGTTGCCCGGTGAGCACGCGGCACATTTGGCAGGCCCAGGTGAAGGCACGCGTGCGGGGCAGCGGCTGTCGCTTTTGCGCGGGCTTTCAGGCCGGCACACTTGCCTCGCGGCACCCGGCAATCGCCGCGGACCTCCACCCGGCTCGCAATGGCGAGCTCACCGCAGAGGCGCTTGCGCCCAACTCGTCGAAGGTGGTCTGCTGGCAGTGCAGCGTGTGCGCCCATGAGTGGACGTCTGCAGTGAACGCTCGCACGCGCCTCGGCTATGGCTGCGCCGCCTGCGCCGGGCGCGTCGCAACCCCGGTGCGCTCACTTGCCGGCTTGTACCCAGCCCTCGCGCGCGAGTGGCTTGCCGCGAGAAACACGGGCCTGCGCGCCGCGGAGGTGCTGCCCGGCAGCAAGCGGAAGGTGTGGTGGCGCTGCGCGCAGGCCTCATCGCACGTGTGGCAGGCGACGGTCGTGAAGCGCGCTCGCTACCAGCAGGGCTGCCCGATGTGCAGCCACCACGTCGTCACCCCGAAGACATCGCTCGCGCGCACGTATCCCAAGATCGCCCGCGAGTGGCACCCGCTTCACAATGGCGCGCTCGACCCGAGCGCCGTCGTGCCCGGCAGCAACCGCAGGGTATGGTGGCGCTGCTCGAAGGACGCGACCCATGAGTTTCGCGCGATGATCGTGCAGCGCACGAAGCTCAGCACGGGCTGTCCATTCTGCACCGGGCAAAGAGCCACCCCTTCAACGTCGTTCAGTGCGACCTTTCCGGAGCTCTTGTGGAGCTGGCACCCCGAGATGAACGAGTCAGTTCTGCCAAGCACGGTCATGCCACACAGCAAGCAGCGGGTGTGGTGGCGCTGTCGCAAGAGCCCCTTGCACCTCTGGCTCGCGTCGGTCGATGCCATGACGCGGCCTGCGACGCGCGCTTCGCGAACCGGCGGCTGCCCGTTCTGCCGAGGCCTCCTCGTGCCTGCGGCAGACTCTGTGGCCGCCATGCCGGCGCTGCTGAAGGAGTGGCACCCTCGCAAGAACGAGGAGACCTCGCCATGGTTGCTGAGCCCGAAGAGCAAGCGCGTCGTCTGGTGGCGCTGCGGGCGAGCGCACGACTGGGCCGCACCCATACGCAGTCGGCCGAAGCGCACCTGTCCCATTTGCACGAAGGAGGCTGTGGCACAGGCACGCAGAAAGCGGCCCGCTGCAGGGCGAGCCCGCTCGAGCTGAGCTGCCCCACGGAAAATTCACTGCCGCCCCGTCGATTTGTTGAGCGCAGAAACCAGATCGATCGGTATTACCTATATGGGCATCAAGAAATCGAAGCCGGGCGTCGTCGCCGCCCTGGAAATCCCAGCCGCGACCGCGCCTGGGCCCGTCGACCATGACACGCTCGAGGCCCCGGTCAGGCCCTTGCTCGACGAGATGCGCGCGTTCTACGAGGCGATTTTGCCGGCCGACATGGCCGCGGACTGGCACGTAGCCACCGAGCTGTACGTCACGACACACCCCGTGCACCGCGAACGTTTGCACGCGATGCTGGCCAAGCGCATGAAACAGAGCGCCGAGCTGGGAGCGCCGCCCGACCCCAAAGATGCAGCCGTGTCCCCGGAGAGGAAAGCCGGGCGTCGATGATGGGCGAAGGGCAAGCCTCGTCGCCGGCCTTGACCCCGGAGGCGAACGAGCTCGTGATCGACCATCGCTGGGTCGTGCGACGCGTGGTCAACAAGCTGCGCCAGTGCGGCCACCAAAAGGAGACGGACGACCTGACGTCCGCTGGGTTGACCGCGCTCGTGGCGTGGGCCGCTACCCACCCAGGCGGCCCAGGCTTTGCTCGCGGCGCGTGGCTCCGGGTCGAGGGCGCCGCCCGTGACTATTTGCGTGGCCAGCGTCGTCATCGCCGACTGATCCAGGAGAGCTTGGAGCGAGCGGGCCGCGAGTTCGTCGGCAGCCTGCCCGAGAATCGCGATCCAGACGCGGAGTCGGCAGAGCAGAACCTCGGCGCCCTGGAGGATGAAGCCTGCGGGCTGACGGCGGCTCGGCTGCTCGGTGCGGTGACGGCATTTCACCGCACGACCCCGGAGCAGATCGCGATCGGCCGCCAGGAGATGCAGCTGGCGGTGAGTGTGCTCGAGAGCGGGCTCGCCGAGCTACCGCAGCGCGACCGACAGATCTTGCAGCTCCGTTATTATGAGCAGCTCGAGCTGCAAGACGTCGGGAGCCGGCTCGAACCGCCAGCGCCCTATTCTTCGGTCACACGATTCCACCGCGACGCGCTCGTTCGCCTCGGAAAAATATTGCGCAAGCGCGGCATGAAGCGCCTGCCGCACCTCTGATCCGGCGAGCTCGCCGGCTCGAAATCGCGACTTCACGCGCTGCTGACATCACGGCGCGCACTTCTCTCAGCCACATCCAGAGGGGGATTCGGAATTTCCATGCTGCAAGAGCAAAGCTCATGGCGCGGCGGCAACGCGCTGCGCGCCACGACAACGCGCGACGGCTCGTTCATCGCGCTCACCGCGAGGCGAGCCTACGACTTCGCCCGCGTTCGGCCTGCCCCGGTGGACGCCCTCCCCACGCCAAGCTGGGAAAGCGTGGTGTCTTGCGAGGCCGACTATCACGCGGCGTTTCGTCACGGCACGGACATCGTCACCTCCGGCAGTGCGTTCGCCGCAAGGCCCTCGACCCACGTCGACACGAGCGTGACCGTCGGCCCGCTGGGGGCGTGCGTGCGCGTCTGGGGCAAACGCAAGCTCGATCGCATGGCGGGCGGATACGCCTTTACCGATGCGGAGCCCTTCGTGCAACGCGACCTCGGCTGGTCCGCCGCGTACGGCGGCGCGGCACCGGCGCCCGCGTCGCATGCCCCCCAACCGAGCTGGAGATCGTCGGAGGCAGCGGAGTCGATCGATCTCGATTTACGCAATCCGTATGGGCGTGGCTATCTCGGTGAGGCCGGTCTGGCACCAGCGCTTGGCCTGGAGATGCCCTCCCAAGAGGATCCAAGAGCGCCGCTAAGCCCGACAACGCTTTTGCGAAGCGAATCCTGGCTCTCAGCGCCGTCGCCGGTGGGCTTCGGGCCGCTCACCATTGCGATGTACCCGCGCGTGTCGAGCTGGCTACCACTTGTGCCTCAGCCAACCACCCCCGCAGATCCCTATCGCTGTGGTGCGTACGGGCTCGGCGGTACGCAGCTCGCGGGGGGAGAGCCCATCGAGCTCCTCAACATGCACCCGGACAGGCCGGTTCAGCGCACCACGCTGCCCCGGGATGTGCCGATCGCGGAGCTGCGGCTCGCGGGCTGCGCCCTGCGCAGGCTGCCCCTGGTGCTGAAGACCGTTTTCCTGGAGCCCGCACGCTCACTGATGTTTTTGACTTGGTCGGCCGCGGTCAAAACGCTCGTGCTCTTCGACGAAGTGGCCTTGGACGAGGCATCGATGACTCTGGAATGGAGGGAGCTGTGACCGAAGAAATCAGAAAAGCCTTTGGGGCGGATGAAGCATCGCCCGTCCGCGCACCGACGTCCGACTCGCTCGAGGCATACTTGCCGGGCGAGGGACTGCCGGCGATTCGAGAGATCGTACTGAGCTCCTCGATAAGCTTGAAGATCATCGATGGCCCGTCCGGCCCGATCCTGCAGATCCGCGCACCGAGAATCGTGCTCGAGGCAGAAGATACGCTCGAGCTGCGCGCTGGCACGGTGTGCATCAAGAGCCTCGGCGACCTCGCATTCGAGGCTCGACGCATCGAAACGGAAGCAACCGAGCGCACCACGTCCATCTCTGGCGCCGACCGGCTGGAGGCGGGCGTCATCGAGGCGCAAGCCAGCGAGGGCGCATTGTCGTTGAAGGCACAGGGACCGATCGCGCTCGATGGCGAGCACATCGGGCTGAATGACGACCCTTGCCCGCGACCGTTCAGCTGGTCGCAACGCGCGCAGGAGATCGGCCATGGCGAATGACGAGCACAACGCCGTCTCGTTCGCGCTTTGGAGCGAGCTGACGGCCCTGCTCCCCTTTCTGGAAAGCGAAGAACTACGGGAAGTGCTCGACGTGCTCGATGTCTCGACTGGTGAATGGGTCCAGGCCGCCGACAAGTATGTTGCCGAGGTCTTCGCAGATGACGCCGGAGCACGAGCTGACGAGTTCGCGCTCGCGTGCGCGACGGCACACGAGGCGGGGCACGATGCCGCCCGGGCGCGCCTCGACTTCATTCGGCAGCAGTTCGGACGCACACCCAACGGGGACACGTTCGAGGCCGTCGACGAAACGCAGCTCTTGATCGTTGCTCAGCCAGGTGTAGCGCTGCCGTTTGGGCGCACGCCGAGTCCCGCGTTCAACGGGTTGCGGAGCGCACCAAGTGAGCACGACGACGCCGATGCAGGCTTCACGGCTGCGCTTCCCGCGCTGCGCGAGAACCCGGACGACACCCTCCCATTCACAAGCCCACCCACGAGCAGCCGGAAGGATCGCTGAGATGCCCGACGTAGAGATTCTTGGAGCGCCCCACGGCGACGACTTCGTGCTCGGCACCATGCTGGGTGGCTGGCACGGGCTCGAAGTGGTGCGCTTTCACGCCCACGAAGAGCTATCGAAGCTCTACCAGGTGGACATCGCTGCGCTGAGGCCTGCCGACGCAGAAACAGTCGATCTCGACCAGTTGCTCGATACCGCCTGCACTCTCGGCGTACGCACGAAGGCCGGCTTTCGAGTGATTCACGGAATCGTCGGCGAAGCTGAAGAGGTGGAGCGCACGAGCAAGCTCAACCTGTACCACCTACGTTTGGTGCCGCACTTCGAGCGCGCTAGACATCGCGTGCGCTGTCGAACCTTCGTGGAGCAGAGCCTGGAGGAAATCTTGGTGACGGTGCTCGAGAACCGAGCCACGCCCCGCGCCCAGCCAGGCCTCGGTCTCAGCCGGCGATCGGGCGCTCACGAGCCAACCCCCGCGACTCCTGTGTTCGAGACGTACCTCGAGCCGCACGCGAGCTACCGGCTGGCCGTGGCCGACATGGCCCGCCTTCGAGACCGCGAGCTGCGCCGTTATGTCGTGCAGTACAACGAAAGCGACTTCGACTTCCTCTCCCGGCTCTTGGAGGAAGAAGGCCTGGGCTACTACTTCGACCACGAGGCGTCGCGCACGACGATGACCATCACCGATCGCCCGGGGTTTGTGCCGCTCAGCGACGCGCGGCTGGTGGTCCCGCTGCGCGGCGACATGCGCGGGCTGAGCCCGTTCGATAGCGAGGTGGTGCGCCAGCTGCGCCGGGCGCGCAGACTGCGATCTCGCGTGGTGACCGTGCGCGATTGGGACGAGATCCGCCCGCACCGTGTGCTCGAGGCCAGCTCGTCGGAGGACGCGGCGGATCCGGAGCAGGCTGGACGCTGTGAGTTCCCGGGCCGGGACGAAGGCAACGTCGACACGCCAGACCAGGCGCCGGCGCAGTTGCGCCTCGAGCGCCAATCGATGGAGCGCGAGCTCGCTGATGGCCACGGCAATGCGCGAGGCCTGCTGCCCGGGACGCGTTTCACCCTGCATGACGAAGCAGGTCTGCGCGAGGACGCGGACTTGGTGGTGACCGCGGTCGAGACCTACGCCACACAGCGGCTACCCGAGGCGCTTGGCCTCGACGAAGAGCCGTTCGGGTTCGCTGGCTCGCAGGTGATTGGCCAATACGAGAATCGCTTCTCTGCGGTGCCCGCGCACGTCGTCTTTCGTCCGGCGATGACGACGCCACGCCCGCGAGTACAAGGCGTACACGCGGCGGTGGTGGCGGCAGACGAGATGGGTGACGCACCCGAGATCCACTGCAACGAAGACGGCTGGGTCCGTATTCGCTTTCCCTGGGACCAGCGCCGCGAGAAGGGCTTGCCGTCGTCGTCCTGGGTACGCGCTTCACAGGGCTGGGCGGGTGCCGGCTTCGGCGCCATGTACATCCCGCGTGTCGGGCAGGAGGTACTGGTCGCCTACTACCAGGGCGACGTCGAGCGACCGGTGATCGTCGGGCGCGTGTACAACACCATTCAGCCCGTTCCCTACTCGCTGCCGGAGCGAAAAACGGTGTCGACGCTCAAGAGCCAGAGCAGCCCTGGCGGCGACGGGTTCAACGAGCTTCGCTTCGAGGACAAGAAGGGAGAAGAAGAGGTCTACTTGCAGGCCGAGAAGAACCTGAACGAGCTGGTGAAGGCGTCGCATTCCAACAGCGTCGGCGGGGACCAGAGCTACAGCATTGGTGGCAATCAAAAATTCGACGTCAAGGGCAACCAGGTCAACACGGTAACCGGCACGCGCGCCGTGCACGTGGGCGGCATGCAGCATGTGACGCAGAAGGGGTTCACCTCCGACGCCGACAAGGCCCACGAATTCACTTCGGAAAATGCAAGCTTCTCTCTCGCCGAAACGTTCGATGTGATCGCTGACAGGGCAAGGTTCCAGCTGGGGAGCTTGTTCAGGGTCTTGTCGCCGAAGTCGAGCGTCGAAGGAACCAGCGCGCAGATCGTGCAAACAGCGAGCGCGTTGCTGAAGGGGGCGAGCGCGTTTCTCGAATTGTCCGCGGGGAAGGCAACGCTCAGAAATGGTGCTGGCGCATCGATTTCACTCGTGGGCGGCCTGGTGAGAATACAGGCCCCAGCCGGCTTCATCGTCAACGGAGCGTCGGTGACGCTGAATGCAAAAAGCGATGTCGTGCTACTGGGGGGCGGCACCATCAGCGGTCGAGCCCCCGACATCAAGCTGAACGGCTGAGGGCACCCAATCTCTCCCCAAGAGGTGAAAATGTTCATCGACAACCGTACGCCCTACGCAGTTCGCACAATGGCGGTGCCATGCAGCGCTACCCGAACGATAGCCTTCGCGACGTATCGTGCGAGCTATCAGCTCAGCGCGAGTGGCCTCGTGCCCGGCGAGATTTTGCCAGCCCAGGCAGATCGGCTGAGCGCACTGCCCAGCTGCATCGGCACTTCATGGAGCCTGACGGGCACCGCCGAAGCACCGCGCGCGACCCCGGAGCTCCGGGCCGAGGTAAGGGTGTCGAGCCGCCCCGCCGTCACGCTCGCTGTGATCGGTGATCGCGTTTGGCGCCGTCGCGGTGGCGCATTGTGCCCCTCTGACCCTGCCCCATTCCAGCGGATGAGCCTCGGCAGCGAACGCGCGTTCGGCGGCACGGTTCGCATCCCGCCGGGCGAGCGCGACGGGCTGCCGCACCCGGCGATGCAGGTCAGACACGCTGCAAACCCCCGAGGGCGCGGCTACTTTCTCACGGCTGAAAGCGCAGAAGGCAGCCCATGCCCGAATCTCGAATTTGCCGACTCACTGCTTGGGCCATGGCCTCGGGAGCCCGACCCGGCCGTGCTTGCGCCCGATGATTCCCAGCTATTCACCCGGCTGCCAGAGGGCGGCAAGCAGCTCGAAACCGAGCCTGAGATCGCAGCGGCGCGAGTATGCCATCCGGGGCATTGGCGTACCTTTGGTGCGCCGCTGCGGCCGGGTGACCCCTTGGCCTTCATCGGCTTTCGTAGAGACGCGCTCGCCTTCTCGCTGCCCTCGGCGCCCGCGCAGGTCGAGCTGCGCCAGGGGCGCAAGTGGCACCCCGTCGGCTTTCATGCTCGACACATTTACGTCGCGCTCGATCAGGCACGTATCGAGATAAGGTTCGGGCACTCCGCCTCCTATTCGATCGATCAGCCGGTTACCGACATGCGAATTCGGGAGAAGAACTAATGGCGGCACGATTCCATACGGAGGACGTCGTGATGATGGGCATTGACGTCCATGACCTCGACGTCGTGCCGACTCCCTGCGCGGTTCTGAAGCCCTTCGACATGTGGCTCACGAACAAGAAGATCAGGCCCCGGCTGACAGGCTATGGCTTCCCCCTGGTGCAAGAGGGCTTCAAGATGTACATCATCCCTCACGTGCCACTGATTCCTCCAGTGACACCCAAGGGCTGGGCTGATCTGGCCTGGGCCAATCTTGAAGGAAACAGTATGTGCGTCTTCGGCGTAGCCAGTGTCACATCTGGAGGTGAAGCGCTGGCGTGCTCGATCGACGAGGCGTGGGGCACAAACGCCAATTGCTGGTCGCTTGGCCCGCTTAGCGTAAAGGTTCCCACAGGAATTACGTTTTCCCACTATCCCCTCCACACCAACCCGACAGACGCGGATATCGGCCGCGCGTACGTCTCGATGGCGATCGAAACATTCTTCAGCACGGTCTTCAAGGCCGCGTCCAAACAGATGTCTTCGACCGAGTGGGTCCAAAAGTTCTTCAAAAACATCGTATTCCCCAAGGTGCTGCGCGACGCGAACACGCTCGACGTCGTCGACACCGAGCTCGAGTGATCTGCGAGACTCCGCGAGACCAAACTGCACCAAATCGTCGCCCTCACATGAGATCATCTAGGGAAAGCGCCAGCCTGATGCAGGGCACACCATACCAGATCTCCCGCTTTCTCGCGGGCGGCGCCATGGGTGAGGTGTATCTCGTCGAGCATCGCTTGCTGCGCACCAAGCTCTGCGTGAAGGTTTTGCATCAAGAGCTGCTCGCCGACGACGGGCTCGTCGATCGCTTCCGGGTCGAGGCCCAAGCATTGGCGCAGCTCGGCGGCGGGGCCCACCCGCACCTCGTGCATGTGCGCGACTACGGTGTAACCGCGGCCGGGCTGCCCTTTCTCGCGATGGAATATCTCGTCGGCGAGACGCTGCTGGAAGTGCGCAAGGCCCGGGGTGAGGTGCCATGGCGCGAGGCGTGCGATTGGGTGATCCAGGCGCTGCGCGGCATTCGCGTTGCGCATGAAGCCGGCATCGTGCATCGCGACCTCAAGCCGGCAAACCTATTTCTCGTGCGTCACGACGGCGCACCGCCGGTGATCAAGGTATTGGATTTCGGCATCGCCAAAATCGTCAGCTCCGACGCGCCTGTCGAGCCGGGCGCAGTGGCGACTGCGGCTGGTATCATGCTGGGTACTCCGCGCTACGCTGCACCCGAGCAGATTCGGGCTGAGCCAGTGGACGCTCGCAGCGACCTCTACTCGATGGGCCTCGTACTGTACGAGCTGCTCACCGGCCTGCCGCCGTACGCGAACCATCGATCGCAGCACGACGTTCTGCTGGCCCAAGCCCGTGAGGTGTTGATGCCGGTCTCTCGGGTCAGTAAGCAAGCGCTTCCGGTCGCGCTCGACGAGGTTGTTGCGCGGGCAACCGCGAAAGAGCCGAGCCAGCGCTTTCCGAGCGCGGGCGCGTTCTCCGCCGCGCTCGAGGCGGTACGCGACGAGGGCGCCCAGCCGGTAGAACCGCTCACCGTCGGGCGGGGGCGCCCGAACGCAGCCACGCTGAAGCTCGACTCCTATCCTGCGCTCCCCGTCCCCGCCCTGGCCGTCATGCGTGCAGCAGGCGCCGAAGCGAGGCGTGGCGATGCCCGGCGGATCACGGCCGTTGCCTCGGACGAAGAGCGCGCCGCGTTCGCCGACGCTTCCGATCGCACCGACCATGCGCTGCCCTGGTTCCCGGTGGAGTCGAGGGAGCTAACAGCCGCCGCAGACGTCGCGCCGCCCGCAGCTGCGCCCGGCCCCGGCTCGGTCACGGTGGCAGAGATGAGCAATCGTCGGCAGCGAACGCTTGTCTCCAT
>Ga0163154_10010016_pt1 | contig 10677 bp, 8 predicted proteins | sample OliLakLV19MP9P1_FD_148649 | JGI IMG/M metagenome (GOLD analysis project Ga0163154, IMG submission 148649) | Freshwater microbial mat bacterial communities from Lake Vanda, McMurdo Dry Valleys, Antarctica - Oligotrophic Lake LV.19.MP9.P1 | ecosystem: Environmental > Aquatic > Freshwater > Lake >...
AACGGGTGGAGGCGGTGGTGAAGGCGAGGGTGGTGGTGAAGGCGGCGGCGGCGAGTCCGCTGAGGGCCGCGCCGTCGGCGGCGATGTCCAGCGCGGCCGACCGTTCGTGGTCGGCGAGGAAGAACCCGAGCTCTTTATTCCCCAGGAATCTGGCACCGTCCTCAACCAAGATCAGATCCGAGCAGCACTCGCTCGCACCGGGCGGGTTCCGCTCAGCGCCGCCAGGCCAACCGCCGGTGGAGGCGGCAGCCCCAGCGTCACAAACAACTACACCATTGCGCCAACATTCCCCGGCTCAACCGCGCCCCGCCAGGAGGTTCAGGCGGCCAGCAAGGATATTGAGGCGCTTGTCCGCCGGATTATGGCCAGCGAGGCCAAAGAGATGCAGAAGATCAATCGAGTAAAGGGGTAGCAATGGCACCGCTCTATCTAGCACTCCGCGAGGACCTCATCCCGCTGTCTACTCGCACCGTCAACCTGACCGATCCGGCGAAATATCAGATTCTCAAGCCAGGCTGGCAGCCAGGAGTTGCCAGCCTGAACGCGCAGGGGCAGTACAACACTGTCACGGAGTCACTTGAGGTTCAGGTGTGCGGCGAGACCCCGACCGAGGTCTACACGAATCTTGCCGCCCTCACATCGATCCTGACCCAGGCAATGCGCTGGGGGAACTATGAGCAGGTCTCGCCGATTATGATGGACTATGCGCCATTCGGCGGGGTCAAGCGGCTGGGGTCACGGGTGATCAGCTGGGATCCGACCGGCTACCTGCCGATGGACTACAATCACAGCATCATCACGACCAACAAGGTTCTGGTAACAATCACGCTTGTTCGCGAGGGCCCGCTCTACCATACCGCCTGGGTGTATGAAAATCTCCTGGAGAACAGCGGCTGGAACGACCCTCCCGTCCCGGCCTTTGTAGGCGTAAACGGCACAATCACCTATACCGCATCGAGCACCCCAGCGAATGTGCACGCGACGGTGCGCCTGACCAAGAGCTTCAGCACGCCGGCGGCGCTGCACGCGCCCACGGTGATTATTGAATGCACCGCAGGATCGCCGGTAACCGTGCGATTTACCGCCGTTGGCGCGGCGGGCTTTACCAGCCTCGCGGTCCAACTGGTGACCGGCGGGATCATTCCAGCCTCCAATGTTGTGGCATTTCCGACCGGCGGGGAGTGTACCGCAACCTTCACGCCGACCGATACGGGATTTCTCCGCATCTACTGGACGGCCTACGGCGCGGCGGCGTCGACGCTCACCATCTCGAAGGTGCTGGCCGTTGACGGGATCGTGCCGGCCGCTGATATGACATGGCATCGGCGGATGGTCGAGCATGTCGGATCGTCGCCGAGCGTCAGCAGTATTCAGCCGCTGATCCAGGGGGCGCTCTTCCCGGTTCCAGCAGGGGATATGTCGCCCGTAACGATCCGTATCGGTGGCGGGCTGTCGCGGGCGCGAAATCCGACCGTTGGGGCGGGCTATGTGCTCGTTTCACCACGCGGGAGTGGGCAGGGGATTTTTCTCCACGGGATGCCCGCCGCTGGCGCGAAAACAGTCGCGCCGTTTGCTACCGTCGTCGATACGGCGAACAATGCCTACACAGGGAATGTCACGCGCTATACCCCAGCGGGGACAACTAAGCTATCAACCCACACCACGCCGACGACGCTCAACGGCGGCGGATCGAACATTCCCGGCGAGCTGGTGGCATTCGCGGTCGTGCGCAACAATAGCGCGACCACCGCATTCAGCCTGTCGCTCAAACTGACGGACCTGGGAGGAAACACCGCCGAGACACTCCAGGTCGTTCTACCAGGAAACGCCGTGCCTGTTCCTCGAATCATTCCGCTGGGATCGCTGTTCGGCGAGGATGGATACAGGAGCTGGGAGCTGATGATCCAGGCCAGCGCGGGAGTGGGCACATGTGACATTGGCTATGTCGCGTTCCTCCTCGTAGAGCCAGGTGCCCAGGCGGTCGCGCTCGACGCCATCCAGCCGCTCGCGGCAGGCGCGACGCAGTATATTACCCTTGATCCCGCAGTCCTGACGCATCGACAGGCGCGCTATGGCATCGCCGCAGCATCGGCCTCTGCCGCAAATCAGGCCAGGGCGGGGTATCGCGGAGGGATGCGTCACCTCTGCTCGATGCCGACCTCCCCCCAGTGGGTGTACGTGCTCTGGCTGGCGACCTACTCGACGAGCTGGGTCCACGTCGATGCAGGGATATCAATGAGCACTGTAACATCGGCGGCGCTGGTGTGTACGCGCCTCCCGGCGCAGATTGTGGCGGACTAAGATGCTCACTGCGCAGCTCTTCACGGCGCCGCCCGACGCTGGCGGCACCCTGCTCGCCGACTGGACCGGGATGACCCTCCCAGACTTTTCCAGCAATGGCCACGGCTTCGCCGCCGCGACCGTCGTGATTCCAGTGGGGGTGCGGGAGTCGTTCCGCTGGTTCAGTCAGGTGACCGGCTGGCTCGTTATCTCGCATCAGACCCAGACTATCTGGGAGGGCCTGGCCGAGGAGTTCGATATCGACACTGACGGCACACTCACGATCACGGCCTATGGCGCGTATATTGCGCTGTCGGACCTGCCCTACACCGCGCTCTGGTCTAGCTCACGCACCAGCGACTGGTCGTCAATCGAGAACAGTGCGCTCTCGTCGCGCCAGCCCGGCCGCTACACGATGAGCCAGGATAATCAGATCTATATCGCCCCATCAAACGGCGAGGCATTCGACCTCGGCGCCGTCGGCAGTCAGACCTTTGTTATTCCCAACGGGAGCGCCAGGCAGATTCTGGCGGTCTCCTTTGATTATTCGTTTACGGCACCCAACACCACCTGGATCGCGTCCCTGTCGCGGTTCAACGCAGCCTATGGATTCCTCTCGACCGTCTGGAGCCTGAGCGGCAACGGCGCAACCCAGACGGGCACGCAGACGATTGCCGTGGCTGCCTGTGATCGCCTGGTCTTCAATCTGCTCTTCAACCGCGACGCGACGACGCTGGGAACTGCGATTGTCGATCTAACCACGTCGATCGCGGCAGCTATTGCCCTGGGCGTCCGCACCGTCACGCCCGCCAGTATGGTCGGGATTAGCGCGGGCATGTGGCTGACCGTCGATGATGACAACATCGACACTGCGATCGCGGCAGGCGTCGGCGCCATCGGCGCTCAGGTCGTCACGCCGGGATCGATGGTCAACATCATCGTCGGGTCGGTGCTGGATATCGATGACTTCAGCGCCGAGACCGTCACGGTCACCGCCGTCGCAGCCACGACGTTCACGGCCACATACGCCAAAACCCACGGCGCCGGGTGTACGGTGCGGCGGAACAGCCCCGCCAACGAGGTGGTCTATGTGACCGCGACGGCCGCGACGACCTTCACGGCCACATTCGTCGCCAACCACGTGGCTGCATCACGGGTGCGACGGGCGCCGCTGCGCCGGGTCAAGGCCGCCAGCATGACCGGGATTGTGCGCGGCGGACGCCTCGCGATCGGCGGGACTACTCCGGAGATTGTCGAGGTGCTGGAGGTGACGGCAAACTCCTTTGTCGCGGAGTTCACCTCGCCGCACGCCAGCACCGATACAGTAAGCTGGGTTTGGGACGGCGAGACCGACGATATCAACCTCAAGATCACCAATATCCGCCTGAAGACCACGGCCAGCGCCACCGTCGGCGCCGACGAGATTATCAAGGCGCTGGTCACTGAGACGACCGCAACCAACACCGGGATACTCAGCTCCTCGACCGCGCTGATCCAGGCGCCGGGCGTTGACCTGTTCAATGAGACCTATCTGGACATGTATCCCGCCGACATCATCGAGTATCTGCTGACCTACGGCGACACAGCGGGCAATGTGTGGGAGTGCGCCGTGTGGGAGGGCCGTCGCGTCCAGTATCAGGAGCGCGGCAGCCGGGGGCGAACATGGTACTTCGACCCGACGCCAGCGGTCTCGCGGCGGCTGGATCGGCTGATGAATAGCGCCTACGCGGTCTACACCGATGCTGAAGGGCGCGAGGTGCGTTCGTCCACAAGTACCAACGCCACCAGCGTGGCGCGGTTCGGCGGGCGCACGCGACGCCAGGCGATCCCGGTCGATACGACCAGCGCAACGCAGGCCACCGCCAGCCGCGACGTCGCCCTGGGCGATTCCCTGACGGTCGGCTCAGTGGGCGACATTCCCATCGACGCCATCTACGACGTCGTCGGCAATTGGTGGCCGCCCTACTTTGCCCGCGCTGGCGATATCTTTGTGGCACGCACGCTCCCGGTCGGCGTGTCCGCCTCGGTCGACGCGACCCGCGCATTCCGCAGCGCTGCGGTCGCCTACAGCGGGAGTAACCCGGCCCAGCCGCTTACCGTCGCCGCCGAGCTGCGGGCGCCGCGCTTTGCGGCCTACGAGGTGCAGCGCGCGAACAAGCGCTAAAACACAAAAAGCCCGGCATGATCAGTGCGATCACGCCAGGCTTTCCTTTCCCTCGTGCAGGGCATCTCAGCGCCCAGATAGTGTTGCGGTCCCTGCCTATACCTATTAATGTCGTTTGATCCAGGGCATTGGGACGGCCTAAACAATTTTCCACGTTCCGACGATATTCCGGGTCGATTCCAGGTCGATTCCAGCCGTTATTCCAACCGCGATTCCAGTATCTATTCTGGGCTCTATTCCATGCGATCACGCTGTATTAATATGTCGGGGGTCTGGGAGGAGCGCTTTAGGCCAGTAGGGCGCGGCAAACCAATCCGCCCGGATGATGCAAGGCATGACGCACCGTACGCCGCAAGGCATGACGCAGTTTTAATCAGATTGTCAGATTCTGCGCTGTATTAATATGGCAGGGGGTCCCAACAAGGGATTTAGGGCATAGCAACGGCCTGAACAATCCGCCCGGATGAGAAGTCGTATAGGTAGTGGTATAGGTAGTCGTACAGGTGAATTATCAGGTTGCGTGCCTATTAATATGTCGGAGGTTTAGCGCAGGGGGTTTAGGGCATTGGAGTCCACTGAACCGATTGGCCTGGATGCGCCCCCGTACGCGCCCTGGTACGCGCCCTGGTACGCGCCACTTTTGATTAATGAGAAACACCGCCACCGATCAATCGATCGGTGGCGGTGTGTGCATGTGTTCGCGAACACACTTTTTACCGACGACTGCGGATCTGCTCGATTGCGGCGTTGAGCGCCTGCATCGTGGCCGTCGAGCCGCCAAAATCCGGGTGGTGCATGCGTGCCAACGCTTTGTAGGCCGCCTCTGCCACGGCGAGCGGCGCCCCCTCGGCGATGTGCAGGGCGGCATAGGGGCCGCTGCTGGTATGGCGTGGGTGAATCCCAGAATGCCATACATGAGCTTGTCGATGTTCCGATGCTCGGCACGAACATCCTTCAGGCTTTTTGTAGTGGGAGCCATCGCGTTTACTCCTCCGCCCGGTCGAGTGATTCGAGCGCCTCTTTGAGTTTCGTGCGCGCCAGTTGGTAGCGCTCGCCCTTACCGGCATGCACCTCGCAGGCCGCTTCTAACCCCTTCGTTTCACCCACCAATCCGGCCTTAATCAAGCGTGCGAGCGTGGTGAAATCAACGTTTTGAAATACATCGTCAGGCGTGTTTTGTAGCGTTGCAATGGGGGAAACGTGCGTTTCACCCCGGTGAAACGGTTTCGCCATCGTTTCACCCCGCGAAACGGGCGCAGCCAGGTCGATCAGCCGCGGCCACGTGGGCGGATGCTGGGCGGCGATGCGTGTAATCATGGCGCTCGTCGGCTCCACAACGGCGACCATCCCCTCGTCGCTCATCCAGAATCCGCGCGGTGTTTTCACGCGGGGCTGGTCGCCGGTGAACACTTTCCACGTCCGATCATCCACGCTGTCGGCCACCAGGCGGGTCTGGAACTTCTCTCGGAATGCGCCGCTGCCGCCGGTCTCGGCCACGAGCGCCGAGTGCAGCTCGATATATCCGATGAAGATCCGGGTCTTGCGGCCGCGATCGCCGATGTCGGCAATCCGCTGCACATAGGACTCGCCCAGGCGATCCTTGAGCTGGCCGTGCTCGCCGATGTACAACGCGATGATGTGGCCAACATCGCGGCCGCTGCGGTACAGCTCCATCCGCTCATCGATGAGTTTGCCACACACCGTCAGCACCCGGTCGATCGCGTCCAGGATGAAGTAGGCCTCGATGTGGTCGCGGAGCGGCCGCAGGTCGATCTGCTGATCTTCCGGGTGGTAGTAGGTGAAGTGCGTGCTGAGGAACACGGTCTGCACGGGGATGGCAGGACCTCCTGGTGCGGCGCGTTCAACCCGAGTGCGATCGTGCACCGCAACCGCGTTCATCGTGAAGGTTTTACCAGCGCCGCTGATCGCCGCGACGGCGGTATTCTTGCGCTCGAGGATGGGCCGGGCGGTGATTGCGGTTGCTCTGGCCGGCGGCGTGCTCGACTCCTCGTGTTTGCCAGCACCTGGTGCTGGCTTGTGCTCCGAGGTGTCGGGGCGGGATTGTTTCCCGCCCCCGCTACCCTGACGCACCGCTGGCGCTGGCATGCGCTGGTGCCAACTGATGAACAGCCAGAAGGCCACGCAGAATCCGACAAATGTCACAACATAAAACCAGGGTGAGTTAACATCGAACATCTTACACATCCCTTCCGAAAGCCAGTTTCTCTGGGAGGCGGGCTGAAACAATCCCGCCAACGCCGCCGATGATGGCGGCGCTGCCGACAGCGATAACCCAGCGCCGCGATCCGAAGTCGGGCGATCCGGCCAGCTTAACCGCCAGCGGAATCAAAATCCAGTTACACCATTGCCACGCGGTCATCAGGGCATCTGGAGTAAGAAAGACAGCATAGCCGCTACGAGATTTTCGCAAGGTATAGATTTGACCTGCAAACAGAATCGCAGCCAGGGCAATCCCGGCCAGGGCACCACGGGGATCGCGCAGGCCATAGAGCCAGTGCTGAATACCGAGGGTTGTTGCTATTGTGGTGATGGCTGAATTTCCCCAGCCCAGAACACACGCGGCCTTTTTAATGAGCGGCCGCGAGTCGTCGAGCCGGTTGAAGTCGAACAGCGGTGCGTCGGGTTCTCGGCGAACACCGTCGCCATCGATGTCGTGTGATGTGATCGTCATAGGTGTCTCCCTGCTATACTACGAACGGCTCGCTTGGTCTCCCGTGCGAGCCGCCCGCCGCCGGGCGTTATCCGGCGGCGGATTTTTATTGTCTAGAACTCCTTGGCTCGCTTATGCTCGTTCGCCGTCGCATACACTGACCAGCACCTGGTGTGAGGTCTGCCGCTTGGATCATAACGATTTCCATAGTGATGGTCCTCCTGAAAAATGTTTTCCGACTAGACATCCCAGCCAGCGAATTCACGGTCTTCCGCTTCAATCGGCATCGCCAGCGGCGGCGGAAGCCCGGCGAGGCGTTCGTTTTCTGGCGCAGCGTAGTACGCCCGTACTACGCTGCTGCCGCGCTCATTGATGGCCGATAGTGCGCCCAGCAGCTTCATGTCGAGCGGTTCGGCCAGCAGCAGCGTGATGTCACGGCTGAATGCGGAGAGGTCGGCGCCGGTCGCCGCCAGACCGATCAGAATGAGGGCGCGGGCGGTGGTGTGCGGCGAGCCGAGACTCGCCAGCACATCCTGCAGCTCCGGTCGCAGTCGCACACTGAGCGGGGCGCTCATGCCAATCCTCGCACAACCCGCTGGCCCCAGCGGGCGTAGCCGCGGGCGATTGCCAGCTGTGGCTCGGTGGCCACGATGGTATGCGGCAGGGCGTTCTGGAGCGGCTCACGCAGCTGCTGCAGCTCGGGGCCGCCGCCCACCGCAACAATGCAGTCCAGGTCGAGGCCCTTGTTCCAGGCGTCGCTGATTTTGCTGGCGACGTGGTTTCCGTGCTCGATCAGTGGCCGATCCCATCCGGCCGGCAGCAGCTCGTCTCTGTTCTGCACCCGCACGTATTTATTGCGGATGATGTGATCGACCTGGTAGGCACTGAAGTCACGGCCGAACTTTCCCGACAGCAGCGTGCCAATCTTCTGCAGCGGCTCAAAGGTTCCCAGCTGAAATGTCTGCATCGAGCCGCGCAGCACTGTAAGCCGATCAACGATGCAGAGATCCACGGTGTGGTGTCCGAAGTCGATCACCCCAATCTTGCCGTCCTCGTAGCGGGCGTCGCCGGTCTTGTTGCCAAAGACATCGAAGAGCTGGCTGAAGATGCCGCCCTGTGGCTCCGCAAGGATTTTCAAGCTGGTGAAAAAGTCTTTGGGGGCGCCCGCCCGCACGAGCAGGCCCAGCGCTTTCGCCAGATCGTGCTGGGTGGCCCAGGACGCCGGCAGCCCGGAGATGCCCATGCCGCTGTCGCCCATGCCGCTGTCGCCCGCGCCCAGGCGATACAGCGCCGTCTTCACCAGGGCGGGGATAAAGGCCAGGTCATACAGGCGATCGCGCGAGACGATGGACCGCGAGCGGCCCTTGGTGGCATCGTCCCCCGTCCAGTAGTCGGTGGTGCCCACCGTGAAGGTCTGCGTATTTGCGATGTCGCCATCGCTGGATGCGACGGCCGGTGCGACCAGGCTCGGGAAAACGGTGATGCGTTCATTGCCGGCGGCGTCGATCGCGATTGCCTTGACGCTGCTGTAGCCGACGTTGAGCCCGTAGGTGGTTGACGATGGTGGTAGGATGGTCATAGAGAAATTCCTTTGGAATGATGGCACACGCCCGGCACTCGGGCGTGTGCCGTTGTCGTTTAAATCGTTGGTAGTTCCTGCTTCAATACTTTTGCAAGCTCTTCAGACAGATGGATAAGAGTGCGTTGCTGATCAGGACTGAGGTGCGCTCGCAGCGCAGAAGATTGGCCCAGGGCCGAGAGCTGGACAACGAGCGCGGCATATGCCAGGCTTCGCTGGCCGTGCTCACGCCCCTCGCGACGGTCGGCGTCCTCAATATCGTTCATAGTATTTCTCCTTCAGCAAGCAGCTCAGCCTGGGTCTTGATGGTGATAATGCGACTGGCCAGCCCTACGCGCTCCAGCAGCGCGTGGATCGTCGTGGGCCGCGCCTTGACCAGCAGGGATCCACCCCATGGCCGCATCTCAATGCCATACTGGGCAATCGCCTGGCGCACCCGGTTGTCCACGTCGGGAAGCGGCACCACGATGCTGGTCGTCTGGGTGCGGCGGCTCAAAGCCTGGATGGTCGTGTGTGGCGTGGCCGCGATCGCGACGACCTCGGCCGCGCCCTCGATGCCGAACTCGATCCGGCTGCGGGCACCTCTGCTCGTGCTCATGCCGCCACCTCGGCGGATGTGTTCGCGAACACATGCAGCGCAGTAAAGATGCTCTCCAGGGCGGCGATCCGGCCGGCTACGTCGTCGAGCCGGGTCAGCGCGATCAGCTGGCGCTTGATCCCAGCGAGCACGATGCTCTGCTGAAGAACGGTGCTGCTTGTGGGTTTGGCGGCACGCTGGCCGGGCCGTGGCTGCCACATCTCAACAGTCCGCTCGATGCCGCTGATCTGATTCACGAGCAGCACAAAGGTCGGCGAGAGGTCAGGGTCGTAGGCAATCGGCAGCGCGAACTTTTCGGCGAGATAGATAACCATTGCTTCGGCGCCGACAACGGACTGTAGCGATACACCTGGCGCTGTGCCCCGCTGCGCGACGTGGTTGATGACCGTTTTTGCCAGCGCCTGCAGCAGGCTGTCGGTATCATCGCTGCCACCATAGGTCTGGTAGCCCACCATCGAGATGAGGTGCTTGAGCAGTGCCGGATTGTGTTGCTTGAGCGCCTCCGCAATCGCGTCAACCGCCGGCTGTATGGTCTGGGCAACCGCCTCGCGCAGGGCCAGGCGGTGCTTCTCCTCGGTGGTCTGATGCTCGCGCTCATAGTCAGCCGCGCACCTGCAGCTCGACCCCATCGATACCGTCTTGACACAGGCGATCACGCACCCTGCGCAGCCATCAACCGGCTTTGCGCCATACGTGCTGTTGACCACGTGGAGATTGGTGCAGCCTTTGGTGAGCGCGGCATTGACAGCGCCAACGCCGCGCTCACCGCCGCCAAACGTGTTGACGTGGAACCCTACGCCTCCGCCCGTGTGGGCAGACATGCCTGTTATTTCGCTGGCCCGCTGGAGCGCCTCGGCCTTATGCTGCGCCTTCTTGGCCTCCCAGCAGGCCGCGAGCGGGCAGAAGTGTTGCTTGCCCAGCGCGATCCGATGGTCGCAGCTGGTGCAGAAAGGGGAGACGATCTCGGCGCCGGCGAAGAAATGGTTTTGTTCAAACTCGCCCTCGCCGGCCAGTGGCTTCGCGTTGTAGCGCAGCATAAGGCCAATCTGCGCCCGAATATCGTCCGGCTTCATCGTGGCCGCCTGCTTATACAGCTGGTCGGGGTTGTAGGCACCGGATTTTCTGGCGACCTCCAGCAGCGCCTCGGGGATGTCGGCCAGCTGCACCAGGGCGAGCGCGTTGCGCTTCGACATCGTGCCCGCCTTGATCTGCTTTTTCACCGCATCGGGGAGTCGCGTGAGGCGGATGGTGTTGCTGACGGTCGAGCGCTCGAGCTTCATCCGCTCGGCGATCTCGGCGTGGGTCCAGCCAAACTCTTTCTCCGCACGGCTCATCGCCTCGGCCTGCTCGATAGCGTTGAGGGACGAGCGGTTCTCGTTCTCCTC
>Ga0163154_10010018_pt1 | contig 10676 bp, 18 predicted proteins | sample OliLakLV19MP9P1_FD_148649 | JGI IMG/M metagenome (GOLD analysis project Ga0163154, IMG submission 148649) | Freshwater microbial mat bacterial communities from Lake Vanda, McMurdo Dry Valleys, Antarctica - Oligotrophic Lake LV.19.MP9.P1 | ecosystem: Environmental > Aquatic > Freshwater > Lake >...
TCTGACGATTGAGCAGTGGTCTGATATCGGAGCCAAAGAGCGCGGCATTGATCTGTCCGCAGAGCCATGGAAGTCGAGATATGAATATGAGATCAGGCTCATCTATGAAAAAGGCTTCCAGGATTATTTTCTGCTTATTGCGGACCTTGTTCAGTGGGCAAAAGAGAGGATGTTTGTTGGCCCTGCGCGCGGCAGTTCTGCTGGTTCTCTGGTTTGCTATCTCATGGGCATTGTGGAAGTTGATCCTATTCGCCACAAGCTCATGTTTGAGCGTTTCATCGACATTACCAGAACAGATTTGCCTGACGTTGATATTGATTTCCCTGATGATGATCGTGATTTGGTTTATGGCTACCTTGCTGGCAAGTATGGCTCTGAAAGAATTGCGCGCCTGGGAACTGTCTCTCTATTCAAAGCCAAATCATCCATAGGCGATGTTGCCAAGTCATACAACGTCCCGAAATGGGAAGTTGAAGAATTGGCCTCGCTTTTGATTGAGCGGAGCGGCGGTGACGCCCGCGCCAATATGACTGTCTTGGATACGATCCAGCAGTTCCCAAAAGCCCAAGAGTTGATAGCCAAATACCCTAAGCTGCTTATGGCAGGGCAACTTGAGGGCCACCCAAGGCACACAGGCAAGCACGCCGCTGGCGTTTGCATATCAGACGACGCCATCTCCAATTACTGCTCTGTGGATCATTTCAAGGGCGGCATTGGGATGCTGACCAAGTATGATGCAGAGGCAGTTGGTCTGATGAAGATTGACGCTCTTGGCCTCAAGACTTTGAGCGTCATCGAAGATTGCTGCCGGATGGCCGGGGTTGATCCGCGTGACCTGTATACGGTTGATCTCGACTATCGCCCGGCATTCAAGTTCTTCAACGAGGACAAGGTAGCAGGCATATTCCAATTTGAGGGCTATGCCGTTCGATCATTGATGCGCCAAATGGGAGTGGAGCACTTCGATGACATTGTTGCTCTTACTAGCTTGGCCCGTCCTGGCCCTCTACATAGTGGGTCTGCTAATGAGTTCATCGAAAGACGCACGGGACAGAAAGATTGGGCTTATATTCACCCTAGTATGCACGTTCACACTGGTCATACCTTTGGCACTATTGTTTATCAAGAGCAGGTAATGTCCATTACCCGCGATCTTGGGGACATGGACTGGCAAGATGTCAACTCTTTGCGCAGGGCAATGAGCAAGTCGCTCGGTGAGGAGTTCTTTAACAAATACAAAGAAAAGTTTCTTGTTGGAACGCGCAAAAAGGAGATACCGGATGCCATTGCCACCCGCATATGGGACGACATGTGCACCTTCGGCTCATGGGCCTTCAACCTCAGCCATGCTGTCTCGTATGCTATGGTTAGCTATTGGTGCGCATACATCAAATCGCGTTATCCCCTGGAGTTTGCAGTCGCCCATTTGCGACGTGCGGCATCCGACGACCATGTGCTGCGGCTACTCCGTGAGCTTGAGAAGGAAGGTCTCACGGTCATTCCGTTTGATCTGCACAAATCCGAAGTCAATTGGTCGTCTCAGGATGGTGCGGTTGTTGGAGGGTTCAATTCAGTCAAGGGAGTGGGTGATAAAACAGCAGAGGGGCTCATTGCCAAGCGCAATGCTGATCCTGAGAACTGGATCACCCGGCTCACCCTTGCGCAGCGATCCAAGTTGCTTGCTCCAAATAACACTCCATGGCATAACCTTAAGCGGCTTCAGAAAGCCTATGCTGCATTTTATGAGGCTCCAGAGGGTATCAAGTCTGAGGCGTTTCCAACGGGAATTAGAGGCCCAATCATAAAGATTGAGGACATACCAGAGAAGAAAGGCGAGTATCTGTTCATTGCCACTCTCAAGAACAGAAACTTGCGCGACCTGAATGAGACGCAGAGCCTAGCCAAGAGGGGAGGCAAGGTGATGCACCACAATAACCTGTTTTTGAACCTACAGGTGGAAGATGATACTGGTTCTATTCTCGCAACAGTCAATCGGTTCCGTTTCATCAAACTGGGCAAACCCTTGATGGAGGAAGACAGCGATGGTCACGACTTCCTCATCAGGGGAGAGATCAGAGAAGATGGGCGACGCAAGATTGACATACACAAGATGGTGAAACTATCATGAGCGAATTTCCGACAAACCGCCACATCGATCCTGGCGACTGGACTGCTCTGGTGAAAACCGCAGAGGAGATGAGGGCCACCCAGGAAATGCTGGACCTGTTCATTGAGCGGGCCACCGCAAGGATTGAGGGCTCCAATCGAATGGCTCGCGCTATCTGGAGGCGCATCAATGACACGAACCCCGGCCTGGACCTGGAAAATGTCAACTATGTGCCTCACGACACGCTCGTTGGGGTTCTGGTGCCCGTCAACATGAAGCTCGCAACCAAATAAAGAGCTTCTGTAATATCCCGGTCGCGCTATACTAGAGCGCGACCGGAAGGGGAGGCAGAAGATGAAGGGATTGGTTGATTGGGCATTGGTGGCTTTTGTGGTGCTTCTTGGCCTTAGCTTGATGGTCTATGAGGCACATGGCAAAGAGCGCCAAAAGCCTCCAACGCGGCATCAGCTGTATGACAGCAAGGGGAAGCACAAGGGATATGTGAAAGAGTCACCATATTCTGGGCGTTGCTGCAACGTCTATGACAGTCAAGGGAGGCTGACCGGTGTTATTCGCCCGAGATAATGGGGGATTGGAATTCAACCACGAAGGGCGCCAATGGGCTGTGGTCTTTGTGGGGGGTTTTCTGTATATCTTTCGCATAGGCTTCTTGCCTCTGTGCAATGATGGCTGGTCAGCTGCCAGAAAATGGTTCATTGATCACCAACGTGAGTTCAACCTGGAAGGATACAGCTGATGGCAGACTTTGGTCAGATCATTGCGGTGTGCGCTCTCCCCTCTAAGCTGGGCCATCTCGCCATCATGGTATACAAAATCGACGGCGATGGCCCTGTGAGCCATGATGAGATGGCGCAGTTTCTCAAGGTTGAGAGCGGCTTGGAGATAACGCGCGAAACTGTCATCCCAATGGGCGGCCTGTTTGAAGATGTCTATGGATACACTGCCCTGAAAATTTACTGCACCGATCCGCACCCATTTCCTGATCGCATCGATCTGACCAGCACCATCTATGCCAGAAAGCTCTACACCCAAGGGATGTTCTGGGTGTGCCTCACAAATGAGAACGGAGAACTATTCAGCTTTCAAAGCAACGATGCAAGAGATGCGATGATCCGATGGATCATCCAGAGCCAGCCAATTTGGAGGGACAAATATCACGCACATACCGATCCAGCAGAAAGCCAAATCAGCGTGATTTCTGGAGAGAGCCTGGACGGATTGATTGGGCGTATCAAAAATGCCCCGTGAAAAGGCTATGCTGAGCATACTCAAGCAGCGCATTTCTTTCTTTGAGTCTGACCTCAGCAATCACATTCGCAAGGCAATTGAGAAAACTGACCTCAAGACCTACAAGATCAAGACTGATGCGGTGCTTGGCATGCCAGACATCTATACGACTGGCGGGAACTGGCTGGAAAGCAAGATTGAGCGTCGCATCCCTGGCCCAGGATTCAGCCCATTGAAGCTGTTCACCGGCTCCCAGAGACGCGAGCTTGACCAGCTCACAGACGCTGGAGACGGGACTTGGGCCTGCGTAGCCTGGGCATATGATGCGCTGGACCAGAGGATTGGCATTCTGCCGTGGTATTACTTCCGGCGCATTCGCCTCTGGCCGCTAAAAACAGTCCACTATTTCACAGAGCCATACACTGACAGCAAAAGCATTGGCGGGTATATCAGGAACCACCTCATCGTCAATCGAAAGCTCTCAATGAAGCCTTTCATGGAAAGGTTCGATGCCTGGCCTGATCGAGAGGACAAGTCATACTTCAACAACTTCATCCGCCCAGTCTATGGCGATGATGACTTCGATGACTACCTGACAATGCACAAGAGGAACCAAATATGAACGACCGAGAAATCCTAAACATTCTGCTGTCGGTCTGCGAAGACACGGCACCAAGAGACAACCTAGCCCCGGCTATCAATGAGCTGGAGGACAGACTTGCTGCAATCCTGAAGATGCCAGATCGCAAGATTGTTCTGGTTGATTTCGATGGGGTGCTGCACAGCTACAAGTCGGGGTGGGCCGGGGCGAACATCATACTTGATGACCCCTTGCCTGGGGCAATTGCCTGGCTTGAGAGCCTGCTGGAGAACCCTGATCTGGACGTGCGCATCTTCTCAGCGCGCTGCAATGATCCGCGCGCCATTGGCGCAATGATCGAGTGGCTTCGTCGCCACAAGATAAGGCAAGACCTCCTGGAAGTGCTCAAATTCCAGCCGGGCAAGCCAAAGGCTCATCTGATCATCGATGACCGGGCTGTGCAATTCCGCTATGTGTCTCCGAACGTCACCTATGCAACGCTCAACACAAACTGGGTGGCATATTTTGAGCCGTGGTATTATCATCTACACGAGTGGAGGCGCAAATAAACCGCTTCTGAAGAAGTCCCGCGAGCGTTAATATCGCGGGACTGCCAATTTAGGGAGATGCAGAAGTGAAGTGGACGCAAAAGCTACACGACCTGGTTACCTTCGTCAAATCAAAGTTTGGCGATGACGTTGATGATTTTGAGATGCATTGTGCAATCTACTGGTATGCCTCGGCATTCTATGACGGCCAGGGCTCCGAATTGTATGCTGTGCTGTGCTGCTCGCCATATGGGCCTGGGCGAAATGAAAGCGGTCCAGGGGAGGACATTGCCTCAAGCATATATGATGCTCTGGTCACAGAATATGAGAACAGGTCATCATCAGGAGGTAGTCAAATTATTCGCTTCTGACTTGGGTGCGTCTCGCGTAGTATAAGATCGTAAACCGATGGAGGGCACGGTGGAAGATACCAAAGAAAACATCAACGCGAGGCGCCAATCAGTAATCCGGCGCATCATTGGCCTGATGGCCAAGACCACCGAGTCAGGCTGCACAGAAGAGGAGGCCATGTCTGCCGCCAATCTTGCAAGCAGCCTGATGGCAGCATACGAGCTGAGCCTGTCCCACATTCAGCTCAAAGAACAGGCAAACTGCCAGGAGGGCTCTGTCAACACAGGTTTCAAGTCGGATGGGCAAAACTCCCTCCTCACCGTCACCGCAATTGGATATCTGACCGATACCAAGGTCTGGTCGGCTTTGCGCGGAAATCACCGGCACGCGGTGTTCTTTGGCTTTGAGACTGATGTCATCGTCGCCAAGTATATCTTTGCCATCATTGATCGGGCAATGAACTATGCGACCGTGCGGCACGCGCACTTCTATGAGGGGTTCAACTCTCTGCCTCGGGCTCGTCAGCACCAGCTGAATGACTCCTTCCAGGTTGGGATGGCATCGCGGCTCTGTGATCGGCTGCGCAAGATGAAGGAGGATCGCAAGGATGAGGCTGCCAGCAGCGGCCGCAGTCTTGTTGTGGTCAAAGCCTCTACGGTCGCTGAGGAATTTCACAAGATCGGCGTTAAGCTGGTTTATGTGAAGCCAAAGGCGAAGAAAATCGATGGCGAGGCATATGATTCTGGCTCGTCCGCAGCAGACAAGGTCGAGTTCAACTCTGGGATTGGCGCAGCAAAGGTGCCAGAAAAAATCAGCTGAACCGACAATTTTCCTGTTTACTAGCGGAATGCAATGGGATAGACTTCCTTTGTCGCCGCAGTAATCAGGCACGGGCAAGATGGCAGCCCTTTGATGTCATCATGAATGTAAGGGCACTCTGATATGCGCTACCGTATGGCTACCAACGAGCCGGTCGAGGCAAAGGCGACGAAGTTCGATGACTGCATCCTGTCCTCCACGGGCAAGCCCTACAAGTTCCAGAAAGGCAGCGGCCGCAGCGCGGTCATTGCGCTGGCAGTGGACGGCATGCTCCTGGGCGACCTGGCCCTGGCGGCCGGCAAGATCGGCTACAGCTCAGACTTTGCCGTGGACTGCGCCTGGAAGCAGCACACCACTGTCGACGGCGCCTGGCAGGTTCTGCCGCCGGATGGCGTGACCATGGCCGAGGTGAAGGCCCGCAAGAACATCTACACCCTGACGCCGGAGCAGGAGCAGGCTGCGAAGGATCGTGATGCCGAAAAGTCCAAGGCCAAGTCGGCTCGTGAGCTGGCGAAGACGGAGAAGGCTGAGGCCGCTGCTGCCGAGAAGGCAAAGAAGCTGGAGGCCGCTGCTGCGGCCAAGCTGGAAGCCAAGCAGGCTGCCGCGGCTGTCGCCGCCACTGCTGCCGGGACTGCCGGCGGCACCACCGCAGAGGGCACTCCTGCGGTGGCTGCCAAGGGCAAGGGCAAGGGCAAGGCCAAGCAGGCTGCCGAGACGCCTGCTGCGCCGACTGCGCCTGAGGAGGACAATATCGCCTTCTGATACTGGCTGAGTCACCTCCCGCTGGCAGGATCATCCGTCGCGCTCCGTTGGGGCGCGGCGGATTTTTTTCACCTATTAGGCACGCTCTAGGAGTTTGGATACCAGCCTCCTCCGCCCGGCTAACCCAGGGATAGCCGGGGCTTTCCAAGCGTGGCTACCAAGCTCCTAGAGCCTCCTCTTTGGAGCAGCAAAGCGGCCTGTCCGGCGGGTGATTGTCATGTGGTGTGGGTTGACGCAGTTTTGTATGCCGCAATTCATCTGAACGTGAATGCCCTCCGGGATTACCCAGAACAGCGCAGCGATATGACGACGCATGGAGAAGCCTCTTGACTTTAATTTGTCGCGATATAGCGGTCGTCCCATTCCATCAGCAGGCCCAATCCAGACCCAGCACGGGAGATATGGACCTCGAATGATGTGAGGTTCAACGTGCCTCAGCCAACCTTCTGGAATTTCTCCCAGCTTGCTGTCCAGCGTCGGAAGCGGCATCAGTAGGGTAAATTCATCATTTGTCATACCAAGGATTATACTGGATATATTGTGGAGTTCAAAGAAAGAACTTTCTGATTAATATGGTCGGGGCTATTCTTTTATAGCGGGAAGTCCGCAGCAAATGGGAGGCCCACATGTCTGTTTACGCGGTCCATTTCAAGATCAATGGAGAGACCAGGGAAGTTCGGAACGGATACACCGGATGAATGTATTCTACCTGGACCTGAACCCAACTGTTTCAGCAGCCTGGCTGGTAGACAAGCACGTTCTCAAGATGGTCCTGGAATATACCCAGCTTCTCGCCAATGCGTTCCACATGCCAGGGGCAACTGCTCCTCCAAAAACTAGGGCTGGCACCATATATGCCAAGTCGCACTGGGATCATCCTTGTGCTGTGTGGGTGCGTCAGGACTTCAAGCATTGGCACTGGGTCAAGATGGGAGCGTTTGAGCTGTGCAGACAGTATCAGACGCGCTTTCCAAATGCCCTTCTCAAACAGCACGCCTGCTATGATGCGCTCGCCCACATGGAGGGCGCAGACATGCTCAAATGGATGCCGCGAAAGAATTGGGTCGATCCTCCTCAGTGTATGCCTGTGGAGTTTCAAATTCGCGGCGATACAGTTGGTGCTTACCGGGCATACTACAAGACCGGCAAAAAGCATCTTCACCAATGGACAGGCGTCAAACCACCGGAGTGGATCGTGCCAAAGAAGAAGTCAATTCGTGAGCTCGCATCTGACCTGATCGACCAGGCAGAGTTGATCATCCCGCACCCGGACAGGTTCCGGCCGGCGGACTTGACCAATGAGGAATGGGGCGAAGTCACACGCGTCGCAATTGACGTGATCAACGGAAGGATGGAATAGTGCCCAACAACATTCGCTTTCTGCCAATGACGTATGATCTGGCCAGCTTGCTTGATGTGACCAGGAAGGTGAAGCTTGAGGAGGACAGCGTGCTTCACGTCGATCGTGAGCTTTTCATGATCCTGCTCAGCAAAGTGCAGGACGGCCTCGACATGGTAAAATCCAGCAATGATCCCGCTGGGTTGTGGCTGTCAACCATGATGAATGTGGTCCCCTTCCGCATGGAGAGCAAAATCCCGATGGCGGAGGCTCAGGAGTTGGTTCAATGCCACTGGAGGGCTGGCCAGCGCTTCATACCAACAATTCCGGGATTTGTTGAGCGATGGGACATGCGCTACAACAACAATGCCTGGCGCTGCATCTGCAATGAGGATGGGATGCTGCTGCAAAGCCCCAGAAATCCTCTGGTCAGCCATCTGCGCAACTCAATGACGCCTGAGGACATGCACAAGTTTGGTGCTGGCCCCATATTTGGGGACGTTCTCATCGTCAACAAAAAAACTGGGTGGTAGAGGCGTGACAGAGCAAGAGCTTTTGTGCAGGCTGGCATCAGCATGGAGGGAACTGCGGCGACGCAGCAAGGAGAATGAGCCGAACGGCGATGTCATAGACCGGATATGCAGACTTTTGGACATTCTTGAGGCCATGGACATTCTTGCTACACCAGATGACAAGGAGACAATCTTGTGACCAGCAAAAAGGTTGAGCGCGCGCCATGGGCATGGACATGGGTTCGCCAAGGTGATGAGCCAGTGTTCCCTATGCGCGGCGCTGATCCGAGCGTGAAGGGCGGTTACTCAATTCACGCCCCAGTCATGCACCCGGACGACGTGCTTATCCTACAGGCAACAGTGATGCGCCTGTGGGCCGCGCTGGACGAACTGATCGGTGACCATTACCGTGGTGGCGAGAGTAGCGCGCACGCTGACCCCTACATCATGGAGAGAGCCCGCGCTGTGCGCGACGACACAAAAGGATCAGTTTTGTGAGCGAGGAGATCGTCGTCAAAGTTCAGCTGCCTGTGGCTCCGCTCCGCACATCAGAGAGGTGGCTGGCTCTGATTTATGATCAGAAGCGCAGCCTTGTGGCGCAACGCATGCTGACCCACAGAGAGAAGATGATTATCAAGTTCAAGGGGATCAAGATTTATTGCAACGCCAAAAAGACCAGGTCAGGCGATGGCTGGACAATCACCTCAATTGCTGGTGACCAACTAAGGAAGTGGTAGAAGTTGCCTCCTTCAGATAAATCTCTTCTGGAGCCCCTGATTACTCTCTATTATAGAGACGCGGAACGACCGCAAACAAACGGAGCCGTCAAATGACTGATAGGAATATTCGTATGAGCTACTATGAGGCAGGGTCAGGGGAGTTGGTCGTGGAATACGGCTTCCGTGGCGTTGCTGAGGCAAAGGAGGAAGGGGCACGCCGCGTGCTGCTCGGCATGGTTGATATGTCAGGCTTCGGCATCCTGATTGACGAGGACGAAGCTCACCGCATATCCTCGTGGAAGCCATACACGGGCGGGTGGATGGACCGATGACCGCGCACGTCACCAATCACCGCGCACTGTCGAGTGGCCGCTACAAGCTCATCGTCAACTATGAGGGCAAGCGCGTTGAAGTCGCAGTTGGCACCGTCGGCAGCTTCTGGTATGCCCGCATCGAGAACGCGGCAACTCCGTTCAACGCAGTCATGGCAACTATGACAGCGGTCCATGTGTGGATGACTGACAACAAGCTCAAGCCCGGCAACCACAACTCTCACGCTCCCTGCGTCATGGACGGCGCCATCATCAAGAACTGGCAGTTTGGGTGACCGACAGGGAACGAGCAATATTGCTCTATGTCGCGAGGTTCGGCGCAAGCCGGGCCTCGGACATCCACATGTCTGGGAGCGGCAGGCCTCCCAAATTCTCTGAAATTGAGGCCCTTGTCAAGTCAGGGATGCTGCATCAGGCAACTCAGCCATTCCTCAGCCCGCGCTCAACTTTGAGAGATGCGGAGCACATCTATTGGGGGCTTACTCCTGATGGGCTGGCGCAGGCAAGGGGCATGATGAAATGATCAACAGGAGAGGTGATACATGAACTTGTTTGACTTGCCTACTGACCTGCCGCCTCGATACATCTACACCCTGACGTGTGAATTTCGCCTCGAAGCGTGGATTTTTGTCTACTTGCTGAAGTGCGACAAAGGCTCATTTCGGGTTCGGGGCAGCCAGACATACGACGGAACTGTTTGGTGCACAGTCGATCTCAGCAGAACAAAAGGCATTGGATGGAAGCATCTCACCGATCTTGATGGGGTCAATCTCAGAGAATATCACAACGATGTTGAGTTCGGTCAGCACGCCGTCATCTTTCACAAGCTGGCCCGGCTCGCTGACAAGATGTGGAGATGGACTTGAAAGATAAAGTGACAGTTCCAGAGAATATCTGGAGCACTTTCAGAAAGGCGTGGCTCAGCAGCGGCGCTCGCATTGCTTTGGAAACTGTCTATCCTGCGATTGAGGCAGGCGCTGATATGGGCAAGACCGATGAGGCAATGCGCGTTCATCTCAGGGCCATTGCGAAGAAGGCCGGAGTTCAGAATTGGTGCCGGGACAGCGGCATTTCAATGACCTACTTCTATGCCGTCTTGGCAGGGCGCAGGCCAATGACGGATCGCGTCAGCAAGTTGGCGCGATACAAGCGCAAAATCACCTTTGTTAGGATGAATGACGATGAGTGACAGCCCCATTGCCAAGTCGCGGAACCTGACTGTTCTGGCATATGCTTCCGGTTTCACCCAGTGGCACTACAAGTTGCCGCCTGATCACGACCCTGAAAACATCAAAAATGCGCTCTACTGGGCTGGCGTCCGGGAGATGATGAGTGCCGGGGACAGCATCTGCGTGTCGA
>Ga0163154_10010021_pt1 | contig 10674 bp, 6 predicted proteins | sample OliLakLV19MP9P1_FD_148649 | JGI IMG/M metagenome (GOLD analysis project Ga0163154, IMG submission 148649) | Freshwater microbial mat bacterial communities from Lake Vanda, McMurdo Dry Valleys, Antarctica - Oligotrophic Lake LV.19.MP9.P1 | ecosystem: Environmental > Aquatic > Freshwater > Lake >...
TGCCTAGCCAGCATGTACAAGCTAGCTATGTACCTGATTATTCCCGAAGTTTCATTGAACGTCAAGGGGCAAATATGAAAAGCTGCACGCTGCTTGCCGTCGAACAACAAATCAACGCGATGGGCTGCGAGGTTTACGAGATCGGCCTCTTCAAACCACACGTGCCCGGCTCCGGTTCCAAGGAGCCTGAAATGCTCCCGCGAACTTGGGACAGTGCCACGCTTCTCAAGTCAGTTCCGTGGCTTCGATACCAGAACTCCCAAGGCCGGAATATCTACATTCGCCCAAGCGGCGAGCACCGCTTGAGCATGATCGACGACTTGACCACCTCCGCCGTCAAGACAATGCGCGTCGAGGGCTTTACGCCCTCTTTGGTAGTCGAAACCTCCCCCGGTAATTTCCAAGCGTGGCTCAACCACGGGCAGGTGCTGCCGCAGCGCATCTCAACAATCGCCGCCCGCACCCTCGCCGCGAAATTTGGAGGAGACAAGGGCGCGGCCGATTGGCGGCACTTTGGACGCCTCGCCGGCTTCACGAATCGGAAGGCCAAGTATCGTTCGCAAGACGGAGCCTATCCGTTCGTGCGGATCATTGATGCAAGGTCGGCCCACGTTTATGCGGCTGCCGGGGACTTCGTCGCAAACGTTCGAGAAGCAGCCTCTTCGCTCGAAAATTCCACCCGCGCCGCGGCAAGCGCTCACATGAAAAGTCGGCAACTCTCTATTGAGGATTTCCGGTCCAACCCGAGCTACGACGGCGACGGCAATCGAATCGACTTGGCGTACTCGGTCTATGCGCTAGCCCACGGCGTCAGCGAAGGCGCAATCGCCGAGGCAATCAATTCTAGGGACCTATCGAAGAAGGGTTCATTGAATCGGCAAGCGGACTACACCATTCGCACCATAGCGAAGGCGACACAGCGCGTACAAGGTTTCAACCGCCGGTCTTGATTCACCACACGATGCCCATTAAAGTTTTCGGATGTTGCAAAATCCTCATATTCGGAAGGTTTGGCTCAACGCTGATAGGGCGGGTGGCTGTTTTGCGCGGGACGAAGCGAGGAGATCGCATCTGCCTTACTGTGGCTCTGTATTTCGGCGGCAAGTGACGAAAGCACCCGAGACTTTAATCAACGGCGGAATGGAAGTCAGTAAAGATTCAGTCAAGCTTTTGGCGAATAGCTCCGGACGCACTAGTGAATGCCATTCAGACTTCAAGCAAATTGCAATTTAGTCGAGTGCAGACGGAGCATCGGAATAGCCATGTTCTGACTATTCGAGCGCAACTCTGAGGACTCGCTAAGGTAAGGTAATCTCCGCACTTCGTGTTGGGCCCAAGCCGTATTGATTGGCTGCAGCTACCGAAAAACGGTATTTCCTACCCCTGCGATAGTGTTTGTATGCACTAGTGCTGTTTGTCCATGATGCAAGTACTGTAGTTGGCGCGTTTGGATCTGTGATGTCAAAAGCTACAATGTTGTATCCCGTGGCTGAAGCGCGCGACGACCAATCGGCACTGATTTCATCTTTGTCTTTTCCTTGGATACTTAAAGTGAGCTGCGTCACTTCTTCTGGTGCATAACTTGGAAAAGTCACGTCGGCCTCTTTGTATCCGAACAATCCAGCCGGTGGTCCGTAATGCCATTTATCGCCAACGATACCGTCCAAATACGATACGCTATCCCCGCACGGGGTGCTGAAGGACTTCGGCTCTAAAGAGCCTAGCGCCTGTAAATTTAACCACTGTCCAGAATTACATGGGAAACTTATTTTGTTTTCGGGAAAGTATCGTGCTAGCAGGGATTGATAAGCAACTACATCTTGAATCAACTGTTTATCTGTAAATGTTCCTTGAGCGTACCGAATTTCATGAATCCAATCCATGGCAGGGCTGTCATTGGGTTGCCCTGCCAGATACATGTCATCCCAGTAGTAGTAATCAGGTTTTATTGGATTTGATGTGGGCGTGCCTACGGTGAGAGACACCAATGGAATCGCAGCCAATTGGATCCCTTGATCCCACTGGACTCGCGTCGTGCCCTCGCTATCGACGTAGATCACAAACCGATCTATCTTGGCATTGCCCACAGGGTCGAGTCGCCAGTACAGCAACTGACGTGTGGGGATGGTGTCGTAGAGGGGATCCCAAGGGGTCTGCCAAAACTTCCTGCTCTGATTTAGAATATTGCCATTGTTTACGGATACGTTCGCATTGCGCGAAATACTCCATGCCTGATTATCGTGCCCAAGGGTAACCCAGAGATCCGGTGTATTGAGGTACAGCCCAGGTGCAATGAGCGAAAACAAGCTGCGCGGCCCCGACCCACTTACTGCCGGCACAGTAGTCATGACAAAGCGAGCAAGAAATCCTTTATTGGAGGCGAAGGGGAATGCTGTTGGAGTGAGCTGAACAGGTGATTCGGCTCGTACCGCATTGAGTCTTAGCCCCCAAGCTCGTGCATCTACATAGATCTTTGAGGTGGGGTCAGCCACTAAACCAGTGGAATCACTAACAGAATAGTCCACCATGTTCATCCAGACCGGTCCTGTCGAACGCGTAAATGGCATGTAATGGGTTTGATAGGCGATCTGCGCCTCCGCAATCGAGGCTAAAATCCACCAAAGCAAGATAGGCCTTATCATCGCTGACTCCCTTGAGGTATGTTTCTCAGTCCGTACGGTCGCAAAAGCGCGTCCGTCTCTGCAGGACGCTCAGAAGTGATTAGCCGAACCCGGGCATTATTGGAGATTGTGAAGTCGGGTAGCTCCCTGAGGTCCAGGGGGAACTTGGAAAAATCAGTATTTCGCAGTCGAAACTGATTGATATCCCAAACGCCCTCCGGGAAAAAGGGATTCTCGCTATAGGTCGAAATGCCTAGCCCAAAGTTTCCTAGAGCACCGATGTACGCTTGGCATCCATCGCCCAAGTAATATTGATTCATTTCAAAGTGGCTTAGGAACGGGCAACCTAGCCAGGAGACGAAGTCTGGATTTTGCAGTGGCTCAGAGACGCATTTAGTCCCTACACAGTACTCGTTGTCTTCTGGATTGAAAACCAACATCAAGGGCGGAAGCGGATTCTTTTCGTTGTCATAATCCTTGTAGCGTGGAACGTTTTGGAGGAAGTTCTCAACATTCTTGAGAATGTTGAATTTCACCATGAAAATCATCGCTCGCCGTTGTCCGACTGAACTTTTCATGTCGTTCATAACGTCAAGTGCAAGGTTGATCGTTCGGTAAACGCCGCGGCCGGGAAGATTAAAGTCAGGGTCTGCTGCGACAGCACCCTTAACGTCCATAACTATAATTGGCCCATATGGCCGAGCATCGCCGCCGGTCAAGAAATCCTGCTGGATGCTCAGAAGTTGTCGAAACGTGAGCATCTTCTGACCAATCTGAGTCGATCCTCCGTCTAGCTGTTGCATTCCTTGTTTGTTGTACGGATAGCAAGTGCCGCCGGGATACTTCCTTCCATAGCGATCCAGTAAGAATGCTTTTTTGAGCTGCTCAATCGAATAGTTCCAAAGCCCGCCAATTGCATTGGTAGTTCGAAAGATATCTGGATCGTGAGTAACGACTAAGTCTACTTCCTCGGTGGAGTCTTTCGCCTTTCGTAAATCCGTTTCGAGCATTTCCCATTGAGAAAAGGCAAGCCGTATTGCGGTCTCGCTGTTTTCAGGTGTGTCGCGCCATAGTGCTCTGTGTGCAGCTATCAGTACATAGGGCAACTGCGGTGGCATAGTTTGAGGCTTACGCAGGTAATCTTGTATTGCAACGATATCCCATCGCGTGTATTTAATCACTCCCGGACAGGCTTCTGTCGCACCTTTCATGGCGGCAGGAACACCCAAGAACGCGCCTAGAGCGTCTCGTCGAGTCACTTTCATCATCATAGGGCCTCCTTAAAACCTCAACCGCAACGCTATTTGCACTTGTCTTGCCGCAGTAGCCGACGTCACACGACCGAATTGGGCCGCCGAGAAGTTAGCCACGGGGTCTCCGAAGCTCACGCGGTTCGGAAGATTAAACGCTTCACCACGGATTTCCATCCGCAACCGTTCATACAGCGGCAGAGACTTTGCGATGGCGAGATCCCACGACCTGCGTCCATCACTATCGACAATGAAAGCGCCAGCGCTTCCATAAGTAAAGGCCGGAGGCAACTGGAACGCCCGAGTGTCAAACCAGGCATCGATGTCCCTGGTTCCGGTATATGGATTCCGCGTCACGTCCGGCCGTTGGACGGTATTTCCCACGTTGGCCCGATCCTGACCTAGGACTATGTTGATTGGTGCGCCCGTTTGCATCCTAGTAATTCCTTCCAATGCCCAACCGCCCAACATCCCTTGGATTGGCCCCCTCCACTCTGCTCCAAATCGTCGACCGCGACCAAACGGAAGCTCATATAGATACGAGAATTGAAACACGTGCCTTAGATCCCAAGAAGACCGGGAATAATCTCCACGTCGGTTGAAAGGGTTCTGGACCTTCCACTCAGCAAGGGAAGACTGCTCATCCATCGACCGCGACCACGTATAGTTAGCCTGAAATCCTAGCCCGTTCCGAAAGCGACGCATGCCTTTGACCTGAAGCGCGTTGTAGTTTGAGTTGTAATCGTTCCGGCCCCAGAATACATCGCCCATAACTGGCAACAGCCTGCGCGGTTGCACCGCTCCTGGCCCCGGCGTGAGTGCGACGTTGAATGGGGCATATCCAACTTGCCTCTTATTCGTGGAGCCAACGTAGCCAACAGAGATCACGGTTTCACTCGGAAGCTGATGCTCGATAAAGAAATTCCATTGCTGCGAATAAGGCGTCCGATTGTTCGGATCCTGCGGCCAACCTCCGATTGGAGCTGTATTGGCGAAAGCCGGCCCGGATGAATTCAAGGTCAAATCCGGCACTGAAGATGTATTCGTTGTGACAAACTGCACCACGTTGTATGGGTAGAACTTTCGCTTGTCTTGAATTTCTTGCATAAACGTTGAATTAAAGAACACACCGTAGCCAGCTCGCAGAACGGTTCTCCCGGTGGGCACCCATGAAACACCTACCCTGGGTGCGATATTGTTCCAATCCTCAACCTGTAAATTGCGTCCGAAGCGGCTTTGATTGGGTGGAGAGTTACGAACGCCTGTAATAGGATTTGGCAGCGGGTTTGTAGATGCCCACAATAGGTCGGCGGAGTACTGGCCTGTTGAAGAATTCCTAAGCAGATCGAAGCCCGCAATCAAATTGTTGCGCTCATACGGAGCATTTTGAATCTCGTAGCGCAGACCAAATGTGATTTGCAGTCTTGCATTTACCCGCCAGTCATTTTGGGCGAAGAGGTGAGTTACGTTCTGGCGTGCATTGGTTAAGGCATCTCCTTCGGCGCGATTAATGCTTGAAGGCAGGCCTAGCAGGAACGAAGCATTGGATTTTCCAGAATTCGGAAAACCTGCCGAGTTGGTGAGGCGCTGATCAAAAGTTAATGCCCCGTGCACAGGGTTTGAGCCGTCATACAGGTAATGACGACGGCTGTATTGAACACCTGCTTTCCATTGTTGCTTCCCAACGATCTTCGTCAGAGTCCCGAAGTACTGCAGCGTGCGATCACCATAGATTGCAGCACCTGTCGGAAGAGAGAAGTCGCCCGAAGAGTTCACCGAAGGTAGTACGCCTTCCAATGTTTGATCCTGAAAGAGGGTTATGCCAGACTGGCGAAGAAATTCCTCTCGCCCGATCCGATTGTGCCGGTTGACTATTGGGATGAATGGGTCGGAGTAGCCGAACCTCGTTTCCAGGAGAGTGGTTGCGCCAAAGCCCTTGTTCCAAGCAATGGATCCACTCCGCGCGGGAAAGTTTGACTCACGAAGGTAATTGGAATTCGCCAGAGGTTCCAATGACGCTACAGCTTGCCACAAGAAATGCGCCGACAACGAGCCCATGCGTTCAAAGTGATGATCCCAGCGAGTGACCAAGGCATCTCGGTCGTTGCTAAAGGGCGCGGTATTCAATAAGTTATTCACATTGACGCCAGCAATATTCGGGACGGGCACTAATTCGTCGAGGATGTATTTCGAGGCGCGGCTGATCCTGGATGCGGGAACTTGATTGTTCGGAAACTGGCTCCGCGAGATGCCTGTGGCCGTACTTGTGCCAGTCAGCGGATCAAAGATAGATCGACCTGTTGCACTGAAGTCTCCATTTCGTTCAGCGAGTGTGGGCACAGTAGAGATCTGTGTTGTCCCTCTCCTGGCACGAAAACCCTCCCACGATACGAACCAAAATGTGCGGTTTCGGTGAGGATACAGCTTGGGAAGGTAGAGTGGTCCTCCAATCGCAAGTCCATATTGATTCTGCCGGTAAGGCACCTTCCCCCGGCCCTGGCGGTTCGCGAAGAAATCATTCGCGTCAAGGCGATCATTGCGGAAGTACTCGTAAAGTGACCCATGAAGGTCTTGGCCGCCAGATTTGATGACCATATTTACGTTGGCTCCAGCGGAACGACCAAACTCAGCCGAAGCCCCAGTCATAATTCTCATTTCCTGAATCGAGTCCATCGGCGCTGATGCGCCAGGTGAATTCTTTGCGTAAACATTGTTCTCGACCCCATTGAGCGTGTAATTGTTATCTTGTGTCCGCTGGCCATTCACCGAAAACATGCCCGTGCCAGAAAAACCACCCACCTCCTGACTCGCCGATCGGTTTGAAGTGCCAGGCATCAACTGCACCAAAGTGGTGTAGTTTCTGCCGTTTACCGGCAGCCTAGTTAGTTCTGCTGCCGTTAGCGTGCCGCCAACGCTGCTTTCAGCAGTCTGTAGTAATGGCGGGTCTGAGGTAACTGCCACCGTACTTAACGTTTCACCCAAGCTCAGACTCAAGTCCAACCTGACGATTGAAGCAACTCCAACAATCAACCGAGACATGGCTATGGATTTAAATCCAGCCTTGGTAGCCTGCAATGAATAACTTCCGGGATCGAGCGGAGCGAAGCGGAACACTCCAGATTCCAAGCTTTCACCTTTGGTTTCCACGCCGGTCTCTGAATTGATAAGTTTGAGAGTAACCCCTGGCACTACCAACCCTGATGGATCGCGGACAATACCGCTGATTGAGGACGATACGGACTGGGCTGCGCACAAGAGAGCGCTGACTGTAATAAGAATTAAATGTTTAAACATGAAATTACTCCTTTGCTTTGCCGAACAGGGACTCAAAAATTGGGTCGATCATGAAAATTTCTACCCTCTCTCGCTGAAATCGTCGAATTAGCGGTGCTCCTTGCTCAAAGGCAACGCCCTCTGGATAGTGCCAGTTCCCAACGAAGGGAACGGCCTCCACTCCATTCCTTTGCGCCCAAGCAATGGACTCGCTGGATAAGGCAAACCCTAAGCCCTCGCAAAGGACACACTTGCGTGAAATGTCATGCTTTGCGCGTTTCAAATGGAACAAGTCTTGAATGGATCGTGCCGTCAACATTTTGTCGGCAAAGAACGTGGTTCCCTGCGCGTGAATGCCTGCGATTAGAGGGCGGTGGGAAGCTAGTTTGCGCAAAGGATTCCAGAGTTCGTTCCAGCCTTCGGGCGGCACCGCAACATCTTTGACATCAAGCCAGACGCCAATTCTTCCGTTGAGGAGCTCCAGTAGTTCCTCCCAGAGAAGAATCCTCTCACTGGTGGCCCCCAACTTCATGGCTTGCAATTCTTTCCAGCTTGAACTTCGCACCTCGCGATCCACGCCGCAAAGTCGCTTCAGATTCTGATCATGAACCACCACCCACTTGCCATCAGCGGTTCTACGGAGATCCACCTCCACCATCCAATAGGAACGATGGATTGCCCGTTGCATTGCGGCTGCGGAATTCTCCGGTTCGGACTCCCCGTGTGCTCCGCGATGGGCTATCAGCCGAGTTGTGGGAGTTTTCGCTAAAGCCGCTGACGTTAGGGAAGCCATACAGCTTCGCCGAGTGAGGATCATTTTGTTCATGTTGTTGCTGTCTATTGCATGACGCCACATTCCTTGCAATCCAACAAGTTAGCTGGCGTAAGGTTCAACGTAAGGCGACGTAAGCTCTGCCTCGGTCATGGAGTTGAAACAGGGGCTTGATAGCATCAGTGCTTATGATGTCCTTGTCGCTTTTAGATCCGGCACTGATTCGAGGTCAAGTCCGCAAGATCTGCGAGAGCCCAGAATTTCGGAAATCACGAAGGCTCATACAGTTCCTGGAATATTCTTCCGAAAAAACGTTATCTGGAGACTCGGGTTCTTTAAAAGAGTTTTGTATCGCGGTCGAGGTATTTGGCCGAAGCTCTGATTATGATCCAAAGCTGGATGCAGTCGTTCGGGTTGAGGCTCGCCGTCTACGGCAGAAGTTGGCGCTCTACTATCAAAGTGATGGTGCTCAGGATCAGATCATTGTCGAAATGCCGACAGGCGGATATCGGCTGGAAGTTCGGCAGTCGGGCCATGTAGAATCCTCCAAGGAAATTTCCACTGTCGGGCCTCACAAGTGGTTCAGCAAAGACCGCATTATCATCGCGCTTAGCCTTCTCTCATTCATCTGTATGCTGTTTCTCGGCCTGAGCAGTAACCAACCCTCTCCATCAAATTCCGAGAGTTTATCCTCGCGCATCGTCCCTCCCCGCGATGGAGCGTACCTTCAGGCGTCATTTTCTCGCGATGGGCGTTCCTTGTTGGCGAATTGGCAAGATCAATTTCGTCTTGGTAGGATCGGGCGCTATCACTTGGAATCGGGGAATTTCACCCTTCAGTTTGGCGGAGACGGACATGCTCTGGCCCCTGCGGAATCCCCTGCGGGTCCAACGCGAGTTGCGTATCTGCTGGCAAAGGAGGGCCAAACCCAGTTAATGATCGACCATCGAGAGCGCTGCAAGATCGAGAATTGGCAGTTGCGCTGGATGCCTGATGCCTCTCAGATGCGCCAAGGCTTTGGCCCCACTTGGTCGCCTGATGGTCAGTATGTCGCCATTCCTCACCGTGTTGAACCCGGCGTTAAGCTCGCGATATTTCGGTTGCTCGCTAGCAGTGGCCCCATGCAGCAGTTAACTTTTCCGCCTGATCATCAAATCGACTACCTGCCGGCATATGCCCCCTCCGGCGAAGCCATCGCATTCGTGCGCGAGGAGAGCCGGGGCGTAAATGATGTTTATCTTGTGAACTTAGTGAGTGGTCAGGAACGCCGCTTAACCCAGGATCGCAAGCCTGTCAGCGGCCTCAATTGGTGGAGCAGGAACGAACTCCTGATCGCTTCGGCACGCGATGGCCTCGGTTCGCTCTGGCTATTGAATATGGATACGGGCAAGATGTCCCGGACCGGATCCACTGCGGAAAACCCGCTCTTGCCTTCGGTTCACTGGCAATCCAGTCGGGTCGTCTACTCCAGCATTGCGCGCCAAAGCTCAATTTGGCGGCGAAGAGTCGGCAAAGGATCGCCCGAGTTGATTTTGGGAGGTGTTGGGGAAAACCATAGCCCGCAAATTTCGCCTGATGGCCGCAGCCTTGCGTTTGTGTCGAATCGGACAGGTCAACATGAGCTTTGGCTGGCTGACCGCTCAAACGTCACGGCAACTGCCAAACCAGTTACGAGCTTCCGTTCTGCGGTAGTGGGTTCCCCACGATGGTCGCCAGACAGTTCTTCCATCGCGTTAGACGCACGTCCCGGCGGCAACGCTTCTATCTATTTGTTTCACATTTCTACTGGTCGCCTTAAGAAACTCCGCAATAATTCCGATGAAGAAAAAATCCCCAGTTGGTCCCGCGACGGGTCTTCTGTTTATTTCAGTTCCAACAAGAAGGGTAAAGTTAGGCTCGTTAAGATCAATCTTGAGAATGGGGCCGAAGAGGTGGTGGTGAATCGTCCGGCTTACGATTCCTTCGAGACAAACCAACACCTTTATTTTGTCGACGGGAACCCCGGACTTCACGTTCGTGGTTCTTCTAGCCAAATGTCGTCGCCTGTTTCACAGATTGGCCGTGTGCAGTTGAGCCGCTACTTGACCGCTACCCCGAATGGAAATTTGTTCTTTCTGAATGACGGATGGCTTACCAAGTTCAGCGCAGGTCACCTCACGCGCCTTGTTCCATTGGATGGGCAGAAAGTGTATAACTCGTCGAGCTTAACTGTCAGCCCAGACGAACAATGGGTGTACTGGTCCCGAATGGAACAACCCATTGGCGTACTGGGCTTGCTTGAACCTAAGAGGTAAGGAGCAACAAGCCGCTTTTCTGAATGGAGCTTTCGATGGATTTGGAGCGCTGAAGCGAGCAAAGCCCTCCACTGGCTCGGACAGATCAATGTAGAGATAGTTAATCTTTGGGTCGGCACATAAGGTGACACACTCGACGAGGTGAACCGAGTGACTGGCGTACTTAGTATCGCGCGGGACTAGACTGAACCATCGGAAAAACCTGATCGACTCAGGGGGGCTGTCGATAGTGTTGAAGTCTTCGCACAAGGACCGGGCAGGGGAAAGTCTTTGATAAGAAGTGCATTCCGATGAACGACTTAGCAGCAGCACGATCAAGGTCCAAGCCTTCTTCTCGAATTAAAACTTCAAGCCCAGAGCGGCAAGTTCTCGCGCTCCGCCGACGAGTTCCTCTCAAGCGTTCGAGAGGTTGCCTCTTCGTTTCAGAATCCCGCCCGAACCGCCGCGAGCGCGTTGAGTGGAAG
>Ga0163154_10010022_pt1 | contig 10673 bp, 13 predicted proteins | sample OliLakLV19MP9P1_FD_148649 | JGI IMG/M metagenome (GOLD analysis project Ga0163154, IMG submission 148649) | Freshwater microbial mat bacterial communities from Lake Vanda, McMurdo Dry Valleys, Antarctica - Oligotrophic Lake LV.19.MP9.P1 | ecosystem: Environmental > Aquatic > Freshwater > Lake >...
GCGCCGAACCTGATCAATTTGGCGCTCCGCGTGCCCGATGAAGGTGTCAAGCGGCCCCAGCAGGCCGCTTTCGGCCTTCATCAGCACCGTCAAGCGGGTTACACGCGCCCGCTCAAGGTAGCCTTGCGCTAACACCAGATAATCCTCGTGCGCCTCCTCAATCTCGCCCTGCTTGAGCAGGCGCTTTTGCTCATCCTTGGAAGTGGAATGCTTGAGCTTTTGAATCTTGCGATAACTGCATTTGAACTGTCGAATCTGATATTCACTCTGACGCCAGTCGGTCAGGCCAAACGCCAATGAAAGCCCGGCGCAGGTATCGATCAAACTTCGGTTTCCAGATGCGCGTCTGAAGCTCGGCGAATGTTGCCCGCGAAAATCGCGGCGGGTGACACGCACGGGCTCACGCTGAGTCATATCCAGCAGCTCACCGAAGCGGGTTTTGGCCTCCTTGGCCGTCATCGTCTGCATCCCGAACCTCCACATCATTTCGCACACCTGAGTAGCCGAATCGTTCGATTCGAGCGATATGACCCAGCGCGTGTCCATGATTATTGGCTCTGACAGGAACCCACAAGGTCAATCATGCGTCGCCGGACCCGGGCGGGCCGGACAGGCGCTCTCTCATCCAGTTGATCAATCCCCCGCGCAGCAGGAACAGGACTTGGCGCGGTGACATTTGGTGGCTCACCTGGAACGTGTACTGACGCGTGACGTTCTCGACCGCAAGCTCGCCGCCTAGTGTCAGCACGCGCCGCAGGTCGGTCAGGCGCAGCACGTCGCCGGCCTGCAGGAGGTCGTAGTCCGCAGGGTCGACAAAGGTCAGCGGCAGCACGCCGAAGTTGACCAGGTTTTGCGCGTGGATCCGCGCGAAGCCCTTGGCTAGGACCGCGCGCAGCCCGAGGTACTGCGGGCCCAGTGCGGCGTGTTCGCGGCTTGAGCCCTGGCCGTAATTGTTCCCGCCCACCACGATGTGGCCGGGCACTTGCTTGGCGCGCAAGGCGTAGCTGGGATCGAGCATATCGAAGGAGAACTCGGCGATCCTGGGAATATTGCTGCGGAACGGCAGCACCCGCAAGCCGGGCGGCATGATCTCATCGGTGGAAATGTCGTTGCCCACCTTGAGCAGGACCGGCACTTCGATTTCATCGGGCAGCGGCTGGAAGTTCGGCAGCGACGCGATGTTCGGACCCTTGACGAGGGGTACTTGCAGCGCCGCCTGCAGCGGCAACGGTGGCATGAACATCTCGCGGTTGATGATTGGCTGGTCGGGATCGGCGATGCGCGGATAGGGGATGCCGAGCGTGCGCGGGTCAGTCACCGCGCCGGTGAGCGCCGACGCCGTGGCGGTCTCCGGGCTGACTAGACACACCTTATCCTCGCGCGTGCCGGAGCGGCCGGGGAAGTTGCGCGGTACGGTGCGCAGAGAGAGTTCGTTCGTGGCCGGTGCCTGGCCCATGCCGATGCAGCCGTTGCAGCCGGCCTGGTGCAGCCGCGCGCCGGCGTGCAGCAGGTGGCCGATGTGGCCGTCGCGCACCAGCGTTTCCAGCTGCGCCCGCGACGTGGGATTGATGTCGAACGACACGCGGTCGTGCACGCGCCGACCCTGCACCATCATTGCGGAAACGGCGAAGTCGCGGTAACCGGGATTGGCCGACGAACCGATGTACGCCTGATAGATCCGCTCTCCCGCGACTTCGCTGACCGGGCGCACATTGCCGGGGCTGGACGGCATCGCGATCAGCGGCACCAGGCTCGCCAGATCGATCTCGTCGTGCACGTCGTAGCCCGCGCCGGGATCCGCGGCCAGTTCCACCCAGTCCTCCTCGCGCTGCCACGCACGCAGGAAACGGCGCACCTCCTGGTCGGAAGGGAACACGGTGGTGGTCGCGCCCAGTTCGGCGCCCATGTTGGCGATCACGTGCCGATCCATCGCGCTTAAGCTGGCCAGCCCCGGCCCGTAGTACTCGACGATCCGGCCCAGCCCGCCCTCCACGCCGTGGCGGCGCAGCATCTCCAGGATCACGTCCTTGGCGCTCACCCAGTCCGGCAGCTGGCCGGTGAGCTTCACGCCCCAGACCAGCGGCATGCGCGTGAAGAACGGCTCGCCCGCCATCGCCAGCGCCACTTCCAGCCCGCCGGCGCCAATGGCCAGCATGCCGATCGCGCCGCCCGCCGGCGTGTGGCTGTCAGAGCCGAGCAAGGTCTTGCCCGGCTTGCCGAAGTTCTCCTGGTGGCACGGATGGCTCACCCCGTTTCCAGGCCGCGAGTACCACACGCCGAAGCGTTGGCAGGCACTGCGCAGAAAGAGGTGGTCGTCAGGATTCTTGAAGTCCTCCTGGATGATGTTGTGGTCGACGTACTGGACGCTCACCTCGGTCTTTACCCGATCCAGCTCCATCGCCTCCAGCTCCAGCATCACCAGCGTGCCGGTGGCGTCCTGGGTCAGTGTCTGATCGATGCGGATCCCGACCTCCTCGCCGGGCGTCATGTCGCCGTGCAGCAGATGCGATTTGATCAGCTTCTGGGTGACGTTCAAGTTCATGGTTATTTTTCCTGCTTAGGCTGGATGCGGAAGAGAGCGTTGCGCCTTCTTCAAGGCGTCAAGCGTGACGTAACCCGCTGCAGCCGCCATTCGGTCGGCGTGGTACGACGAGCGCACCATCGGACCGGACGCGACGTAGGCAAAACCCAGACTCATGCCGAAGCCTTGCAGTTGCAGGAATTCCTCCGGCGTCCAGTAGCGGATCACCGGATGGTGGGCCGGCGATGGCCGCAGATACTGGCCGATGGTGATCATGTTGACGCCGTGGGCGCGCAGGTCGCGCAGCGTGCCCATCACCTGTTCCCGCGTCTCGCCCAGGCCCAGCATGATGCCGGACTTGGTCGGCAGCTCCGGGTGCTGGGCCTTGAACTTCTGCAGCAACTGCAGCGACCCGTCGTAATCGGCGCCGGGGCGCACGTTGTGATACAGCCCGCGCACGGTTTCCAGATTGTGGTTGAACACATCCGGTGGCGCGGTCTTGAGCATCGCCAGCGCGCCATCCATCTTGCCCTTGAAGTCGGGAGTCAGGATCTCGATCTTGAGCGTCGGGGAGAGCGCGCGGATGCGGCTGATGCAGTCGGCGAAATGCTGAGCGCCGGCGTCCTGCAGGTCGTCGCGGTCCACCGAAGTAATGACCACGTAGCGCAGTCCCATATCGGCAATCGTGCGCGCCAGATTGTCCGGCTCGCTGACATCGGGCGGCTTCGGCCGGCCGCTGGCGACCTGGCAGAACGAACAGCGCCGCGTGCAGATATCGCCCAGGATCATGAAGGTGGCGGTGCCGGCGTTCCAGCATTCGTGGATGTTCGGGCAGCCGGCGTCTTCACAGACGGTGACCAGGTGGTTTTCGCGCAGCTTGCGCTTGAGCGTGGCGACAGCATTGCCGCCCGGGATGCTGACGCGAATCCAGGCCGGCTTGCGCAGCACCGGCACGTCATCGAATCCCGGCCGGCGGCGGACCTTGTTGGCGTCGCGCTGTTTCACTCCCGCTTCGATCAGCGGTGCCAGAACCGGAATGGCCAGAGCAGGAATGGGTGGGGTGGCGGACTCGGACATGGGCGGCTCAGGAGTAGGGATAAGATGCGGCAAGCGATGCAGGGACCGTTCTGAATGAGCCGGGCCATGCATCTTCATTCACTGTCCCGGCAGTCGCCCCGCGGTGCCCACAAGGCGACCACCGCGTCGAGTTGCGCGGCGTGAAACACCCGGGCGTCCGGCCCGGCTGTAGCGCCGGTGAAACGTCCGAGCCGCGCCGCGCAGTCGAAAAAACCCGGTGCTGGCAAGCCGCCGCGCGACTTGCCGATGACCAGGGCGGCGATGAAGGGGCGCTCGGCCGCGGCGTCCTGCGCCATGAGTTGCTCCAACGCCTGCGTGACTTGATGAATGGTGTTCGGCGGTGAGAGCCGCAACGCTATGGCCGCCTCGTGATAGGTGATGGGTGAGCGCTGCGCGGCGCGCGCTTGCAGATGCGCGCGCAGCCGGCAGGCGAGCGTTTCCGGCGTGTTGTCGGCGTCGGTCGTGATCGCGGCGACATCCACAGCGGGGGCAGTCATGAGGGGCCTGGCGAAATCGGGCAGATTCAGGTTGTCGGTGTTCGCTGGCGGGGCATCCACATCGGCGGAATCCTCTCGACCACGGTGCCGTCGGCTTCGATCACCGCCGTCCAGGCTCGCGTGCGATACCGAAACGTAACACGCGTGCGTCCGGCGTCCTCATCAATACCGGCCTCGGCAACGCTGTCGATGCGGCCCTCGCGCATCTCGGCCTTGAGGGCCGCGGCCGAGAGCCCAAGCTTGGGCGCGAGCAGTTCTGCATCGACGGTGATCTCGCCGTCTACGATGGTGATCGCTGCAGTTGGATGGGTCGACATGGCTAATTCCCTCCTAAATTTCCGCACCGCGCTAGTAGTCAGGCTGCAATACGTTTTAGTCACTAACCAGTTCAGTCTTGACAAATCATGCGAAGACTTTTGTGTGTTTGGTTCCGGCTCGTCCGGCTTAGGATGTTAGGCTAATCTTTCAAATAGATTGCGCAACTTATTGAGAGATGACGATGAAGAAGAAATACGTAGTACGACTTTCGGCAGAGGAAAGGCAACTTCTGCATGGTCTGGTTCATCGTGGACGGGAGGCTGCGTACCGGCGTAAGCATCAGCCGGTGGCTAACGAGCATGCTCTTGTCGGCGAACGTGGGCGACGTCACTTCGATGCTGAAGTGTCCGCCGCCGCCGTCCACTTCGGCCTGTGAATTTGGATCTGCTGCTCGATGGCCTCGCGCAACGCGTCGATGACGGAACCCTGATAGTTGGTTGGATGGGATGACATGGCGATCTCTTTTATGTGGCAGCGCTACCACCCATGATTTTCTGCAGCTCTCCCGACGCATTCATATCGCGGACGATGTCGCAGCCGCCGATGAACTGCCCGTCGACGTATAACTGGGGAATCGTCGGCCACTGCGAGAATTCCTTGATCCCATCGCGCAACTCGAGTGACTCCAGCACGTCGACGGTTTCGTAGTTCGGCAGCAGTTTGTTTAGGATCCCCACGACCTGACCAGAGAATCCGCACTGTGGGATCTGCCGATTGCCCTTCATGAACAGGACGACCCGGTGACTGGCCACGAACTCGGAGATCTGTGTCCGTAGTGATTCGTTTAGTGCCACGGTACTCATTGTTCTTCCTCTTTATTCCTTGACGGCGATTTGGCGGATGCGCTGAATCTTTCGTTTCCAAGTGCTTTAAATCCATTCAACCCATCCGACCATAGCCCAACTCGAATGGGCGAAGAGCGCAATGTTTACCTATTGGTGCCCAAGCTGCCATTTAAGTTGGTCGGGCGCGCCGTCATTAAGCCAAGCCACTATCCTCCCTGAATCATGGGCAGGATTAACCCAAATGACATCTTTTATTTCTTTGACGTTGTGTGATGCCATACTAAATAATTCCCGTGCAGTGGCATCAAGTGAAATGATTCGCCGCTCCGTTGCTATCGCTGCTTCAATAAGGTGACAGTCTTTAAGCATGGCGGTTCTCGAGGCCTGAGGAATATCTATCAAGTCTATTTTTTGTCTCAAACCCTCCAACTCTTCCAAATTCACCAGATCTAGTTTCTTTCTTGCCATCATGCTTCTTCGCCATTTACGCGCAAAGTTAGATTGATGTTTATCCCATTCATCACGAATTGCCGGCGTCATTACAGCCTTATGGCATATCGTAAGCACTGCCAGCAAAAAATCACGTGCCGCGCCGGCTGTTGGATGCGTAGCTTCCTTGCCGCCGGATGCCCTTGCAACGGAAGCATCAATCACCAACTCTCTGGATTGCGTCATGTTGATTCAATTTTACCAAACAGCTTGGCTTCGGCTGCAGAAAGGTATTCGTTATCAGAAGCTAACTCCACCTCATCAAAATCTCCCGGCCAATCTCCAAATGCGCCAGTGTTATCAAGGTTAGCACTGGTGATAGTTGTCGCGCCCGCAGCATCGCGTTGGAACCAGTGCAATTTAATCAAATCGGGCGATAACTCGTCTCTTGCGACCAACGTCTGAATTCCGCGAAGCAGCAATGCGCTATGTGTTTCCACAATGACGATCACTCCGCGCCTCGCTGCTTCCGCAAACATCGTACCTAGCTCACGTTGCGCGCGCGGATGCAGGTGAATTTCAGGTTGCTCGATATAAACTAGCTGCCCCGGTTGAGCCGCAAGCAAAGCAACCAGCACCGGCAATGTTTGAGAAACACCGAACCCAACATCAGCAATACTGACCAAATCGTGGGCTCCTCCTTGCTTGCTATGCGGTAAGCGACCAACCTTTAACTCAACTTGGGTTTCATCCTGTTTCTTGGCCTGTACTTTCCAAGTAAGCCCCAATTTTTCAAGTTGCTTGCCTAATTGCGACAAACGTTCATCATTGCTTGATTGCCAATGGTTGATAACGCTGGCCACGTAGTACTCAAACGTTCCCGGAAAAGTATCTCCAACTGCCGTGGTGTTGTAGTTCCGTTCCGGATTCCCACGTAAGCCTGGAACATGGATCAACCCACTAATCATGGCGGCAAGTTCTTCTCCAGGATGAAGCACTGGATATCCTATTTTGACTAACTCGACGACCAGAAAAAAGCGGTCACGGACGACTTTCAGTTCCGCTTCTTCCTTCCATTTTTTCGGCAAGTTCACTCCAAATAGTGTAAACAATAATTGCTCTTTAATCCCCGTCACGTCTGTATCCATAGAAACGACCGTTTCCTTTATTCCATCGGTAACGGTATTGCTATATATCTCCAAGCCCTTGCCGGAAACCTGGCGGAAGCAAAGCTCAACGTTCTTATCACCGATTCCAAACCCGATAGAGAACTCTTTTGCCTTAGACTTGGATTTTATTGACAACAGCTGATCCGCCGAAGTCAACCGCACATTCGGGCCGCCTAACAACAGACTACCTGGGTCATATGGAGCATCAAGGGTTTGCTTCAGCAGCAAAATCGGCTGCATGATGCTGGATTTTCCACCACTGTTTGCCCCCGCCAAAATAGTCAACGGGCGAATCTCAATACGTTGCTTATTTACCAGCGATTTATAACCAACAACCGAAATGGCGCGCAGGCTGGGTCGGTTTGATTGCTTGCTACGAGGCGCTATTGGTTTGCTTGCCACGACTTTTCCAAAATAACATTAATGTTGTTAAAACATTGATCCACATTGATTCTACAGTTATCGGTGCTTGCACGGGGCAGTCCGCCGTCATCCATGGTTCTTTCCGTCACCTGCTGCAGACGTGCTGCAGCGCTCGCGGAGCGCCTGTGCGCTGGTCAGGGCGCTTCAAAGCTACGGTTCCGGCAAACGTAGGCGAATGGCTTACCGCCCCGCGGCCCACGACCCTGTCCGATCAATTTTCGAATAATCATGACGAGCAGCTCAAATGCGACATTCCACCGACCGAAAAGAACTCAGGCGGCTTCATCCGATAGTATTTTTCCTCCACGGCCGGCGACTGCTCGGCGTATGGCTGGGTCATGACTTCCTGTAGTTCTCGAACTAACGCGTAGTTCCCCGCTGCCGCTTGGGCGTACGCAGGCACCAGGAACCACTCGCGCAAACTGTATTTTGGGTTGACCAGTTTCATCTGCCTGGAGAGTTCCTCACGGGAGCGTGGCTGCGCAGCATTCGCTTCGCCGGCGATGAGTGATTGCCATTTTGTGAGCCACTCAGACCAGCGCTTGTCCATTCCTTCAGGGCTTCTGTAGAAGCTTTTTTTGAGTGGGCCAATGTCGTCAGGCAGCGTAGAGAGCTCGCGGAAGAAGAGGGTGTAATCGACAGGCGTTTGCTCCATGAGCCAAGCAAGCTCATTGAACAAGGCTGCGTCAAACGTGATTAGGCCAAGTTTGGCAGCCCACATTTGCTCCATTTGCGCTTGCATCACGGTCGCAAAACCACTTTGAATCTCGGCTAGCTGTCGCAGAGAGTCCTGCTGCGACGTCAGTAGCGGCCGCAACGCCGTGCAAAACATGTGGAAGTTGCGTTTCGCGGCCTCCGGTTGGTTCAGGAACGCGAAGTGCTGTCCGCCCCCCGTCCATGGCTGATAGTGCGGGTTGAACACCTCGCAGAATCCGAAGGGGCCGTAGTCGAGGGTGTAGCCACCGGCCGCGCAGTTGTCGCTGTTGAAATTGCCCTGGCAGTAGCCGACGCGGATCCAGTTCGCCACCAGTGAGCTAAGGCGGCGGCGGAACTCGCGCGCGAGAAAAAGCACTTTTTCTGCGGTGCTGAGGGTCCGATCGATGACGTCAGCGTACTCCCGATCAATCAGGTGCAACACCAGCTGCTCAAGCTCCGCCAGCGCTTGCGGGTGTTCCTGCTTGCGGGCACGGCGACCGAACAGCTCAAGTTGGCCGACCCGAATGAACGACGCTGCGACGCGCGTCGAAATGGCGACCGCCTCCGATATAAGCAGGTCGGGGTCCTTCGAGTGCGAGCCCTCCGAGTACCACGGCCGCAGGACCTTTTCCGTTTTCGAAACGTACAAACTTAAGGATCGTGACGTTGGCAGCCCAAGCGCGTGCATGTGCTCTTGTGCCAGGAACTCGCGCACACTTGAGCGCAGCACGGCGCGACCGTCCGCACCACGGCAGTAGGGTGTGCGGCCGCCACCTTTCAGCTGCATCTCCCAGCGTTGACCTTTGATAACGGCCTCAAGCACGGAAATGGCGCGACCGTCGCCGTAGCCGTTGCCGGTTTGGAACGGACACTGTTGGGTGTATTCGGTGCCATAGATCGACAGTGCGTAGCCAGTCGCCCAACCAACTTTACGCATCGGCTCCGGTACGTGCGAGAGGTCGCCTGCGAACATCCGCACGAAGTCGGGCAACTGCGCCATGCTGTCGGCCAAGCCCAGTTCGCGAAAAAAGTTTTTGCTGTGCGCGACGTACTCGGGGTTTTCGATAGGCGTGGGATTGACCGGGACATAGTGGCCCGTGAAGACTTCTCGCGGCGCGTGCTCGGCGCCGTTTGCTGTTGCGTCAGGATCGCAGTTGAGCGTGTCCATCAGCGAGTAGTTTGCCAACTTTGCAAGCTCGGCTAGCGTCGCGACAGTTGGGGCGGTGTCGTCAGCCCATCGATTTGACATTGAACACCTCCTTACGTCGCCGCGCCGTGTGCCGCAGCCGTCGCGTTCTCGGCAGCGTCAGTCCCCGGAGCTTGCGTGGCCGCCTGGAACCGGACCTTGCCGTGGCTGCCGTCGCAGAACGGCTTGTTCTCGGATTGGCCGCAGCGGCAGAGGGCGTAGCCATGTTCGGATTTCGGGAACAGATTGCCGGCGCTGTCGAACAGCTCGATGTCGCCGTTGACGAGGTAGGGGCCATGCGCTTTCACGGTGATCTTGACGTTTGTCATCTCTTGTTCTCCTGAGGGCAGTCCGCCCGAATTGTGCAGCATGAGCCCGCGAAGGCGTCATCTTATCCTCCTCAAAACAGGCCTAGCTGCAGTTTTGCCGCCTCGGACATGCGGCTCTGCTCCCAGGCCGGCTCCCAGATGATCTCGATATCGACCTCGGCGACCCCCGGAACCGCTTGCACCTTGGCGCGGGCGTCTTCTTTGAGCACGTCGCCCATGCCACAGCCGGGTGCGGTCATCGACATCTTGATCTCGATCCGGTGACCACCGTCGACTAGCGGGTGCGCTGCGCAGAGGTAGATCAGCCCGAGGTCGACCACATTGACCGGGATCTCCAGATGAAAAGGAACCATGATCATGCACTCTCCTTCGACGAAACTCGCCCTTTTCCCGATATCACCATGCCTCAGGTCGGTGGCGGCGAGCTGTCACCAGCTACGCAGGCCCGCTGGCGCATGATCGTGGTCTACCGTGGCAAGCATTGTCCGCTCTGCAAGAAATATCTGGATAAGCTCAACGGCCTGCATGCCGGCTACCGTGACGCGGGCATCTCCGTCATCGCGGTGTCCGGTGATCCAATCGCGAAGGCCGAGGCGCAGGTTTCATCGCAGGCGTTGGATTTCGCTGTTGGTTACGACCTCAGCGTCGCTCAGATGCGCCAACTCGGCCTGTATGTTTCGGAGCCGCGATCTGCGGATGAAACCGATCGTCCCTTCCCGGAGCCGGGTCTGTTCGTGATCAACCCGGACAACGAGTTGCAGATCATCGACGTCTCCAATGCGCCGTTCGCGCGTCCTGAGCTCGCATCGCTGCTCGATGGCCTGAAGTTCATCCAGGACAAGGACTATCCGATCCGCGGCAAGCTGGCATCGTAGCCATCGCATCGGAAAACCTTGGTCGGCAAGGTACTCCAGCCGATAAATGTTCGATGCCGCACTGACACTCTCGTCCTTCAAGTACATAAAGATGGTAGTCGGGGCTGTGGAACGGAGGGTTCGCCAGGAGGCGCGCTTCTTGTGAGCGCCGACCCGAATCTGTCCGAAATCAGCCGGTATGAACATGCGCTTTCTTGGTGGTTCGTCTTCTTCCCATCAGCGTCTTTAACGCATCTTCTTAGGCATCTTTCCGTCTTCTTCCAAGACCGTTGCAAGCCGCGTGAGCGGGTAGCGTCGGTGGCCAGCTTGGGCGGATCAGGAGGGCGGCCATGGCGCGGTACGGTCAGCGTAAGTGCTTGTGTTGTCAT
>Ga0163154_10010026_pt1 | contig 10669 bp, 7 predicted proteins | sample OliLakLV19MP9P1_FD_148649 | JGI IMG/M metagenome (GOLD analysis project Ga0163154, IMG submission 148649) | Freshwater microbial mat bacterial communities from Lake Vanda, McMurdo Dry Valleys, Antarctica - Oligotrophic Lake LV.19.MP9.P1 | ecosystem: Environmental > Aquatic > Freshwater > Lake >...
AAGCGCCGCGCTGTCCGTTGTGGTGGCTGCTCCGGCGGCGTATGCCTTCAGCCGCTTTAGATTTCCCGGCAAGGGTGCCGCGTATTTCGCGGTGTTGGCGCGTAATATGTTCCCGTTGATCGTGTTCTTGATTCCGTTGTTCACGCTGATGACATCGCTGCGGTTGACGAATACCTACGGGGGTTTGATCCTCGCGTATCTGACGTTCACGCTGCCCCTGTCGATCTGGCTGCTCAAAGGATTCTTTGACGGCATTCCGCCAGAGCTAGAACGGGCTGCCCGCATTGACGGCTGTACCCGTTTCGGCGCATTCTTCCGCATCATCCTACCGCTGACCACGCCGGGACTCGCGGCAACCGCGATCTATTCGTTTGTGCAAGCGTGGAACGAGTTCCCCTACGCGCTCAATCTGGCGTTTTCGACCAATATGAGAACGCTGCCCGTCGGCATGACCTTCTTTTTCAGCGAGAACTCATCCGATTGGACGGGGTTGATGGCAACGGCGGTGATCATTAGCGTGCCGGTGGTCATCATCTTCATGTTCTTGCAGCGATATTTCGTTTCTGCCCTGACGCAAGGCGCGGTGAAGGCTTAAAGTTAAGGACAATACAGCATGGCAGAAGTTATTATTGATAATGTCGTTAAAACTTACGGAAGCACGATAGCAGTCAATCATGTGTCGCTGACCGTAAACGACAATGAGTTTGTCACGCTGCTAGGTCCGTCGGGCTGTGGCAAAACAACGACGCTCAACATGACCGCCGGGTTGATCGAGATCACCAGCGGCATAATCCGCATTGGCGGGAAAGTGGTCAACGACCTTGACCCGAAAGACCGCGATATTGCGATGGTGTTTCAAAACTACGCGCTCTATCCGCATAAAACCGTGTACCAGAACCTCGAATTTCCGCTGAGAATGCGCGGGATCGATAAAGCAGAACGCGATCAGCGGGTGCGGAATGCCGCCGAAATCCTGAATATCTCCATGCTGCTGGATCGCAAACCGCGTCAACTTTCCGGCGGTCAACAGCAGCGTGTAGCGTTGGGTCGGGCGATGGTGCGTAACCCCGCTGTGTTCTTGATGGACGAACCGCTCTCAAACTTGGATGCGAAACTGCGCGTTCACATGCGCTCTGAACTGAAACATCTGCAACTCAGGTTAGGCGCAACGGTCATCTATGTGACGCATGATCAGCTTGAAGCCATGACCATGAGCGATAAGATCGCCGTGATGAGTCAGGGCAAAGTTCAGCAGTACGGCACGCCAACCGATGTGTTTCACCACCCCGCGAATACGTTTGTCGCCAGCTTCATCGGCAGCCCACCCATGAACCTGATCAATGCGAGTGTTGTCCACGAGAATGGTCAGTATGGCTTGAAGAACAGCAACCTTCACTATATCCCACAGTCAGCGCGGGTACAGGCAGTGCTTGCGCGTGCGCCCAGTCAAGATGTCGTGGTCGGCATCCGGCACACAGCGATGCCGCTGGCATTGAACGGTCATGCGAAAGAGAACACGATTATGGGCGAAATCTACACGGTTGAGCCAACAGGCGATACCACGTTTGTGCATATCAAACTGGGCGACCAGCATGTGATTTCCAGCACGCCGGACGCCTCGTATATGGCGCGTACCGGGGATGCTATCGCCCTCAAACTAGACGAAGATCATCTGCACATCTTCGACGCTGAAAGCACCACCTCACTTATTCATTGATGGAGCAATGTTGTGAAGATCACCGATTTAAAATGTGCGGTCATTGGGAAAAACCCAGTTGTTCGCATCACGACGGATGAAGGCATAGACGGTTACGGCGCGGTAGAATCCTATAAGCCGTTTCTCAAACCGCATGTCGCCTTCTACAAAGACTTTATCATCGGGCAAGACCCAACCAACGTAGAACGGGTGATGAACCGCATCCGAAAATATGGCGCGTTCAAACCCTGGGGCAGTTCGGTCAGCGCCATTGAAATGGCGTTGTGGGACATTGCCGGGAAAGCCGCCGGAGTCCCTGTGTATAAGCTGTTGGGCGGCAAAGTGCGCGACAAAGTGCGTGTCTACAATGGCGCGATTCGTTACCCGATCACCGAGTACACGCCGCAGGGTTTTGCCGACAACATGCAGAAGATGAAAGATTCCCCCGAAGGCTTTAGCATCATCAAACAGGGGATTGGCTTTCACAGCGAAATGCCAGAGAATGTGCCGAATTTCTTTTACGGCGACCTCAACGCGGGCTTTCGCTATCCCAGTCGCGGAATGCTGACGGAAACGGGCTTCACGTTCGTCATTGAGTGCATCGAAGCGATGAAGGATGTGCTTGGGGATGAAATCGGCTTGGCGCTGGACTGTGGACCCGGTTTCACTGTGCCAGACGCGATTCGGCTGGCAAAAGCTGTCGAGCATCTACATATCGCTTGGCTCGAAGACCTGATCGCGGGAGACTATACGCCCTATGTCATGGCAGATGTGTACCGCGAAGTGACCTCAAAGACCTCTACGCCTATACATACAGGCGAACAAATCTATCTGCGTCAGAATTTCCGTGAGTTAATCGAGACTCACGCAGTCAACATTGTGGGACCTGACCCCTGTGATGTGGGCGGGATCGCGGAATTGAAATGGGTCGCGGAATACGCCGACTTACATGGCATCCTGATGGCTCCACACGGCACAGGCGACGGTTTGCTAGGCTTGGCGGCACTGGTACAGGTATGCGCCGCCCTGCCGGATAACTTTATCGCATTTGAGTACCCGACGGGTGAGCCGTCATGGTGGTATGACATCGTAGAGGGACTGCCCAACCCCATCGTCAAGAACAGCACCATCGACGTGTGGGATCGTCCGGGTATGGGAGTCAATTTGATCCCCGACAAAGCCGTGAAATATCTACGTGAAGAAGATAAAGACTTCTTCGATTAATAGTCAATCGAGAAGGTAAGTTAAACAAACCTCACCCCCACCCCTCTCCGAAAAAGGAGAGGAGAGCCAAATACCGCTTGTAGTTGATCCCCTCCCTGAATTCGGGGAGGGGTGGTGTGGGGTCTGTAACAAGTGAAACCATGCTCCACGCCAATGATGTCCACGTCTGGAAAATTGCGCTCACTACAACGAGCGCACGAGTCTTTGAACTGCGAAATTTGCTCCATGAGGAGGAGTTAGCGCGTGCGGATCGATTCAAGCTCATTCAACTCACCGAGCGATTTATCACGGGTCGCGCCGCGCTGCGATTAATCCTCGCCAGCTATGTAGGCACACAGCCTCAAAACGTTCGTTTCACCTATGGCAAATACGGTAAGCCTGATCTCGTGCAAGGCGCAGACACTACCCCACTCTATTTTAATCTCACGCATTCCGGCGATCTGGCACTACTCGCGGTGACACAAGCGCGTCAAGTGGGCATTGATGTTGAAACCGTCAGACCTGTTGACAGCTTAAATCATCTCGCACGCATGATCTGTTCACCAAGCGAATATGACACGTTGCTCCGTTTACCCTTAAGCGATCAGATCATAGGGTTCTTTAACTGTTGGACGCGCAAAGAAGCCTACATCAAGGCGACGGGCAAAGGGTTAAGCCAACCGCTTGATCAGGTCACGGTGACGCTTTCGCCGGGCGCAAAACCTGAACTGCTCTACGCGAATGATGCAGACGAGGCGAACCGCTGGCGTATTGAAAACGTAACCGTTGACCCGCCCTATCTCGCCGCTATCACGGTTGAGCGACTCCTTGCTGACGGTGAAGATCATCCAACGTTCGCATATTTCACATGGAATAGCGCAAACGAGCAGCCCAGTTCAAATGGTTGATCCGACTGGTTGCGTCGTTAGGTCGTCATGGGTGATTCATCTGCTTGGTAGACGGGGATTTCATCAATGTGATAGTACACAGGAATCCCGCGTTCTTTCGCCAAACGGACATCGTTATCCGCGCCTTTTGAAGCCCCTTCGAGGCGTAAAATCGCGTCACAGCGTTCGATCAAGCGTCCGGCGGTAGGGTGCAAAATTTCATCGTACAGATCATCTCCGACTTGACTACCCCCCGCCGTATGCCAGATGGGAAGCGCCACCCATTCCCCGATCATGGGAATATGCCCCGCTTTGAAGATGGGATAGGATGCAGACTCTAAATGGCGCAAATTCTCCGCCATTTTCTGCGGGTCATCCCCTGTACCACTGCGATAGGGACCCGCGATGAGAATCATCAACCGTTGATTTGACATGTCAACCTCCTTGCTCGATTATGGGTAGAATGAGGGCAAATTCATCAGTGGTTTTGCACGAATTTGCACAATTTATCACATAACCGCAGTATATCAGATATTTCCGTGCAATGTCAAGATATTTCGTGCAAGAGAGGGATAAAATGCTCACCAGTCAACGCAAGCAGTATATTTTGGGCGTGTTGAGCCGGGACGGACAAGTGATCGCCAAGCAAATCAGTCAGGAACTCGACTTATCAGAAGATACTATCCGGCGTGACCTGCGGGAATTGGCACAGGAAGGTTTACTTCAACGTGTGCATGGGGGCGCATTACCCGCATCTCCGGCGGTTGCGAATTTTGCAAAACGCGAAGACATTTACACCGACGCCAAAATCGCCATCGGGCGAACCGCAGCATCGCTCATCAAGCCGGGGCAAGTCGTGATCCTTGATGGAGGCACAACCGCTGTACAGATTGCCCGCCACCTGTCCCCTACCCTGCAAGCGACCATTGTCACCCACAGCGCCCGTACTGCGGTAGAACTGGTAGAGCATCCGAGCGTCGAAGTCGTCTTGATCGGGGGTCGATTGTTCAAACATTCCATCGTGTCGGTGGGCGCAGCGGCGATAGAAGCGATCAATCGCATTCGGGCAGACGTGTATTTTATGGGGGTAACAGGCATTCACCCGGAAGCAGGTTTGAGTACGGGCGATTACGAAGAAGCCTACGTCAAATATACGTTATGCCAGAGGGCAGCCGAAACGTTTGTCTTGGCTTCTCAAGAAAAACTAGGGGCGGCGTCCCCTTATGTGATTGCGCCGCTCAGTGAGGTGAGCGGACTCATTGTCGAAGCGTCTGTTACAAACGAGGTGCTGCTGCCCTATGAGTCATTGGGCTTGAGCATCATTCGGGCAAACTAAATTGCGATCATCACGCCTAGTACAACTTCAACCCAATGATCAGCCTATTTCTGCACTGACGTTACGACTGATGTAACCGCTTTTATGAGGTCATCCCGGCTAAAAGGCTTTAACAGGGTGATGGTGTTGCCGGGGAGTGAACTCATCATGATTTCTGAGAAGACGTGGGCGCTTGCCATAATAGTAGGGAGTTCAGGATATTGCTGTCTTACCATAGCCACAAACTCCCCTCCGTCGATACCCGGCATTCGTAAGTCAGAGATCAACAGATCGAACATCTCCCCCCGTTCAAACAGGCTGAGCGCATCCTGTGCGTTATCTGCCTCACTAATTTCGTACCCCATTTGTAAGAGGACAACCGTAAGAAACAAGCGTGAATTTCTATCGTCTTCGACAATTAACACCCGTGCCATCGTGATCACCTGTTCCTTATGCGTTATGCTATTGGTAAAGTAAACGTAACTTTCGCCCCTGTGGGATTGTTGTCGTCAACCCAGATGCGCCCGCCATGCGCTTCAATCAACCCTTTACAAATGGCTAATCCAAGCCCTGCGCCTGTACTTAACCCCGGTTGATTATCTTCCTGTCGGAACGCTTCAAAAACAGACTCGCGTGCGGCAGGCGGTATTCCTACCCCTTGATCAGCAATCTGCACATGAAGGAATTGCCCTTCTGGGAAAGCAGAGAGCGTTATTGTACTTCCTATAGGCGAAAATTTTACGGCATTCCCGATCAAGTTGGCGATCACCTGCGCGATACGATGAACATCCATCGTCACCAGCGGCAGATCATCATTAATCGCCAAGTTCAGGACATGGTTTTTTGTCAGCACACCCAATTGAGCAGACACCACTTGCAGCGCGTCAGCAAAGGGGTGATGACCAAGCTGAATTTGTAACTTTCCCGCGTTCATCCGGGAAAGATCAAGCAGTTGCAGCACAAGGTGTGTGAGCTTGTCGGCTTCTTCATCAATAATCTGAACAAACTGCATTTGTTTTTCAGTCAATGCGACATTTTCCGCCAGCAGCACACTCGCAAAACCCTTGATTGATGTGAGAGGGGTACGAAGTTCATGCGAAATCATGCCCAGAAACTGCGTTTTGAGCATACTCGATTTTTCCGCAGCTTGACGCGCTTCTGCTTCCGCTTCATAGAGCCGCGCCCGTTCCACCGCCTGAACACACAAGTTTGCAACCGCTTCTAGCAGTTCACGTTCAGGATCACTCAGGGTTTTGGGTTTAGAGAACGTTATTGAAAGACCCCCTAAAACCTGATCATCAATCATCAGGGGGATGCAAGCAACGGCATTGATGTTATTGGCGCGGAATGTCTCTGCGACGTGAGGATAGGCGCTCACCAACTCGTCCAACGTCCCAATGGAGAGAGTCTTGCCTAATTGAATCGCGTCCGCAATAGGCGTAAGACCGTCGAGCGGCAGAAGATCATATTTCTCGACAAGTTGACGGGAGAGATTGAGTGTGCTAAGTCGCTGTAGAACCTGCTTCTCTGGGAGGAGCAGAAAAATACTTCCACTCGCGCCCCCCACAATATCAACAGCCGTTTGGATGATGCTGTCAGACACTTCTTGAAGCGTCAACTGTGCCGACATTTTCGACGCTAAGGCTTGTAACAGCCGATTACGTTGTTCTGCCAATTTCCTATCGGTTGTATCACGGGCAATTTTTGTGAAACCCTGAAGTTCGCCGCTCTGGTCAAGGATAGGGCGAACCATTCCACTTGCATAGATACGGCTACCTTCTTTATGCAAATGCCAGCGTTCATTTTCAGAGTAACCTAAACTTATCGCTTTGCTAAGTTCGGCTTCTGGAATCCCTTCGGCGCGATCTTCCGGCGTGTAGATGATTGCGCCGTCCTGCCCGATGATTTCTGACTCCGAATACCCAAAAACACGTTCTGCACCTGTGTTCCAATTTGTGACTCGACCTTCCCGGTCAAGCGCAAAAATAGCATAGTCCTTCGCACTGTCGATGATCATGCGGAGGCGTTCTTCTGCGACCTGAAGCGCAAGCTGTGCCTTACGCTGAGCTGTCACGTCTGCAAAGTAGATAGATAGACCGTCTTTGGACGGATAGACACGAACCTCAAACCACGTCTTGAAAGGTAAAAAGTAGCTTTCGAGTTGTGCAGGAATGCCGGTTGACATCACCTGTCGGTAGGTTACCCCGAAATCACTTTCATATGAGCCGGGAAAAGTATCCCATAAAGTGATACCAATAAATGAATCGGGCGGTCTACCGATCAACTGCCCATAAATCTCTCCAGCACGGCGATTCAAATAGGTAAAGCGAAATTCTCTGTCTAGTGAGACAAATGCATCCCCAATACTCGTAAAAATATCGAGTACCCGCTGCCGTTCTTGATCAGCTTGTTCCTGCGCGATTCGAGCAGCTTCCTCTGCTTTTTTGCGAACGCTGATGTCTCGGAAGTGAACTGCGATCCCCAGATCGTTGGGGTAAGTATTAATTTCAACCCAACTATTGAGAAAATCGGAAAATGTTTCAAATGTGACCGGGTGTTGTTCCCTTATAGCACGCTGCATTTGCTCGTAAGCCTGAGGCGCTATCGCCGTTGAAAAGGTGTCCCAAATATTCGTGCCGATCAACGTTTCGCGGGGTTGTCCTAGCATCTCTTGGGCTTTGCGATTGATATAAACAAAACGCCATGCATTATCTAGAGCGTAAAATGGGTCTGCAATGCCCTCGATGATGCGTTCAATTTCGGTACGCGCATCCTGCTCTTTCGAGACAATCTCGTGGCGTAAGTGTGATATTTGCAGATTCGTCTCGACATGCGCCATCAGTTCGCGCATGGAGAACGGTTTCACAAGATAGTCGTCTGCGCCCGCTTCTAACCCTTCCACCCGCGCTTCTTCGCCCGCCCGTGCAGACAGCAGAATCACGGGGAGGGTTTGCACACGCGGATCAGAACGAATCTTCTGCAGCAGCCCAAATCCATCCAAGTTGGGCATCAGCACATCGACCAGTGCGAGATCGGGTGGACGCTGTTGGATCATTGCCAGAGCAATTTGTCCGTCACTGGCAGTCTCTACCTGATACCGCTGTCCTAGTAAACGAGATAGGTAATCGCGCATATCCACATTATCATCCACCACGAGTACCCGTGACCCGGACATATCGCCTCCCGAATAGGGAATGGAGATGAGGGAATCTGCGTCGGTAGAGACCAGCAGAGGCGGGTCATCCTCATTGGGGTTTGCTGTAGGCAGCCAACGCAGCGCCTCTTCAACAAAGGGGGCTGAACCCATCGCCGTTGATGTCAATGTGCGTGGGGCGCTGATATGGTCAGCGGGCAAATGAGCAAAGCCACGCGGTATCGAAATCTTGAAGGTTGTTCCCTGCCCCACCTCGCTCGTTACCCCGATTTGTCCACCGTGAAAACGTACCAGTTCCTGCACAAGCGCCAGACCAATCCCCGACCCCTCATAGGTGCGTGCTTTAGCGCCGCGCACCCGATGAAAGCGTTGGAACAACTGCGGTAGTTCTTCGGCTGACACCCCGATTCCCGTATCGCTGATGGTCAGTTCTACACTTTCGGGTAGTGCGCTCAACGTCACTCGAATCTCGCCCTCAAACGTGAACTTGAAGGCATTCGATAGTAAGTTGAGGACAATCTTTTCCCACATTTCCCGATCTACATAAATGGGTTCGGGCAGCACCGGACATTCAACGATGAGGCGCATTTCCGCCCGTTCCACAGCAGAGCGAAACGTACTCGCTAGGTCAGCCGTGACGGTGCTTAAATCCGTTGCCTCGTAAGATGCCTCAATACGATTGGACTGGATGCGTGAGAAATCCAGCAGCGAGTTCACCAGTTTGAGTAGGCGAAGGCTGTTGCGTTGAACCGTTAGCAGATTTTCTTGCTGGGTGGGGTTTAACTGATTTTCGGTTGCATTCAAGACTTCTTGCAGTGGATTTAGAATTAAGGTCAGCGGAGTACGAAACTCGTGACTGACGTTGCTGAAAAATTCCGTTTTTGTGCGATCTAGTTCAGCTAAAGCCTCTGCACGCTTCCGCCCGGCTTCATAAGCACGGGCGTTTGCCACCGCTGTTGAAATTTGTCCGGCAATGAGACCAAAGAATCCGCGATACTCCTCATCAAACAAGAGACGTGAGCTTACCCCCGCAATGACATAACCGCTCACCTGACCTGCGATGACAATGGGCAGTATCAGCGCCGTATGTGGCGGTTCTTCCCAAATGCCCGAAGGGACGGTGCCAAAGCGTTCGGCTAAATTCTCTAAAACAGTCGTTTGATCGAAAGTTGTGATCTGGGCGAGCATGTGCCATGTGACATCTGTCGCAACGTCAATCACTTTAGGGCTGATCGCTAAACCGGGTTCAACGCCCGAATACCCAACGAGATAGACTTTTTCTTTGCGCTCATCAAGTAAATAAATCAACGCGAAGGGAATATCCGCCGCGTTATCGCTGAGGGTGTTCGCCGCAATAACACACGCTTTCTCTGCCGACTGAACTTCAGCCGTCCGCGCCCCAAGCGCACGCAGTGTTCGCAGCCGACGATCTCCAAGTACACGCTTGGAAGTGTCGGTAACGGCTGAGAATATGCCGCCAATACCGCCCGATTCATCAAAGATTGGGCTGTAAGAGAAGGTAAAATAACTCTCTTCGGTGAACCCATGCCGATTGAGCAGAAACATTTGCTCATCTGACCATGTCGCATTCCCGTCGCGGTATACGCTTTCAAGCATGGGTCCAATGATGTGCCAAATTTCGCTCCACGTTTCCGAACCACGCTGCCCCAACGCCGAAGGATGTTTGGTTGTACCGAGAATGGGGCGGTAGGCATCATTATAAATTTGAATGAATTCAGCCCCCCAACATATAAACATGGGGAAACGAGAGTACAGACACATACTCACTGCCGTTTGCAAACTTTGGGGCCACTGTTCTAGTGCGCCGAGTGGGTTTTTCGACCAATCGATAGCTTGCAGAAGCCTCCCTATATCCCCCCCACCAGCAAAGAGTGCCTTAAGATTGTTTTGACGTTGCGTATTATTCGTCATTCGTTGTACCGGTTTTATACTTCAAACGTTTCATTGGGCGAAATTGTCTAGTGTGGGTCGAACACTATTGTATAATGGTGTCTGTAATGAGCAAGATGCTAAACGTGAAATTTGAGATTTGCGTTTACAATTGCAATAGGATTCGGGTATACGTTGCTGCTCCCCTACATTTTTATCAGACCAAATCGTGATCATAGGATTCAGACTCATGTTCTCGTCATCCAATTCAGAGATACTGTTTGCAGCCATCTTAGATAGTGTCGCTGACGGCGTTACTGCACAAAACAAGGTGGGCAAGCTCATCTATGCCAATGCGACAGCAGCAAGGCTCATCGGCTATCCTTCAGTCGAAAGTCTTTTAGCCGCCTCTGTAGGGGAGGTGGTTCAACAATTTGAGTTATTCGATGAAAACAAGAACCCATTTCCTCTGGCTCAAATGCCGGGGCGTTTAGCGTTAGCAGGAATCGAAACCCAACCGATAA
>Ga0163154_10010027_pt1 | contig 10669 bp, 8 predicted proteins | sample OliLakLV19MP9P1_FD_148649 | JGI IMG/M metagenome (GOLD analysis project Ga0163154, IMG submission 148649) | Freshwater microbial mat bacterial communities from Lake Vanda, McMurdo Dry Valleys, Antarctica - Oligotrophic Lake LV.19.MP9.P1 | ecosystem: Environmental > Aquatic > Freshwater > Lake >...
CGGGAGGGGCTCTCCGTTCGAGCGCGGGAGGGGCTCTCCGTTCGAGCGCGGGAGGGGCTCTCCGTTCGAGCGCGCAGGGCCACTCGAGCGCGGAGGGCCGCCCGGGCTCGGAAGGGTCGAATCCTGGAGCGTCTGCGCCTCGCACCTCTCGATGTCAAACGAGCAGACCAGCAGAGTCGAGAGGAGTACGAGATGTCTCATGGATTGCTATTCGACCTCGCGCTCACGAACCTATGACAGCGCTGTGAAAGCGCAATCACGCCGCGAGTATCAAGGTTCGAGGGCGCAATTCACTCCTCGTTCACGCGCGTGAGCCTCAATGGTCTCATGAAGGCGAACGATGGAACCACTGTCCCCGTGTGGGGAGTTGTCCGACCCGCGCCCACGGCGCCCGACGCAACGCCGCCGCTGGAGGTCGAAGTCGCCGTGATCGGTGCCGGCATCGCTGGACTGACCACAGCGTACCTCCTCCGCAAGGAGGGGCTCGACGTGACCGTCTTCGACGAGGGCGCGCCCGGCTCCGGTCAGACCGGGCGCACGAGCGCGCACTTGTCATCGGTCCTGGACGATCGTTTCGATCTCCTCGAGCGCGCACGCGGCGCCGACATCTCCGCTGTGTTCCACGAGTCGCACGCATCTGCGATCACGCAGATCGAGCGCATCGTGCGCGAGGAGGGCATCGACTGCAACTTCCGCCGGGTCGACGGCTATCTGTTCACCGGCAGTGACGGTGACGCCGAGGTGGTCGCGCGCGAGTACGAGGCTGCGCGTCGCGCTGGCGCGCGCGTCGAGCGCGTTGAGAACGGTGCGGCGCTGCCCGGGGCACCCACGTTCGCCGGTCCCGCGCTGCGGTTTGCGGCGCAGGCGACATTCGAACCGGCCGCGTATCTGGGCGGTCTGCTGCGCGTGTCGCTGGAGCAGGGCGTGCGACTGTCGCTCGGACGCCGCGTCATGGCGGTCAAGGGCGCGGACGCCAGCCCCGAGGGCCGCGCGGAGGTGACCCTCGAAGGCGACCATGTGGTGCGCGCGCGCCACGTGGTCGTCGCGACGAACGTGCCCTCTCCGATCAACTCTTGGATGGGCATCTATCTGAAGCAGGCCGCGTACCGCACGTACGTCGTCGCGCTCGAGGTGCCCAAGGGCAGCGTCCCCGACGCGCTCTATTGGGACACGCACGACCCCTACCACTATGTCAAGCTCGAGCCGCGTCAGGACGGCGATCACGACCTGCTCGTCGTCGGCGGCGAGGATCACAAGACCGGCCAGGACGGCGCCTCGCCCGCGCGCTTCGACGCGCTGGTGGAGTGGGCCCGCCGCCACTTCCCGGGGGCGTCGGAGGTCGTCGCGCGGTGGTCCGGCCAGGTCGTCGAGACGGGCGACGGGCTGGCCTTCATCGGCCGTGCGCCAGGCTCTGGCGAGAACGTCTACTGCGTCACGGGCGACAGCGGCATGGGCCTGACCCACGGCACCCTCGGCGCGATGATCATCCGCGACCAGATCCTGTCGCGGCCGAACCCGTGGGCCGAGGCGTACAGCCCCACGAGGAAGCTCGTGAACCTGCGTCTCCTCGGCGAGGTACTGAACGTGGGCAAACAATACCTGGACCTATTGTCGGCCGGCGAGGTCGCGAGCGAGGCGGAGCTGCAGCGCGGTCAGGGTGCGATCCTACGCAGCGGCCTGCACAAGCTCGCGGTGTACCGCGACGAGCAGGGCACGGTGCACCGAATGAATGCCAGTTGCACGCACTTGAAGTGCGTCGTGCACTGGAACGCGATCGAGCGGAGCTGGGATTGTCCGTGTCACGGTAGTCGCTTCGATTGCACAGGCCGTGTGGTGATGGGGCCAGCGATCGCGGACCTGAAGCCGGAGGTCGTCGAGCCCGCGCGCGAGCGCCTCCACTGACCCTCGCAGCACGCTCAGCAGAACGAGCGTGGACGCAGCGAGCGCTCAGTGGACGCGCTCTCATCCCGAAGTCAGGGATGGAATAACGCTCGGGCCCATGCTGAATATCATGGACGACTCGCCCCGCTCGACAATTCTCACTGCCCTGGGTCCGCGGTCCAAGTCGCCGTCAATCGGGGCCCGAGCGCGCGTTCCGCTCGACCACCAGGAACGTCAGCTCCAGAGGCTCCAGCATTGGCGCGCGCGCATGGAGGCGGACGGGTACCAGACCATGTTGAGCGTCGTCTCGCCCTGCGGGTTGATCGTTCGGGACAGGCTGGTCGCGGACTGCTGGCTCGCGCTCGCGCCGGATTGCTCGATCGCTGTGTTCCAGCGGGACGACGCTGGGCATGTCCGGTGTCAGCACCTCGTCATCGAGGCGCTCGGCGTCGACTCTGATTCCGCGTCCGCGCTGGTCGCCTGCGCGACCGTACGCCGCTACCTGGAGCGACAGAGGTCGTAGCCCAGCGTCCATGAGGCGGGATTAAGCGATGTTCAAGATGGCTCGGATGTGGCCCACCCAAAGAGCCCGCGGCGCGCTTGGCGCGGTGCACGCTCCCTACGGAGCAGGCCCGGTCGAGTGGCCCCCTCACCGGACGCCCGTGCGAAGGACAGATTACCGATCGGGCAGCCATCCTCGACCTTTCACAAGGTGACCCCATGACACTACTCATCATCCCCGTCGCGACTCTCCTCAGTGTGTGTACGCACACACCCGTTGCTCCGGCGCCCGGCGCTACGTTGACGAGCGCCACGCTCCCGCTCACATCGAGCTGGGTACCGAGCAGCTATGCCTCCATCAAAGACGTCGACGATTCGCCGTGGTACTGGTCACTCGGCGCGAGTCTCGTCACGACAACCTCGGCCGACGGACCAGCGGACGAGGACATCGACTTCGACGAGGGGTGGGGCGTTCAGGTCGCGTTCGGCCGTCGCCACTATGGCGACCCAGACAACGCATTGATGTTCGACCTCGAGCTCGAGGGTCTCTACACCGACCAGGAACCCGATAGCGACGGAGGACCGGTGAACGACCTCAACACCGCCGCGATCATGCTGAACGGCCTCGGAGCGCTGGCAGTGGGGGAAAGCGCCGAGGTGTTCTTCGGCGGCGGCATTGGTCTGGGCTGGCTCGATATCGGCACGCGTAGCGACACGCTGAGTTCCTTCGACGACGAGGACGGGCCGTTCCTCGCTTGGCAGCTTCGGGCCGGCGTCCGATTCGACGTCGCCGAGTCCACGCAGATTGAGGTGGGCTATCGATTCTTGAACATCGACGACGCGGAGATCGACGACGGTATCGGCGATTCCGATTTCGACCTGAAGACCAAGCAGCACTCTCTCGGACTCAGTGTGCGCTTCGGCGTCTGAAGCCGCTGCGCACTTCTGTCTTGCTTCGCGCGCGAGGACGCCGGAGCCCGCGCCAGGAGCGCCCGAGTGGCGTGAGCCCGAGAGCGTGAGCAACGTCAATCGCGTCAATCGACTGATTGTTGCTCACGCTCTGTGTGTCCCGCGAAGAACAGCAACGTGTTGAAGAACGAGCCGCGCGCAGCGAGAGATCTTCGGCCTTCGTGAGGAACGGTCTACCGAGGACAGCGTCGTTGCAGATCGAGCGCTCACCGGGACCGAGGATGGCTGTGCAGCTCGGGCCATTTGAACTGCCGCGCAGCGCGAATTGTTGTACGGCTTTGGTAGTGACGACGGAGATGGCTCGCCGCGATCGTCGCGCCCCCTGGTGGCCTGCGCGTGCCGACTCGCACGCTCCAAGCCACTGGATGACCTCCTCCGGACGCCAGGTCGGCGGACGCTCGCGTGCCACCGCGGATGCGCGATCGCCGACCTCGGGCGACGATGTGAGGCAAGAACTGAATACAAGCGTTGCAGTGCGCGTACGCCCTCGGTCAAGGTGCGCGATCCGCGCGGGGAGCCCGCGCCACGCCGCACCGCACGCCCGCTGCCCACGGCCGGTACACTCCCGCGCTCACCCCCGGAGGAGAATCCCTGTCCATGCATGTCCTCGAGCTCGAGCGCGTCACCAAGCTCTACGGCGAATTTCGCGCCGTCGACGAGCTGAGCTTCACCGTGCGCGAGGGATCGATCACGGGCTTCCTCGGCCCGAACGGCGCCGGGAAGACGACGACCCTGCGCATGATCCTCGGCATCCTGAAACCGACGACCGGCAAGATCGCGGTGTTCGGCCAGCCCTCCGCGCTCGACGTGCGCAGCCGCGTCGGTTACTTGCCGGAGGAAAAGGGACTCTACAAGAAGATGAAGTGCGTCGAGATCGTCGCCTACTTCGCCGCCTTGAAGGGCGTCGACCGGCGCACGGCGAAGTCGCGCGCACTCGAGCTGCTGGAGCGCTACGGGTTGAAGGACTTCGCCCAGAAGCGCACCGAGGCGCTCTCGAAGGGCATGGGCCAGAAAGTCCAGGTGCTCGCCTCGATCGCCCACGATCCGGAGCTCGTGATCCTCGACGAGCCGTTCTCCGGGCTCGACCCGGTGAACCAGCAGGTGCTCGAGGAGATCGTGCGCGACCTCGCCGCGCGCGGACGCACGGTGCTGTTCTCGACCCACGTGATGCAGCACGCCGAGCGCATGTGCGACCGCATCCTCTTGATCGCGCGCGGCAAGAAGCTGTTCGACGGCACGGTGCCCGAGGCGCTGCGCACGATCCCGCGCCGCCTCGTGATCGAGAGCGCGGACGACATCGCGCCTCTCCGCGCGCTGCCGGGTGTGCTCGCGCTGAGCCCGCTCGCGGGCGACGCACACAAGCCCGGGACGTGGGAGGTGCGCCTGCGCGAGAGCTCGGACCCCCAAGAGGTGCTCGCCAGCTGCTTCGAGCACGGTATTCGCCTGCGGCGCTTCGATCACAGCGATCCGTCTTTGCACGAGGTCTTCGTCAACTTGGTCGGCCCCGAGGCGCGCGAAGCCTCCTATCGGTGAACACAGATGCGCTACGCCTTCCTCGTCGCTTGGCGCGAGTACGCCGAGAACGTCAAGACCAAGGGCTTCTGGATCGGGATCTTCATCTTCCCGCTCATGATCTGGCTGATGCTCTCGGCCGAACGTTGGATCGAGAAGACGAGGTCCGTGCGCTCGTTCGTGCTCGTCGACCAGTCGAACGAGCTCGGCGAAGCGATCGACGCCGCGCTGGAGCGGCTCTACCAACGAGAGGTGCTCGAGGCCTTCGGCAAGTGGGTGCAGAAGAACAGCGCCCAGGGCCCGAAGCTGCCGACGGCGGAGGAGCTCGAGCAGATGCCCGCGCTCGGCTCGAACGACGTCGTCACGAAGTGGGCAGCGGGCAACCCCGAGCTGCTCGATGAGTTTCTACGGAACGGCGGGCTAGAAGCTGCTGTTGCGCAGGTGCGCCCGCTGCTGCGCGCCGAGGCGGGCGAGTTCGTCGCGCCGCGCCGCTCGTTCCAGCGTGTCGCGCTGCCCGAGGGGCTCACCGCGACTCAAGAGCCCGCGCAGCTCGCCGAGGCGCTCAAACCCTACCTGCGACACGAACGCGAGCTCGTGCACGACGCCGAGCCGGTCGAACTCTTCGCCGCCGTGCTCGTGCCCGCGGACATCCTCGAGCGTGTCGTGCGCCCGGGCGCGATGCCAGTGCTGCCCGGGAAGGAGCGCCAGGGAATCCAGTACTGGAGCGCGAATCTCGCCGACACGGAGCTCCAGGAGGAGATCGAGGTCGCGGTGAACGAAGAGGTGCGCCGGCGTGAGTACGAGGCGCAGGGCGTCGACACGGACACCGTGCAGGCCGTGCAGCGCACACACGTACCGTTCGTCGCGCTCGACCCGAAGAAGGAAGCCGGCCAGGAGACCGTCAGCATGGCGGACAAGATCCGCCAATGGGCGCCGGTCGGCTTCGTCTATCTGCTCTGGATCGCAATCTTCACGATCTCGCAGATGCTCCTGAACAATACGATCGAGGAGAAGTCGAACCGCATCATCGAGGTGCTGCTCTCTTCCGTCACGCCGGGCGAGCTGATGATGGGGAAGCTCGGAGGCATCGCCGCGGTCGGCCTGACGATGATCGCCGCCTGGCTCCTGTCCCTTTTCACGATCCTGCAGATCAAGGCGGGCCAGGAGGCGCAGCTGGCCACGGAGCTGCTCGAAGTCTTGCAGGGACGCGGGCTGCTCGCGTCCTTCATCGTGTACTTCGTGCTCGGCTATCTGCTCTACGCTGGCGCGTTCCTCGCCATCGGGAGCCTCTGCAACACGCTCAAGGAGGCCCAGAACATGATGGGCCCGATCATGATCATCATGATCGTGCCCCTGATGACGATGGCCTTCATCCCGAAGGAGCCCAACGGCACGCTCGCCACGATCCTCTCCTGGATCCCGTTCTACACGCCCTTCGTGATGATGAACCGCGCCGCCGCGGATCCACCGATGTTCGACCGCATCGGCACATTGATCCTCCTCGTCGCGACCACGGCGTTGGTCCTCTGGCTCTCCGGCCGCATCTTCCGCCTCGGGATCCTGCGCACGGGCCAGCCGCCGAAGTTCATGGAGCTCGTGCGCTGGTTGAGGAGCGGGTAGGAACACGTTCGACTTCGTGGTCGAGGCGTACCGGCTGAATGGCTCTGCTCAGATCAGCGCGGCGGGTTCGCCGCCACCCTGCGCCAAACCTCGATCCGCGGGCCAAATGCGCGGGCGCGCAGGACGACGCCGAGCGTCGTCTGGAAGCCGACGTCAACGTCGAGCGCGCCCGCGTCGCTCGACGCGAACGTTTCGATCAGCTCGTACTCAGGGGCGCGCACTGATGCACGCATCGCCGAGAGCGCGCGGCGTGTGCCCTCGGGCACGATCGTCGCCGGCAGGGACGTGCCCAGCAGTACGAGCTCGGGCGCGTACTGCGCCAGCATCGTGCGCGCGGTGGCGACTGGGTCGGGGTCCATCCACAGCGCGGCAATGTCCATCGCGCTCGGATAACGCAGCGGCACGCCGATGCGCCGCGCCGTGGACTGCGCGGCGTTCTGCTCGTTCGCCTCCAGCGCGGTCTGATAACGCTCCCAGCGCGAGCGCGACCAGGCGCCGTCGGAGTGCGCGTAGCCCGGTGCTTGCATCAACGGCAACGACAAGAGGTTCAAGCAGAGGACCTCGGTGGCCTCCGGCGTCGCGTCGCCTTCGGTCAACCATGTTGCCGCGCGCTCCGCTGTGTCCGGCTGCGCGCGGAGCCACGCGAGACGCAACGCGGGGACGAGCGTCACCGTGAGGCTCGCAGCGGCGAGCGCGGGGGCCCATCGTGCTCCAACGAAGCGCGCGAGGCCCGCGAGTCCGCCCGCGGCGAAGAGCGCAACGAGCGGCACGAACGAGAGCACGAGGCGCGCCTCGGTGCGCGCAAAGATGCCGTACACGAGCAGCGCCGGGACGTAATAGCCCGCAACCACGAGGGCCGCGGCGCGATCGGGAGACTCTGCCGCGCTGGGACGCGCTGCGCCCGAGCGCGTTCGGCGTCGAGCCCTGGCGACGGAGAATAATAGGCCCAGCGCGCCCGTCGCGAGCATGAACGGGTCATAGGCAAGAAACGCCTCGGTGGTCGCGCGGAAGCCTGCACCGTTGAACACCGAAAGGGGCACGACGTGCCCCGAGAAGCGCAGCGCAGGCGCTTCCTTGGCAGCGCTATCCACGCTCTCGTTTGCTGGCTGGACGACCGTGGGCTTGGCGGCCTCGCGCGCGCGGGCCTCGCTGATGCGCTCCCCCGGGACGTAAGCCCATGCCGCGGCGCCGATCACGATGGCCAGCGCGAGCGCGCCGGGCCCGATGACACGACGGCCGTGGCGACGCGCGCTGACGATCATCGCCACGACGAGCGGCGCCAGCGTCATGGCGCCGGTGTGCAGGGTCGCGACGGCGGCCCCGCAGCCGAGGCCCAGCCAGAGCCCGCGCGTTGCGCGCGGGTCGCGCGCGAAGTGCACACACGCGACGAGCGCGAGGACCGTCGTGACCGAGGCCGGCGCGTGTGGCCGAGCCTGCAGCGAGAAACAGAGGTGCAAGAGACTGGCCGCGGCGAGCAGCGCCGCCAGGGCCGACCAGCGCCGCGACAGGAAGGCGCACGCCAGGAGGTAGGTCGCTGGCGCGACCAGTGCCGAGAAGAGCGCGACGACGAACCGCGCATGCGCGTGCGAGCTCGCCGCCTCAGCGAGGTGCGCCTCCAGCGGGCGCTCTGGTTCGACGGGCGACTCATCGGGCGTCCGCGTCGGCACGGCCGCGATCAGCGTCGCGACGAACAGCGGGTACTTCCACGCTGCGTCGTAACGGCTCAGCAGGCCGCGTTGCTCGAGCCCCGCCGCCTGCTCCACGACGTACGTGTCGGGCTCGCTGCGATGGGGCAGGCCGTGGTCGTGGCCCGGCAGCCGCAGCGCACATGCCGCCGCGAAAAGGAGCGCGGCGATCAGCCACGTCGGGAAAGCGCGGTGTTTCGTCACGAACCTCGGCGGGTGAGGGGGTCTCGTCTCGGGAGCGGGCCCGGCGCACGGGGCTCGGGCTCGGGCTCGGGCTCGGGCTGCGCCGATGTGAGGAACCCCTGGCCGGGTCGGTCGGCGCCGGAGTCTACCGGATGGTGTAAAATACGTGGCTGGCCGTGCATCGGTGCGACACTCGCCGACGCCGAACCGTGCACCCGCCCCCACCCGACGCCGCCCACGCAATGCCTGAATCGATGGCGCCGCTCGACTTCCAGGTCGAGTTCCCGTTCGACGGGCGCACGGCCCTGGCGCGGCCGGCGACGTGGGACGACGTCGAGCTCCTCAGGCTCTGGAAGAACGCGAACCGCCACGCTTTTTTCCATCGCGCCGAGATTGCGCCGGAGGACCAACGCCTTTGGTTCCAGGGTTTCTCGCAGCGCACCGACGCGCAGATGTTCGTCGTAGAGATCGATGGCGCGGCGCTCGGGTGTGTCGGCTTCCGTTTTGTCGCGCCAGGCTCGGTCGACCTCTTCAATCTGATCCTCGGTGATGTGTCGACGAAGCGACGCGGGTTGATGTCGGCGTTCTACGCCGCGCTGGAGCCAGAGCTCGCGCGACGCGGCGTGCGGCGTGTCGAGCTGCGTGTCCTCTGCAGCAACGAGTCCGGTATCGCGTTCTACGAGCGGCACGGGTTCACACGCTACGACGCGCCGGAGGACGGCGAATCGCTCGCGCTGCAGAAGTCGCTCGAGGGGCACGGCTCGTGACGAGCGCGGGCTCCATGGCTGGTGTCGGACGCATAGCGGTCGCGGGCGGGCGCGCGCCTCGCATCCTGATCGCAGGCGCGGGTTGTGCGGGCCTCGCCGCGGGCCTCGCGCTGCAGAAGCGCGGTTTCTCGACCCTGATCGTCGAGCGCTCGGATCGTGTCGGCGGCCTCGCTGGCGGCATCGAGATCGACGGCAATTGCTACGAATACGGCCCGCACATCTTCCACACGACCGATCCCGAGATCCTCGGTGACGTCAAGACGATCTGCAAGGACGTCCTCGAATCGTTCGAGCGCACGATCAAAATCAAGTTCGGCAGCAAGTACTTCGATTACCCGCTGTCGCCGCTCGACATCCTGACCAAGTTGCCGCCTCTGACTGTCGTGCACGCGGTCGGCAGCTTGGCGCTGAATGCCACACGAGGCCTCTTCCGGCGCGGGCGGCCGTTTGCCAATTCCGAGGAGGCGTTGCGCCAGGCGTACGGCGAAGTGCTCTATCGGATCTTTTTCCGCGACTACATCCGCAAGGTCTGGGGTATCGGGCCCGAATCGTTCTCGCCATCGTTCGCGACCCAGCGCCTGCCGAGCTTCAGTCTCAAGGCGAAGGTCCTCTCGCTGTGGCACAAGATCTTCCCGGAGCCGGCGAAGTCCATCTCCACAGAAGGCTACGTCGAAACCGTCGAAGGTGAGTACTTCACGACACGCCGCGGCTTCTCGCTGATCTGTGAGGCGTTCGCCGCAGAGTATCGGCGCGCGGGCGGCGAGCTCCGCCTCCAAACGTCACTCCAGCGCGTCGAGTTCGCGGGTGATCGGTGCACGGGCGTGACGTTGCAGTCCGCTGACGGCAGCGTGCACGAGCCGTGTGACTGGTTCGTGTCGACGATCCCGTTGAACCTGTTGCCGACGCTCTTCCATCCGCCGGCGCCTCCTGCGCTGGCCGAGGCCGCGCGCGCCCTGCAGTTCCGCGCCATCGTGTTCGTCGGCATCCTGGTGCAGCGTGCGACGGTCTTGCCCGCGTCGTTCATGTACTTCCGCGACAAGACGTTCAACCGGATCACCGACCTGTCGCGCTTCAAGGTCGAGATCCATCCCCCGGGCTCGACGATCCTCGTCGCCGAGATCACGTGCCAGCCAGGCGAGCGCCTCTGGAACGACGAGGCGCACGCCAGCGCCTGCGTCGTCGACGAGCTCGTCGCGGACGGGATCCTCGCCCACGGCGACGTGATGTCGACACACGTCTTCAAGGCCGAGCACGGGTACCCGATCTACCGCGTAGGCTACGAAGAGCGGCTCGCGACAGCCCTGCGCGAGGTCGCGGCGCTCGCGAACGTCTCGACAATCGGGCGCCAGGGGCGCTTCGCGTACATCAATACCCACGTCGCGATGAAGATGGGGTACGACCTCGCGCGCGACCTCGCCGCGCGCTTCGGCGCGACATCGCCCGTGCCCCGCGCCGACGAAGCCCAATCCGTCCGCTGACCCGCGCCTTTCGCAACGTCCGTATCAGGATCGAAACAGATGCTTTCACTCTTTGGATCGAACGTCGGACCTC
>Ga0163154_10010030_pt1 | contig 10664 bp, 8 predicted proteins | sample OliLakLV19MP9P1_FD_148649 | JGI IMG/M metagenome (GOLD analysis project Ga0163154, IMG submission 148649) | Freshwater microbial mat bacterial communities from Lake Vanda, McMurdo Dry Valleys, Antarctica - Oligotrophic Lake LV.19.MP9.P1 | ecosystem: Environmental > Aquatic > Freshwater > Lake >...
GAGCAGTTCGCTGACGGCTAATACGGCCGCCACTGCGCTGGCTGCGCTACTGCCCAGACCGCTACCGAAAGGCATTTTTTTATGTATGTCCAGTTCGATGCCGCGGCCCGATTCTCCGAGGTGTTCGAGCAGGCTGCGCGCTGCGACGCCGGCGGTATTTTTGTCGATGTCGCTGGAAAGCCGCCCGCCGTGGCCGGTTATTTTGGTGATGCGCAGTCCCGGCGTTTCACTTTTTCGGGCGACTACTTCGTCGCCGGGTCGTTCGAGGCACAAGCCCATGATGTCAAATCCCACGCCTACATTACCGATGCTGGCCGGCGCAAATGCTTTGATTCCCAATGTGTCAGATGTTGTTGATGATATGATGCCGTTTTGGAGCGGCGCAAAGATACAGGTTACCTTTTTATTTCACGCTCAGTCGAACCAAGGCTTCTTTTGCTTCTTTATAATCCGGCGACATACCGTTGGCTTGTTTGTAATCGGCTAATGCGGCCTCCTTATTTCCTTTCATTTCGGAGCATAATCCGCGGTAATAATAGGCTTTTACAAATAGTGGATCTGTTTTGGTAGCAATATCGAAGTTGGTGTACGCCTGATTAAGGGAATCCAGTTCCAGATAAATGACTCCCAGGTCGAAATAAGCATTGGAATAATCGGGATTGCGGACGATGATGTCCTTGTACACCTCAAAAGCCTTGTCGAAGTTGCCCGTTCTTTTGTAAAATATGCCTTTATACTCCCGTGCTTCCAGGTTTGTAGAGTCGAGTCGCAATACATTGTCGAAGTATTGGATAGCAGTGGGGTTGTCGCGATGGATAAAGATGCGTCCCAGAAACATCCAGGCGTCGAGGTGGCTGGCGTCGAACCGGGTTGATTTTTGCAAAGAAGCGATGGCGTGGGTGGTATCGCCTTTGTCCAGCGCGACCCGGCCGGCCATAAAATAGGCTTCCGCATTTTGCGGGTCGCGTTTGAGAATGTGATCGATCGTTTTCAGCGCGGCGCTGTGTTGCCGGACGATGAGCTGAAATTCACTGAGTTTCAGCAGCGTGGCATATCGTTCGGGGAAACGTTGTGCGGCTAATTCCATGACATCAACGGCGCGTTTGGAATCTCCCGGACGGGCGTAATCGAGCAAAGCGTCGCCCAGCAAGTGGTAATAAGCGGGCTGCATGGAGTCGATCCGAATCGCCTGAGATAAATCCTGGATCGCTTCGTCGTAGGCGTCGAGCTGGTAGTAGGTCGCTGCCCGGAGATACAGCAGGGAATCATTGTTAGGGTCGTTGTCCACCAGTGTATTCAGTTTGGCCAGTTGAGGATCCTGACCTGCCTGAGGATCGGCGACGGGCTTCGGTTCATTTTTACAAGCCCACAAGAAGCAGCACAACAGCAGCGGCGTACAATAACGGAGTGTCATATTTTTGGATGGTTTGATGGTTTGACGGGTATAAAACATAAAAAAGTTTGCAAAAGTACCCTCTTTGCACACTTTTTTTATGGTTTAATTAAAAAATGGCATATTCGCACAGAAAAATGAAATGCTATGCCTGAACCAATAACCCAACCTATCCGTATCGCCCTGGTGGATGACCAGGAATTATTCATCGAAAGCCTGAATGCCCTGCTGAGCAATGTCCGGGATATTGTAGAAGTGGTGTGGAGTGCGCGCAGCGGTGAAGAGGCGCTGGAGCGCAGTCGCGACGAAGCGCCGGATGTCATGCTTCTCGACTATTTTTTCCGGGGAAAAACGCTGGATGGCGGCGAAACCTGCCGTCTGATTCGCGAAGAGTTTCCATCCATCGGGGTGCTCATGCTGAGCGTCAGTTGCGACATGTCTGTGATCCGCGAGTCGCTGCAAAAAGGTGCTTTGGGTTACGTTTCTAAAGAAATCAGCAAAAACGAACTGATCCAAGCGATTCAGCAGGTGGCAAGCGGCCATTATTACCTGGACCGGACGGCACTGCACGAAATGATACAGGCCGTGGTGCAGCCTTCTCCCAAACTGCCGAAATCAGTCCTGACTCCCCGCGAAGTAGAGGTGGCGAGGCTGTATGCCAAAGGCCCTGCCATTCGCGAAATCAGCGCCACCCTTTTTATCAGCGAAGACACCGTAGAAAGCCATATCAAAAATATCAGGGCCAAAACCGGCGCTTCCAGCCGTTATGAAGTGGGTGAATTTCTCAAGCAACATGATCTATGGATTGAATAGCTTCCATCGGCACTTCCATGTTGATAAAGGTACCCCGGCCGGGCTTGGACTCCAGGTGAAAAGTGCCGCGTAGCACCTCTACCCGTGTGCGGACATTCGCTAATCCGATGCCTTCCGACTGCCCATTGTCTGCGGGGTCGAAACCTTTGCCATCATCCTCCACCGTTATCAGCAGGGTTCCCCGGTCTTCCAGCAATTGTACATTGACCTGCTTCGCCTGGGCGTGTTTGAGCGTATTAGCCAGCAATTCCTGCATGATACGGTACAAGTGTATTTTGGCCAATCCGCTCACCTCCTCCGGTCGGAACTGGGTGTATAACTGAATATCCAGACGCGGTTGCGCCTGTCTGCAACGCATCACCAAGTCTTCCAGCGCTACCTGCAGGTCGGTTTTTTCCAGCGCTTTCGACATGAGGTCGTGCGAAATGCCGCGTACTTCCCGGTACGTTTGTTCAATGTCGTCTGTGATATCCGCCAGTCTGGCCGACAACTCGGGTTGATCGGTCAGTGTTTCGCGCAGGGAATCTAATTGCATATTGACAGCGGCTAAGTGTACGCAGGCGCCGTCGTGCAGGTCGCGGGCGATGCGGCGGCGTTCGTTTTCCACGCCGAGAATAAGGGCATTCAGCCCTTCTTCCCTGGTTTTCGCTATTTTTAGTTGCGCGCGCTGGTCTTTTTCAAACAAGCGAATGTATTTCCGCATGGAAAAATTGAAGACCAGCAGTATTTCAAAAAAGAATGCAGCCATGACCGGGACTGGAATGTAAAAGGTCTGGGTGGTGAAAATCAGCTTGTTTTCATACAGGTAATCCGGCGACAAGTCCAATAAATTGTATCCCAGGTATTGCAGCGAAGTAGTAGCCAATCCCACAAAATTGAGCGCTACTACGATGAAAAGTGCGGTCGAACGCGTACGCCGTTTGTAAAAAATTTCCCGAAGCGCCCAGGCGAGGATCACCAGACTAAAAAACACCAGGTAGCTACAAAAAAACAAATACCCGTAAAACATCAGGGTCTCGTAAATTTCTGCTTTCGGACGCCAAAGGGCATAAATCACCTGCAGCATGGGCGTCATCAGGAAAAGTCCGATGGTGACATTCAGGAATAAATGAAAATGCCGGGCATACCGCGGAATCTCGAAATACAGGCGGAAAAACCAGATGCCGAAAATGAGCCTGAAAATATTGAGCGTAGCCGGTACGATAAACTGCAGGCGCGGGTAATCGCGCCACAAATACTGGAATCCGTGCCCGAGGTGGGTGGAAATAAAACAGGCCGTCAGCAGCACATAACCGAAATAATACCACTGAAAACGCTGCTGGGTGATCGAAAAAACAAGCGCCGACAACAACAGGTACAGCGAACAAAAAACAAAAAAAACCGTGAGCAGAATATCCTCATAACGCCGGATAAGGCCTTCCCGGGTATTAAAGTCCACCAAAAGCACATTGGAATTGGGCAAAAAGTCTTTGGAAATGGAAAAATAGACATGGCAGGAATCGCCCGGAGCGAGCCGGAGCGGGAACATAAAATTGCGGCGTTGGACGGGTCGCTGCTCAAACGGGAAACCGGCACCGGTGGTAAATACCGTGTCGATACCGCCATCGCTGCCAATCTGGTAACAGGCTAATTTTGGAATAAACGGATTGACCACTTCCGCCATAAAAACCTTGCTATGTTTCGCATGATTGACCATTTTAAACCGCGCCCACAAGGTTTTGTGTTCGTAGCCGAAAATGAATTTCATCTCCTGCCGGGGTTGGAAAGCGCGCTGTTGCACCTGTTCTATAGTCAGGGTATTATCGGGGTCTTCCAGCACTTCGAGTTGTGTATTCAGGATAGCAAAAGTCGTATCGCGCAGCAGCAGCGCTGCTGATTGGGCGCGAATGGCCGCTGTCTCCAGCATAATACCGGCAATTAAAATGAGTATCTGCTTCATCCGATGCAGACAAAGTTACAAGCGCTGAACCCGTATCTGAGCCAAAACCGTAAAAATCACGGCTTTCCGGGAGCCGTAGATCACCCGCTGCCGTCATAGCCGTGATTTTTGACATTTCACCATTTTCAGGGTAAATTTGTTGGGCGGGGTTCCTGCACTTTTGTATTGTCAACAGGACGCAGTTGTATTCCCGGAAATGCCGGCTAATCTGAAATTCAAATATTCCTGAGATGAAAAACAACTTTTCCGCCTTCGTATCGCTTTTTAACCGGGTATTATGCATCCGCCCGGCGAGTATGGCTGTATGCCTGTTCCTATTGTTCAGCCATTCCGCCCGAGGGCAAGATGCTTACCAGGATGTAGGTTTTACCGCCTATTTCCAAAATGAAACCGGCTGGCAGGCGGGGGATGCTACGATTTCCATTGCCTTGCCCGACGGTACGGCCCTATGGTTGTTTGGAGATAGTTATGTAGATCGAGCGTACGACCCCGATGATATGTCGTTCCCTTGTTTGCCTTTTGTCAGCAATGCCATCTGTACGCAGAATATGGCTGCTCCGGGAAATGTCGTGTACCACAGTACGTTCGATCACGCCGGAACAGATCAATACTACTGGCCGGGCAAAGGATTTTATTACAACAACAAAGTGTATATTTTCTGGCTCGAAAGAACGTATGTGCGCAATGCTATGGACCAGATCGTCGGTTCAAATTTTATCAGCAGCAAATGCGCTGAATTAAGTTATCCCGGCCTTGATTTGTTACAACTGCATAATATCTCCAACCCGCTTGGTATCGAGTTCGGCAAAGCGGTGATTGTGGATGAAACCGGCGGCTGGCTTTATGTATACGGAAGTAAAACCGTATCCGGGTTTAACCGGTATTATGCTTCCCGTTGTCCGCTCAACAACCTCTTTCAATCCTGGCAATACTGGAACGGGATTTTATGGGGAGCCGTCCCGATGGAGGGCAATCATATTCAGCCGACAGGGACAGCCTTAGGCAGCGCGTCTTTTAGCGTTTTTCCTTATCAGGGAAAATACCTCCTGTTGAGTCAGGACAATGGTTACCTGGTTTGCGGAAACGAAGTCGCCATCAAATTGTACAAAAGTGACAGCCCGAGGGGGCCGTTTGTTTTTCACAAGCTGGTGTACAGTGTAACGGACTCTTACAATGGCATCATTCTGGCCAGTTACAACGCCCAGGCGCACCCGGAATTCGGAGGCGACCTGCTGATTTCCTACAATGTAAATGATGTAAACCTGCCCGCAGCACAATGCCCGAACCAGTGTTCCAATGGTGGCCGTTTTCAGGCAGATACGTATCGGCCAAAATTTGTCCGCTTGCCATTGAGTGCATTACCCATTGAATTACAGTCTTTTGAAGCCTCGGCAGGAGAAAGAGTGGTGCAACTGAAATGGGTCACTCAAACAGAGGTACGCAACAAGCATTTTGAAGTGGAAAGAAGCCGTAATGGAACTGATTTCACAGGAATAGGAAAAGTTTCGGGCGCCGGAAACAGCAACAGCATCCGGCGATATGACTGGATCGACCCCTCGCCGTTCCCCGGAAAATCATACTACCGGCTCCGGCAAGTCGATGAGGATGGTCAGTTCAGTTATTCTCCTTTGGCATCCGTACACTACGAAGTTTCCGCAACTACCATTTATCCAAATCCGGTACAACAAGGCAAACTGACGGTACAACCCGATCTGAAAACATGTGAAACAATGACCTTTTTGCTCTACAATCTGAATGGAAGCCAGGTTTTCCGATATGAGGTCGCTGCAAATGCAGGTGCTGAAATGAGCGTACAGTTGCCCGAAGACCTGCGGAAGGGTGTTTTTATGGCTCAGATTTCATGTGATCAGCATATCGAAACGCTGAAGTTAGTGGTAGAGTAAAGCATTACCCATTGTCATTTTCAATTTTACTTACAAGATGAAACTATATTACACCTGTTATCTGATTACAACGCTCCTGTTTTTGGCTACTAATTCATCCAAGGCCCAGGGTTACTGCGCTGATGGAATTGTTTACCTCACCGAAAATCATCTCGTAGCGTACGAGGATGTGGTGTACAAACAGGCTGCTGCCATAGACGAGTGGTTTTTCGAGATACCTGAAAACATCCGGCTTCGCGTTTACCATCCCACCGATTTGCCGGCAGGCACGCAACGCCCCTTGGTAGTACTGGTACACGGCGGATATTTTATTGCCGGCAGTTACCTTGATTTCGACGCTCTTGCCAAAAGATTTGCCGAACTCGGTTTTGTGGCTGCTACAATAGATTACCGGCTTTGCAAGCGCAATGACTGCCTGCTCGCGAATGTTTTTTCGCCTTGTAATATCAGCTGGGGATATTCCTTTATGCCGAGTGCCTATGTAGCAGCAGTAGACGTAAACGACGGCATTCGTTGGCTTCAGCAACACGCATCTGACTATTTTATAGACCCCGAAAAAGTCATTGTGAGCGGGCACAGCGCCGGCGCATTTACAGCCCTGAATGTGGCTTTTCTCGATCAGTTGGAAATCCAGCAGATACTACCCGGCGCGGGTGTGCCGGGAAACGACTATATCAGTGAGCCGCTTGATCCGGTGGATGGCATTCGGGCCGTTATCCCGATGGCAGGCGCAATCCTGAACCTCGACTGGATAGAAGAATCGGAAGTGATCGGCGAAAACATAGCCGTGGGTATCGTACACGGAGCTGCCGATGGCGTGGTGGCCTATGATGCCAGCCAGGCAATACCTTGCTGTAATACCTACCAAACGATTGTGTACGGAGGCTGTCCTATTGCCGAACGGGTACAGGAATTGGGCGGCAATCTTTTTATGCTAAGTGGAGATGGATTTGGTCACGACATCGGCGACAGCCTGTTTCTGGAGGCGATTATGGAGCAAATTCCGGCGTTTATCATCAAAACGGTGGTTTGTGGCGAAAGTATTGCCCTGCATACTTCCGTTCAAAGGGATCCGCCTTTGGATGTGTGCCCGGATGGTTCGGGGCAAGCTGCTCTGATTTGCGAAGTCTTGCCCGTTACGCCCGGTGGCATGATTGTGCCGGTACATAAGCCTGAGAGACAGGCCGTTTTTTTACGCTCTGTATCTCCGTCTCCTTTGCAGGGCAACATCCTGCGCGTGACTTTAGAGTCGCCCGATGCCGGTGATTATCAGTGTTTTATACAAGATCAAATGGGAAAGGTGCTGGTTCAAAGGCAAGTACATTTGTCAGCGGGGCCGCAACAATTTGACCTTGAAACGGCCTTGCCCACCGGTGCTTTCTACTTGTTTTTGACATCTGAAAAGGTGCGCTCCGGGGCGTTTAAAATTGTAAAAATTTAATTTTCTTAAACCATACAACTATGAAAAAGTCAATCTTGTTAGCTCTCCTGGCCGTTTCGCTGCCATTTTCTTGTAAAAAAGAAGACAATGCCAATAAAACCAAACTGCTGACCGCGCATTGCTGGGTGCTAAATGAGGCAACCATTGCACCTGCAGCCGTCGTCAACGGGGTTCCTGTTACAGACTTCTATGCCTTGATGTCCTTGTGCGAGCGCGACAATGTCACCTGTCTACTTGAAAACGGCAACGTCTACGTTGACGAGGGGGCCAGTAAATGCGATCCCAATGACCCACAAGTCAATACCTCCGGAACATGGTGGTTCAATTCAGATGAAAGCGTTCTTTTAGCATTTACGGACACCAACCCGGATACGATTCATTCCGAACTCCTTGAACTGAGCGCGAACAGATTACGTATTCGTCAAAACGTGGAAATATTGGGCCAGTCAAGCCAGGTAACTTTCACTTACCAGCCGGAGTGATTTGCTCCGCACGAATGGCTGTGCATCTCTGTGCTTCCTTCTGGTTTTATCTTTTTCACCTAACTTCTTTATCATGAAAACAACTGTAAAAATTCAAATATTAGCCCTTTTTTGCTGTATTTCAGCCACAACCACGGCACAACCCCTTTTCCAGGTACCCAAACCGACCTGTTCTTCTGTTCCGATCAGCGTCATTACACAGGATATTTTCGCCACGTATCACTGGGATTTCGGCAATGGCACAACCGCCAATACCTACCAGCCGCCAATTGTGCAGTACAGCTCGTCGGGCGAATATACCATCAGTCTGACCGTCACTTCGCCCACGCCTTTTAAAGTGATTGACTCCGTTATCATTACACAATTACACCCCAGCTCATGGGTGGGAGGCATATTTTGCATCGGAGAAGGACTGCCCGATATTTTTCTGGAATACCTGCATTACACCACGTTCAGCCCTTATTGGGTGCGAAGTTATATGCAGGATGAAGCATGGACACCTGTACGCTTCAAGTTGTCGGGGCTGCTTACCAAATCTGTTTTCCCGCTGACGGTTTGGGACAAAGATGATGGATTCTGGTGCGGCGCCAGCGACTTTTTGGGTCAAATCAATGTTCCGGTCAATACCAATGGCGGGCAATTCACCGATCCCAGTCATCAATTAATTCTGACTATCAAAACCAAAATGGTGAATTCCACAACCTATAGTCAGAGTTTCCCTGTCAATTCGTCGCCGGCGCAACCAACCATTACCTGCGCCAATGATTCTTTGTACTCCAGTTATGCCAGCTCCAATTCCTGGCTGGCAGCCAATCAAACGACCGTACTGAGCAACCAGGCTGTATTCCGCCCGACAAACGCCGGCACATATTATGCGCGATACAACGACTCCAATTGTCCGTCCATTTCGGAGCCGTTCTATTATGCGCCCGGCTGCGCGGCAGTTGATACGGAAGAACTGGCTGATGATGAATCTATCCTGACCTTCCCCAATCCTTCCACCGGCGTATTTGAAGTGACGCTTCCCATAGGTGGAAAAGACCGGAAATGGACCTGCCAAATGTCGGACACTCAGGGCAGGATGGTGGAACAATTAATCCCTACCCTAACGACAAACAGTACGCTACGCATAGATGCTTCCGCCCAGCCGTCTGGTATCTATTTTCTGCAACTGTCGGACGGGCAGAAAATTTACCGGCAAAAAATCACAATCATCAGGGTTTGAAAATAGAAGTGAGAGGGTGAGAAGTGAGAAGTGAGAAACGTCCCGCTTGGTGGCTCAAATGTCTTGACTTGGGTTTTTCAGGCCTGGAATTGTTATTGGTTATCCGTTATTAGTTATTAGTGGTGGTAGTGGACCATCGGTACAAATGTGGAGTATTCCTAATTGTGTAGATCCACCTTGGTACGGATGGTTCACTACCACCACTAATAACTAATAACGGATAACCAATAACAATTCCAGGCCTGAAAAACCCAAGCCAAAACCCAAAGAGCCACATAAGCGGGACGTTTCTCACTTCTCACTTCTCACCCTCTCGCTTCTCACTTCTCTATTCTCCTCCTCCACCACGCCGCCAGTCCCAGCCCCGTCACCAGATCCCAGATGCCCCACCAGGCAGCAATGAGCGCCATGCCGCCCAGTCCGTTGAAGAAACGGAAGATGAGCAAGAGGCCGAGCGCGGTATTGTGTACGCCCGATTCAAAGGCGAGGGTGCGGCAATCTAATTCGGGCAGGCGAGCTATCCGTCCGAGCAAGTAGCCGTTGGAAATCGCTGCTATGTTGTGTACCAATACAAGGAGGAACACAAAACCTAAGTAATTGCCTAAGTTATCGCGGTTGCCGAACAAAGCCAGTACCAGGATGGTAAAAAAGATCAGCAGCGAAATACGTTGTATCCAGGGACGAATGCGGGCGATGGTGACCGGGTAGCGCCGGTTCAGAAACATGCCGAACAACAAAGGTGCAAGGATCAATTCAATGATAATCAGCGCCATATCAAAAAATTTGATCTCGAATGACTGGCGCAAAGCCTCGGAATCCGGTATAAACTTCGACCAGAATAAAAAGCCGGCCGGCGTCACGACCGTAGCCAAAAGAATGATAATCGCATTGAGCGTAACCGACAATGCCACATTGGCCCGGGCAAAATGCACCAGAAAATTGGTCATATTGCCAGACGGACACATACTCACAAGCACCATACCCATCGCAACGCTGACCGGCGGGCGAAACAAATAAATGATAGCCAGCGTCAGCAGCGGAAAAATCAGGTACTGCGCCAACAGACCCACTGCTACCGATTTGGGAAACTCGACTACTTTCCGGAAATCGCCAGGCTTAACATCAAGGGCTACCCCGAACATGAGGAATGCCATAGCGATGTTCAGCACAATCATCTGATCGGGGTTGAAATGCAGTTGCAAGGCGTCGACAGGATGCATAAGTAACGTTGGATTTTCACCCGTAAAGGTTCTACAAATCAGCGTGTTATCCTGCATCCCGATAAAAAAATACCATACTGTTGAAAAAACGCCGCATTTCCCGTGCATTATTCCAAATTTTGCGGCTGCTAAAGCCAGGACTCAGCCGTGAAAGAAACCATAAAAAAAATACTCAAAGCGCTTCCGATTGCCTTTACTCAGAACCAGCGCTACGACCGGCTTACCCGCCAGGTGATCAGAAAAGTAT
>Ga0163154_10010032_pt1 | contig 10663 bp, 8 predicted proteins | sample OliLakLV19MP9P1_FD_148649 | JGI IMG/M metagenome (GOLD analysis project Ga0163154, IMG submission 148649) | Freshwater microbial mat bacterial communities from Lake Vanda, McMurdo Dry Valleys, Antarctica - Oligotrophic Lake LV.19.MP9.P1 | ecosystem: Environmental > Aquatic > Freshwater > Lake >...
CCGAGGCGGCCAAGGCACCGGCCGACGGTTATTCGATCCTGCTGGCGGCGGCGCCATTCGTGATCACGCAATACGTGTATCCCAAACTGAGCTACGACGTGCAGAAAGATTTCGTGCCGCTGGGTCGGCTGCAGACCACGCCGTTGGTGCTGGTGGCCCATCCGTCACTGGGCCTGAAGACGCCGGCCGACCTGCTGCGCGCAGCCAAGGCCAGCCCGGGCAAGATCAGCTACGCCACGCCCGGTGCCGGCAGCCTGCCGCATCTGGTGGGCGAGTTGTTCAAGCAGCAGGCCGGGGTCGATTTGCTGCACGTGCCGTACAAGGGCGGCGGCCCGGCGGTGGCCGATCTGCTGGCCGGGCATGTCAACACCTCCTTCCTGTCGCCGATCGAGATCCAGGCGCATGTCAAGGCCGGCAAGATGATTGCAGTGGCATCGACCTCGCTCAAGCGCACAACGGGCCTGGGCGATGTGCCAACGCTGGCCGAGTCCGGCGTGCCCGACTTCGAGTCGCTGGCCTGGTTCGGCTTTGTGGTCCGCGCGGGCACACCGCCCGAGGTGCTCGCGCGCATGTCCGAGCAATTCGTCAAGGCCCTGAACAGCCCGCAGGTGCGTGACAAGATCGCGCAGACGGGCGATGTGCCAGCCGGTACCCCGGCCGAGTTCGCGGAGCTGCTCAAGGGCGAACACGTGCGTTGGGAGCGCACCGTCAAGGCCGCCAACATCACCCCGAACTGACACCCCCCAGATGGCAAGCACCCGACCCAACATCCTCTGGTACTGCTCCGACCAGCAGCGCTGGGACACCATCCACGCGCTGGGCAATCCGCATATCCGCACCGACGCCATCGACGCCTTGGTTGCCTCGGGCGTGGCCTTTCACCGGGCCTACACCCAGAGCCCGATCTGCACACCGGCGCGCGCCACCTTCCTGACCGGTCGTTACCCGGCGTCCCACCATGTCTACCGCAATGGCAATGCCTATTTCCCCGCGCACGAAACGCTGGTGACCAAACGCCTGGCCGACGCCGGGTACGACTGCGCGCTGGTCGGCAAGCTGCACCTGGCTGCCGCCAAGCACTACGAGGTACGCACCGACGACGGTTACCGCCTGTTCCACTGGAGTCACCATCCGACACCGGACCAGGCCTTCGGCCACGACTACGAGAACTGGCTCAAACACGAGAAGCAGGTCGACCCGCAGGCGTTGTATGCCGACCTGAACTATTTCTGCGGCCCCGGTGTGCCAACCCAATACCACCAGACCACCTGGTGTTCCGAGATGGCGATCCGTTTCATCAGCGAGCGGCGCGACCGGCCCTGGATGATCAGTGTCAACCCGTTCGACCCTCATGGCCCGTTCGACGCGCCGCCCGAGTATTTGTCGCGCTACAACCCCGCGAGCCTGCCATTGCCACGCTTTCGCGACTCCGACCTCGAGCGGCAGAAGGCATTTGCCGCGATCGACCAGCAGACCAAGCAGCCCGACGACCCGCGGGTGCGCAAGGCCATCGAGCCGGTCTCGGCCGACGGCGGCCACGACGCGATTGCGTCCGCACGCAACGAATACGATGCGCTCGACGTCAAGGCCAACTACTACGCGATGATCGAGCAGATCGACGACCAGTTCGCACGCATCATGCAGACGCTGCGCGACACCGGCCAGCTCGAGAACACCATCGTCGTCTACATGAGCGACCATGGCGAGATGCTGGGTGACCACGGCCTGATCCTCAAGGGTTGCCGCTTTTTCGATGGCCTGGTGCGGGTGCCGCTGATCATGTCCTGGCCCGGGCAGTTCCAGGCCGGCCTGCGCAGCGATGCGCTGGTCGAGACGGTGGACGTCGCGCCGACGCTGATGGACGCCTGCGGCCTGGGCGTGCCGCCGCAGATGCAGGGCCGGTCACTGCTGCCGCTGATGCGCGGCGAGGCCGACCCTGCGGTGCACAAGAAAGCCGTGGTCTGCGAATACCGCGAGGCCATGGGTGGCCACCCCGACAACACGCATGCGTCGATGGTGTTCGACGGCCGCTACAAGAGCATCTTCTACCACGGCCACACCATCGCCGAACTGTTCGACCACGCCGAAGATCCCGAGGAGTTCCACAACCTGTGGCTCGACTCCGGCAACGAGGCTCTCAAGCTGCAGCAACTGCGCGCGCACATGAACGCGCTGATGGCCACGGTGGATGTCGGCCCGCCACGCTTCGTCAATTACTGAGTCCCCCCCAGGGAATGACGTAGGGCGGGGTGACGAAGGCTGGGCGACAAAGCCTGGGTGATAATTGGACAGGTGGTAAGGCCAATCGGCGGTGTGTGCACGGGTTTGCCACACACCTGCTGATGGTGTCGATGGCGATTTCAATGGAGGAACTATGCGACTGAAAGGTAAATCGGCCCTGGTGACCGCGGCAGGTCAGGGCATCGGCAAAGCCAGTGTGCTGGCCATGGCCGCCGAGGGTGCGCAGGTGCTGGCAACCGACCGCGACGCTGGCCTGCTCAAGGCCTACGAGGGCGTTGCCAACGTGCGTACCGCCGTGCTCGACGTGCTCGACAAGGACGCCATCGGCAAACTGGTGCAGGGCATGGACCGCATCAACGTGTTGTTCAACTGCGCCGGCTTCGTGCACAACGGCAGCATCTTGCAGTCCACCGACGCTGATTGGGACTTGGCGTTCAACCTCAATGCGCGCGCGCAGTTCTGGATGATCCAGGCGGTGTTGCCAAAGATGCTCGAGGCCGGCGGTGGCAGCATCATCAACATGGCCAGTGTCTGCGGCAGCCTCAAGGGTTTGCCGAATCGTTTCATCTATGGCGCCAGCAAGGCGGCGGTGGTGGGGCTGACCAAGTCGGTCGCGGCCGATTTCGTGACCAAAGGCATCCGCTGCAATGCGATTGCGCCAGGCACCGTCGATACTCCGTCGTTGCAGGACCGCATCAACAGTTATCCCGACCCGGTGCAGGCGCGCAAGGACTTCGTGGCGCGCCAGCCCATGGGCCGGATCGCGACGGCCGAAGAAATTGCGCCGATCATCCTGTACCTGGCCAGCGACGAGTCGGTGTTCGCCAGTGGCCAGATCTTCGCGGTCGATGGAGGAATGACGATATGAACCAGCTCGATTTCGCTGGCCGCTGTGCGGTCATCACCGGTGGCGCCACCGGACTCGGATACGCGATCGCCCAACGCCTGCTGGCCTCCGGCGGCAGTGTGTGCCTGTGGGACCGCGACGCTGCGGCGCTGGCACGCGCCTGCGACGAACTGGGCGCCAAGGCGACCTCGGTCGTCGTCGACGTGAGTGACCACTCTGGCGTGGCGGCTGCGGTGCAGCAGACGCTGAAGCTGGCCTCGGCGGTCGATGCCCTGGTCAACAGCGCCGGCATCACCGGGCCCAATACCAAGCTGGCCGACTACCCGGTCGACGAATGGCACAAGGTCATGCAGGTCAACCTCAACGGCCTGTTTTATTGCTGCCGCGAATGGGTGCCGCATATGCGCGAGCGCAATTACGGGCGAATCGTCAACATCGCCTCGGTGGCCGGCAAGGACGGCAACCCGAATGCCAGCGCCTACAGTGCCAGCAAGGCAGCCGTGATGGCGATCACCAAGTCGCTGGGCAAGGAGCTTGCCGACAGTGGTGTGCGCGTGAACTGCGTCACGCCGGCAGCGGTGAAGACCGCGATATTCGACCAGATGAAACCCGAGTTCATCCAGTTCATGTTGTCCAAGATTCCGATGGGCCGTTTCGGTACGCCCGAGGAGGTCGCGGCCATGGTCGGCTGGTTGTGCACCGAAGATTGTTCGTTTTCCACTGGCGCCGTGTTCGACTTGTCCGGCGGCCGCTCCACCTATTAACTGCACAAGAAAGGCAATCGCATGAAACTGGTACGTTATGGCAACCCCGGCAAGGAAAAACCGGGACTGATCGACGCCGAAGGCAGGCTGCGCGACCTGAGCGGGGTCGTCAAGGACATCGACGCGTCGCAACTCGGCGATGCCGCATTGGCCAAGCTGCGCAAGCTCAAGACCGACAAGCTGCCGCTGGTCAAGGGCAAACCACGCATGGGTTGCCCGGTCGCCGGCGTGCCGAAGTTCATCGCCATCGGTCTGAACTATGCCGACCATGCGGCCGAGTCCAACATGCCGATTCCGAAGGAGCCGATCGTGTTCATGAAGGCCACGACCTGCATCCAGGGCCCGGACGACGACGTCATGTTGCCCAAGGGTTCGGTCAAGACCGACTGGGAAGTCGAGCTCGGCGTGGTGATCGGCACGCAGGCACGGTATGTGTCGCAGAAGTCTGCGCTCGATCATGTGGCGGGTTATTGCACGATCAACGACGTCAGCGAGCGCGAATACCAGACCGAACGCGGCGGCACCTGGGACAAGGGCAAGGGTTGCGATACCTTCGGCCCGATCGGCCCCTGGCTGGTCACGCGCGACGAGATCGCCAATCCGCAGAAACTGGCGATGTGGCTGGACGTGAACGGCAAGCGCATGCAGACCGGCAACACCAAGACCATGGTCTTCGGCGTGGCCAAACTGGTCAGTTATGTCAGTCAGTTCATGACGCTGATGCCCGGTGACGTCATCACCACTGGCACTCCGCCGGGCGTGGGCATGGGCATGAAACCGTCGGCGGTCTACCTGAAAAAGGGCGACGTGATGGCGGTGGGCATCGAAGGCCTGGGCGAGCAGCGCCAGACCGTGGTGCCGTTCAAGCTGTAACGTATCGACACGGTGCACCGACGCATCCGGCCCGCCGCTGGCCGGTTGTGCGGGGCAGCGCCAGGTCTTGGCGGTCACGTCCATCTGGCAGTCTCGGGTTTACCCGTATCCGGACTAGAAGCCCGGCTCTATTGCAAGCCTGCTCACGCCGGAGCCGATCGATCTGAAGCAAAATAGAACGACCGTTCGTTTTATTTCGATTGCTTTGATGTCTGTCTCCCATCTGCCCCGCCATGCAACTGCCCCCATTGCCGACGGCGGTTCGCGCGCCACGGCCAGCGAGGTGCGCGGGTCGGCGAAAGGCCAGCAGACCAAGGCCGCAATCGTCGATGCAGCGCTGCGCCTGGCCAGCCAGGTCGGCCTGGAGGGCCTGAGCATCGGTGCCGTCGCCGAGATCATGCAGATGAGCAAGTCCGGCGTGTTCGCGCATTTTGGCGCCCGCGAGGAGTTGCAGATCTCGGTCGTGCGCGAGTATTTCCACCGTTTCGAGCAGGAAGTCTTCACACCGGTGTTGGCCCTGCCGCGTGGCCTGCCGCGGGTCGAGGCCTTGTTTGCCAACTGGATGAAGCGGGTGGCGGTCGAGATCCAATCAGGCTGCATCTTCATCAGCGGCGCGGTCGCGTTCGACGACCGTCCCGGCCCGGTGCGAGAAGCACTGGCCGATTCGGTCAACACCTGGCTTGGCGCGTTCCGCCGCGCGGTGCTGCTGGCCCGGGACGAAGGCCATCTGCGGGCCGATGTCGATGCCGACCAGATGGCCTATGAAATCCACGGGCTGATCCTGGCGCTGCATTACGAGGCCCGGTTCCTGAACAAGCCGGGTTCGATTGCGCGCGCCCACGTAGGCTTTGACCATGTGTTGTCGACGTACGGGCGTGGCACAACCGCACATGGCGGTAAACCTGGGCCGGCAGCCGGATCTGCCGCGGCCCGCTAGCAAGCGCACCGTCGCCACATTGCTTTCATTCAAGGAGTTGATTTCATGCCCACTTATTCCCCGCCCTTGCGCGACATGCAGTTCGTCATGCACGAGGTGCTCAAGGTCTGCGACGATTTCCGGGCCATTCCTCGGCATGCGGAGATCGACGCCGAGACGATCGACGCGGTGCTGGAGCAGGCGGGCAAGTTTGCCTCCGAGGTGGCCTTGCCGCTCAATGTCAGCGGTGACGCGCAGGGCTGCACGCTCGACCCCAAGACCCACGCGGTAACCACGCCGGACGGTTTCAGGCAGGCCTACGCGCAGTTCGTGGCCAACGGCTGGCCGGGCCTGAGTGGCGACCCCGAATTCGGCGGCCAGGGGCTGCCGCTGGTGGTCAACCAATGCCTGTACGAGATGCTGAACTCGGCCAATCAGGCCTGGACCATGTACCCGGGTCTGACGCACGGCGCTTATGCGGCGCTGCACTCCTACGGCACGGATGCCCAGAAGCAGACCTATCTGCACAAGTTGACCAGCGGCGAGTGGACGGGCACCATGTGCCTGACCGAACCGCATTGCGGCACCGACCTGGGCCTGATGCGCACCAAGGCCGAGCCGCAGGCCGACGGCACGTATCGGCTGACTGGCAACAAGATCTTCATCAGTGCCGGTGAACACGACCTGGCCGAGAACATCGTGCACCTGGTGCTGGCGCGCATCGTCGATGCGCCGGCCGGCATCAAGGGCGTGAGCCTGTTCATCGTGCCCAAGCACCATGCGGGCAGGGACGGCGCACTGGGCGAGCGCAATGGCATCTACTGCGGTGGCCTGGAGCACAAGATGGGTATCCACGGCAACGCCACCTGCCAGATCGTGCTCGACGATGCCGTCGGCACGCTGGTCGGCGAGCCGAACAAGGGCATGGCGGCGATGTTCGTCATGATGAACGCCGCCCGACTGGGCGTGGGCAACCAGTCGCTGGGCCTGACCGAGATCGCCTACCAGAACGCGCTGGTTTATGCCAAGGACCGTCTCCAGATGCGTTCCCTGTCCGGCCCCAAGGCCAAGGACAAGCCGGCCGATCCGATCATCGTGCATCCGGACGTGCGCAAGATGCTGCTGACTGCCCGGGCCTATGCCGAAGGCGGCCGCGCATTGGCAATCTTCTGCTCGGTGCTGCTCGAGAAGGAGCATTTCCATCCCGACGAGAAAGTGCGCAAGGACAGCGGCGAGATGCTCTCGTTGCTCACGCCGGTGGTCAAGGCCTTCCTGACCGACAACGGCTGGCGCGCCACCTCGGATTGCCTGCAGGTGTTTGGCGGCCACGGCTACATCAAGGAGTGGGGGATGGAGCAGTTCGTGCGTGATGCCCGCATCAACATGATCTACGAGGGCACGAACACGATCCAGAGCCTGGACCTGCTGGGCCGCAAGATCCTGGGCAACAACGGCGCGACGCTGAAGAAATTCGGCAAACTGATCGCTGCCCTGGTCGAGGAAGAAGGCGTGAACGAGAAGATGGCCGAGTTCATCAACCCGATCGCCTATCTCGGCGACAAGATGACCAAACTCACGACCGAGATCGGTTTCAAGGGTTTCCAGAACGCCGACGAAGTGGGCGCGGCTGCAGTGGACTACCTGCGCGTGGCCGGCCACCTGGTGTTCGGCTACTTCTGGGCCCGCATGGCGCAGGTCGCGCTGCGCGAAATCGCGGCTGGCAACACCGACCCGTTCTACCAGGCCAAGCTGCAGACCGCGCGTTTCTATTTCGCCCGGTTGTTCCCCGAGACCGCATCGCTGATGCTCACCGTGCGTTCAGGCGCCAAGGCGCTGATGGACACCGAGGCGGTGTTTGCCTAATATTCCGGCTGGATTTCCTTTGTTCATTTCCACCACCCGATACAGGAGACACCCGTGATCAAGAACCGTTTCACCGCCGGCATTTTGTTGTGTGCCAGCGGCCTGGCGATGGCCCAGATGACGCCAGTGGGCAGTTGGCACACGATCGATGACGAAACCAAGGAGATCAAGTCCGAGGTCCAGATCGTCGACAACGGCGGCATGCTCAATGGCAAGGTGACCAAACTGCTGCGCAAGGGCGCCAAGCAGGACGCGGTGTGCGACAAATGCACCGACGATCGCAAGGACAAACCCATGCTGGGCCTGGAGATCATCCGCGGCGCGAAAAAGGCCGACGGCAAGGATGTGTGGGAAGACGGCAAGATCCTCGACCCGGAGAAGGGGTCCACCTACGGCCTGCGCCTGACACCGATCGACGGTGGCAAGAAACTCGAGGTGCGCGGCTCCATCGGCCCGTTCGGCCGCACCCAGACGTGGGTCCGCTCGCAATAAGACTGCGCGTACATCCCGGCCGGACAACGCCCGGCCACCTGCGCGCTGCGGCGTGCCATCAGAGAGTCCATCCATGTCCCGTTTTCAAGTCAAACAAGTCGCCGTGCTCGGTGCCGGCGTGATGGGCGCGCAGATCGCCGCACACCTGGTCAACGTCCGGGTGCCGGTCATCCTGTTCGATCTGCCGGCCAAGGAGGGCCCGAAGAACGGCATCGTGACCAGGGCCGTGGAGGGGCTGAAGAAGCTCAAGCCGGCGCCGCTGGGCCTGGTGCAGGAGGCCGCGTTGATCCGGCAGGCCAACTACGAAGAACACATGGACCTGCTGCAGGAATGCGATCTGGTGATCGAGGCGATTGCCGAACGCATGGACTGGAAACTCGACCTGTACCGCAAGATCGCGCCGCACCTGGCGCCCACGGCCATCGTCGCATCCAACACTTCAGGCCTGTCGATCACCAAACTCAGTGAAGCCTTGCCCGAAGAAATCAAGCCGCGCTTTTGCGGCATCCACTTCTTCAATCCGCCGCGTTACATGGCGCTGGTCGAGCTGATCAACACGCCCACCACCGAGGCGCAGGTGCTCGACAACCTGGAGGCTTTCGTCACCAGCGCCCTGGGCAAGGGGGTCGTGCGGGCCAACGACACGCCCAATTTCATCGCCAACCGCATCGGCATCGCCGGCATGCTGGCGACGATGAAGCAGGTGGAGAACTTCGGCCTGTCCTACGACGTCGTCGACGACCTGACCGGCAAGAAACTCGGCCGCGCCAGCTCGGGCACCTTCCGCACCGCCGACGTCGTGGGCCTCGACACCATGGCCCATGTCATCAAGACGCTGCAGGACAACCTGGACGCCAAGACCGACCCGTTCTACGACAACTTTGCGACGCCGCCGGTGCTGGGCAGCCTGCTGGACATGGGGAACCTGGGCCAGAAGTCGGGCGCCGGCTTCTACAAGAAGGTCGGGCGCGACATCCTGCGTTTCGACGCGAAGGCGGCCGACGGCAAGGGCGACTACGTACCCGCCGGTGCCAAGGGCGACGAGGTGGTGGCCCGCATGCTCAAGAAACCGGCGGGTGAGCGGCTCCGGCTTTTGCGCGACGCCGAAGGCGCCGAGCCACGTTTCCTGTGGGCCATTTTGCGCGACCAATTCCACTATGCGGCCGTGCATTTGCAGACAGTGGCCGAGTCGGCGCGCGACATCGATCTGGCGATGCGCTGGGGTTTCGGGCTCAAGCAAGGCCCGTTCGAGTTGTGGCAGGAAGCCGGCTGGCTCGAGGTGGCCGAGATGATCCGGCAGGACATCGACGCTGGCGAGGCCCTGTGCAAGGCGCCGTTGCCCGAGTGGGTGTTCAAGGGCCCGGTGGCCGATGCCGGGGGCGTGCACACACCCAAGGGTTCATGGAGCGCTTCGGCACGGAAATTCGTGCCGCGCCACGAGCTGCAGGTTTACCAGCGCCAGCACTTCCGCGAGGATGTGCGCGGCGCCGACGCGCCACGTGCGCAGACCGCCGGCACCACGGTGTACGAAGACGACGCGATCCGGCTGTGGACGCTGGATGCGCCGGTGCTGATCGCCAGCATCAAAACCAAGATGCATGCGATCAGCCCGGACGTGGCCGAAGGCCTGGTGCGCGCGGTGGAACTGGCCGAGGCGTCATACGAGGGCCTGGTGATCTGGTCCAACGATGAGATGTTCTCGGTCGGCGCCGACCTGCAGGCGATGCTGCCGGCGTTCATGGTGGCTGGCGTATCGGCGATCGACGGCGCCGAGCATGAGTTGCAAAAAGCGATGCTGCGGCTGCGTTACGCCAGTGTGCCCACGGTGGCGGCGGTGCGTGGCTTGGCCCTGGGCGGCGGCTGCGAAATGGCCGTGTACTGCGCCCGGCGCGTCGCGGCCATGGAGAGTTACATCGGCCTGGTCGAGGTGGGTGTCGGCCTGGTGCCCGGTGCTGGTGGCCTGACCTATATCGCGCGCCGCGCCGCCGAGAATGCCGCGGCCTCGACCAACAAGGACCTGTTGCCGTTCCTGACCGAGGGTTTCACATCCGCTGCGATGGCCAAGGTCGGCACCAGCGCGCTGGAGTCGCGCCAGCTCGGCTACCTGCTGGACAGCGACCTGGTCGTGCCGCACAAGGACGAGCTGCTGCACGTGGCCAAGACGCAGGCACGTGCGATGTTCGAGTCCGGCTACCGGCCGCCGCTGCGCCGAACCTTTCCGGTCGCCGGGCGCAGCGGCATCGCGACGATCAAGGGCTCGCTTGTCAACATGCGCGACGGCGGCTTCATCAGCCAGCACGACTTTCACATCGCCAGCCAGATCGCGCACGTGGTCTGCGGTGGCGACGTCGATGCCGGCACGCTGGTGACCGAGGAATACCTGATGGCGCTCGAGCGCGAGGTCTTCTGTTCGCTCGTCACCAACGCCAAGTCCCAGGAGCGCATCATGGGCATGATGTCCACCGGCAAGCCGGTGCGCAACTGAACGGAGAACACCCATGAAACAGATTCAGGACGCCTACATCGTTGCCGCCACCCGAACCCCGATCGGGCGTTCGCACCGCGGTTTTTTCCGCAACACCCGTCCCGACGACCTGCTGGTCAAGGCCATCCAGGGCGCGCTGGCGCAGGTGCCGACGCTGGACCCGCAGGCCATCGCGGGCCTGA
>Ga0163154_10010033_pt1 | contig 10663 bp, 9 predicted proteins | sample OliLakLV19MP9P1_FD_148649 | JGI IMG/M metagenome (GOLD analysis project Ga0163154, IMG submission 148649) | Freshwater microbial mat bacterial communities from Lake Vanda, McMurdo Dry Valleys, Antarctica - Oligotrophic Lake LV.19.MP9.P1 | ecosystem: Environmental > Aquatic > Freshwater > Lake >...
ACACCTCTGTCGTCGCCGTCATGAACAGTGGCGGCAACGCGCCAGGATCGGCCAAAAGCGGGGACGCTTCCGGGTCCTGATCCGAGAGACCGCCCAAAGCCATGTCCGACAGTCGCCGGTCCTGTGCGTCGTCATTCATCGCGTCGGTGAGGCTGTTGCGGGTCCGCGTCGTGCTCTGGCCGCTGCGGTCGGTGTTGGGGGACAGGACCGCCAGTCGCCGAATCCTCCCCGCATGGCGCGTTGCAAGAACCAGCGCCAGATGTCCGCCAGCGCTGTCGCCCACCATGTCGCATTCAACCAGGGCATCGAGGATACCTGCGACCGCATCGCGTTGTGCGGGCCACGGTCGTTCAGGGGCCAGCGGATAATCCGGCACAAACACAGGCCGTCCGCTGATCGCCGACAGGACCCATGCCGGGGCGGAATGACTGTCGGACCCGCCAAAGACGTAGCCGCCACCATGCAGCCACAGGATCGGGCGCGAGCCGGTACCGAACCAGCGCCCCCCGCAGCCGCCGACGGTTTCCACCTTCGGCAGATCGGGCACCTCGCCCGGATGTACCAGCCGCAAGAAGGCCGCCCGCATCTCTGCGGGCGACCCGCCCACCGGCGTTGCACGGATGTGCCGTTCCAGCGCCAGGCGGTCCATCAGACGTTGATCGACCCAACTGCGCCGCCGTCGATGCGCCAGTTGGCGCCAGTGACGAAGGAGCACAGTTCGCTGCACAGGAACACGATGACTGGCGCGACCTCCTCGACCTTGCCGCGCCGCTTCAACACCAGATAGGGGCGCTCTTGCTCGAGGAAACTCTCCACGGCTTCGTCAAAGGAACAGTGTTTTTGCTCTGACCGTATTTCCATCATGCCATCGGTCATCGGCGTCGCGATGAAGGCGGGGGCGACGCAATTCACCAGCAAGCCCTTGCCCGAATGGGCCATCGCGATGCTTTTCGCGTGGCTCAGCAGGGCTGACTTGGCGGAGTTGTAGACGGTCTCGTCCGGGTAGGGTTGCGCCACGTTTTCCGAGGTCACGAAAACCACGCGGCCCCAGCCACGGTCGATCATGGCCGGGCACAGGTGGCGTGCCATGCGCACACCCGACAGAAAGTCGATGTTCAGCGCGTCTTCCCACGCCTGCTCGTCCATCGTCAGCGGATCGCCTTTGGCACCGGTGACGCCTGCCGCATGAACCCAGATGTCAAAGTCCTTGCCGGTCCTGGTGATCAGGTCGTCGACGCCCTGCTTGCTGGACAGGTCACCGGCGATGCACGCGATGCCGAACTCCTTGCGGACCGGTTCAAGATCTTCGTCTTTCAGGTCAGTTGCGGTGACGGTCACGCCCGCCTCGATGAACCGCCTGATCGTCTCGATGCCCATGCCGCCCGCACCGCCGGTGACCAAAGCGCGTTTGCCCTTGATGCCAAGATCCATGTCGTTGCTCCTGTTTTGAAGTGTAGGTGTCCGAATTCATCGCCGCGTCCAGGAGAGCCATTTGCGCATGAGATTGTTCACGAACGGCGTCACGCGGGTGCGGTTGTAGGCGTCCGCCGCCTTCTTGATCGCGTCGCCTCGGGTCGGATAGGCGTGGATGACGCGGGCCAGTGTGCGCAGACGGATCCCGGCGACCATCGCCAGCGTGACCTCGTTGATCATCTCGCCGGCGTGACGCGCAACGATCGTCGCACCCAGAATCCGGTCGGTGCCCTCTTTGACGTGTATTTTCACGAAGCCCGCTTCCTCGCTGTCGGTGATCGCGCGGTCCACGTCGTGCATCGGGATTGTGAACGTCTTGACCGAGATTCCCTTGGTGTGCGCCTGCTGAACATAGAGGCCGACATGGGCGATCTCCGGATCGGTGTAGGTGCACCAGGGAATCGTCAGTGCACTGAGCCGCTCACGGCCGAGGAACAGCGCGTTCCGAACCACGATGCGGGCCGACGCGTCGGCGCTGTGGGTGAACTTGTGCTCCAGGCAGGCGTCGCCGGCGGCATAGATGCGCGGATTCGTAGTGCGCAGGAAATCATCGACCCGTATCCCGTCCGTGTTGTCGTAGTCGACGCCGGCGGCCTCCAGGTTCAAACCGTCGACATTCGGTACCCGGCCGGTGCCGGTGAGGATGGCGTCGACGACGACGGTGCTTTTATGATCCTCGATCACCAGATCGACGAGCTTCTGCCCGCCGTCGATGCGCACGTTGACGGCGCGGGTGTTGAGCCGCACCTCGATGCCGTCGCGGGAGAAGGCGTCAGACAGGATCTGGGCGGCGTCACGCTCTTCCCGCGGGAGGAAGAGCGGCCAGCTCTGCGCAATGATCGTCTTCGATCCAAAGCGGGAAAACGCCTGCGCGAGTTCACAGCCGAGGGGCCCGCCGCCGATGACCAGCAGACGGCGCGGCAGTTCGGTCAGGTCGAAGACGTTTTCGTTGGTCAGGTAGCCGGCTTCGACGAGCCCGGGAATCGACGGCGTGTCGGGGCGCGAGCCCGTCGCGATCATTGCCTTCTTGAAGCGCAGGGTCCTGCCGTCCACCGTCAGCGCCTCGGTTCCGGCAAAGCAGGCATCGCCGAAGAATACATCCACGCCGTCTTCCGTCAGCCGTCGCGCCGAATCGGCGCGGCTGATGCGGGCGCGGATACCACGCATGCGTCGCATTACGGCAGGAAAATCAACCCGGATATCGCCAGGGATCTGTGCGCCACACTGCGTGGCATGGCGCATCTCGGCATATAGCCGCGACGTGCGAATGATCGCCTTCGATGGCACGCAGCCCACATTCAGGCAATCGCCGCCGAGCAGACGGCGCTCGATCAGCGCGACCTTCGCACCTAATGCCGCCGCGGCGTGCGCCGCCACCAGTCCCGCCGTGCCCGCGCCGATGACCACCAGATTGTAGCAGCCGGCCGGCGCCGGATTACGCCAATCATCGGGATGCACATTCTCCCGACGCTCGCTCTCGGCAGCGTCCGATGGAGCGACGGAGAGACGGTCATTGCGCGGGAGCATGCTCGCGGTCCTCGGATGACGGGCGTCGCTCGAGCCAGCCGCCACGGAATCCGGCGCGGCGCAAACCGGTACGAACCGGATGACACTTCCGCATCAGGCGCCAATTCAGCTGAGTGCGATAATTTTCGATCATCAACAGCACGATGCCCTGATCGAGCCCGAAGATTCCGGCTGAGACCCACGCGCGACGATCGGCACGGGACAGGGTGGGGTTGAAACTGCTGGCGAATTGCAGCTCGGACAGGCTCTCGGGATAACGGTCAAGCATGACGCCGGCGGTGCGCAGGACGATGTCGGGCGCGAACGGCAGTGATGCCATCGCCGCCCACACGCTCAGGGTCCCGTCATCTGGCCCGTAAGGGACGCCGCGCGCAGCGTAACCAAACAAGCGATGTGGTTCGTCAGCCAGCTCCGGTTCCTGCTGGCTCGGACCATCGCAGGCAGTCACGCCCCAGCAGGACTCGTCGTAACCGGCGAACCCGTGCGGGTTGCGTCGCGCATATTCACGCTGCACCTCCATCGCACGCCTGCTGTTCTCGAAATAGTCGCACTGCTTCTCGCGCATGAAACGATCCTGAATGCCACGAAAATCGATCCAGGCGTGCGAGAACTGATGAATGAACAGCGGCCCCGCATACAGGAAATCGTAGCCGTACAAATTCTCCCATTGGTAAGTCGCGGTCCAGGCCTCGAAGCTATCGCTCGCAATCGGGTAGGTCGGCGAGCCCAGCGCGAGCACATAGAGCACGATGGCCTCGTTGTAGCCATCCCATCCATAACTCAGGAATCCGGACTCGGGCTTCCAGCCCAGCCGCACGGTCGCCTTGCCGTCGAGCGCCCACGACCAGTCGATGCGACAGTACAACGCGTCGACAATTCCGCGCAGCTCACTTTCCGTGCTCGTGTCGGCGTTGAAATAACTGGCCGCGGTGAGCGCGCCGGCCATCAGCATCGCAGTGTCGATCATCGACAGCTCGGAGCACCATGCGCGAATTCCGGTGTGCATGTCGAGAAAGTGGTAGTAGAACCCTTTGTGACCAGTTGCCTCTGGACTGCCGCTTTGATCGCTGTCGCGGAAGAACCGGAGCGTCGCGAGACTGCGTTCAACCGCATCGGCCCGCGTCATCCAGCCCCGCTCCACCGCGACCGGATATACCGACAACGCAAATCCGACCACCCCGATGCTGGCCGGCGAGTTCTCGCGCGAGGTGTCCGCGACCAGTCCGTTGGCCAAATTCACCGCGTGCAGGAAGTAGCTGAACGCGGCGCGGTGGAGCTGGTCGAGCGTCTGCTCGGTCATTGGTGCCTGGCCGGTCGCGGTCACTTGGCAGCATCTCCAACGGATGGCTCGGCGGTGAGTTCCAGCGTAACGGCTGCGATCGCGTGCGGGGGAAGGTCGACGTGGAAGCGGAGAGTCCCATCCGCGCAGGTCACATCGAACGGCTCCTTCACGAGCCGGGAGGCAGCTTCGAGCTCCTCGACTTGCGTGCGGCTCAGGTATTCCGGCTCGCCCATGTCACGCCACTGCCTGCGCGGGTTCGCGTGGGCATCGTCGATGCGCTCGATGGTGGCGGCACGAGGCGCGGCAGCATCAGTCAGATGGATTTCGACGCGCTGCATGAAGATGTCGTGACGCGGTTGGGCGTGGTTGGTGAGAAACACCGTGATAGAGCCGCTCTTTCGCACGACCCAGACATCGACCGTCTCGTGCACGCCAACGACTGGAAGGCGCTCGTTGCCGAGATGGTGCAGCAGCTGAAAGGCGCGGTAGATCGGCTTCGGGATGCCATGGAGATTCAGCAGACCGAACCCGCCATGGAACGGGATCGAGGGGAAGTAATTCTCGTCAAAGATGTCCGTGAATGTCCAGTAGCTGTATGCCTCGACGAAGGCGTCCGTCTCCAACACGATCCTAGCGGCATAGGCCGCAGCAAACGGCTCGTCGTGGTAGTGGTCCCTCGGATTGGAGGAGATGTTCCATTCGGTAACATAGACCGGGCATCCTCGCGCCTGTTCGCGCACGAGTTTCGCCCGGTCGCGCAGGAGGTCCCGCGGGCTGTTGGCGAGCTGCTCCTCCGTATCCGCGCCCTCGAAGCCGAGTGGGTCAGTCGGGTATATGTGCGTGCTGATGAAGTCGACCGGCAGAAGATTGTCTTCGCCGTACGCCCTCAGCTCCTCGACCCACGCGGTCATCGCCGTCGCCGGGCCGCCTACGCGGAGCGATCCGTCGATGGATCTGATTGCCCGCGCGGTATGCGCATAGAGCCTGAAATAGTCCGCCTGTGTGCCGGTCCAGAATGCCGGTAGATTCGCTTCATTCCAGACCTCGAAGAACCACCGCCGCACCTCCTCGATGCCGTAGCGTTCCACCCAATGGCCCACCAGGGTGCGAATGAGCGTACTCCACGCGTCGTAATCCCTGGGCGGCGTGACATTCCCCCGATAATGGAAGACAGTTTCGGGCCCCGACGCCAGCATCTCCGGCATGAATCCCAGCTCGACAAAGGGGCGCATGCCGATGGACAGCAGGAAGTCGCAGATCTGGTCGACATTGAAGAACGAGTAGAGTGGCTTGTCCTCATGAACGACCAGCGTCCCCATGTCATCCGAGAGCAGTCCGTGGAAGCGGACGTACCGAAAGCCTAGCTCTTCGTGGCAGCGGCGGAGCTGCTCCTGCCAATCCCCTCGCAGCGCGAGAACCGCGCGGCTGCCTCCGACGGTGTGCTCCCATGCGTGTTTGAGCGGCGTGCTTGGTGCGGAGAGGCAGCAGGTGAAGGTCGCGCTCATGACTGGCGGCTTCGCTGCTGCAGCTTGCGACACCGCGCCGGAACTGTATCAGGGTGAATTTCAACCCTCATAACAGCGTCGCCGCTTCGTGGTAACCGATGACGGACAGATCGTAACGGCCCCTGGCGACCGTGTCGATCGTGTCTGTCCCGTCAGGTCTCCAGCGCCTGCACGCGTATTCACTGACCTACCCGTCCGCGTCGAAGACCGAACCAGCGAAGCAGGCCAGCTGCATCGCAACGAGCACTGCACGGGCCCTCGCGGGAATCGATCGACGCTCTTCGGCTTCATCACTCAACCACCGGTCGCGAAGCCCGGGTACAGCGTCATACCGCCATCGACGAACAACGTTATGCCATTGACGTAATCAGATTTGTCCGAAGCCAGCCATACCGCTGCATCTCCGATGTCTCGTGGCACACCGACGCGCCCATAAGGAATCAGCTTCAGGAGCTGCGCTTCTGCTTCCGGCGTCTCCCACGCAGCACGATTGATCGGTGTCTTGATCGCTCCCGGTGCTATGCTGTTGATGCGGACCTTTTGCGCCGCGAACTCTTGCGCGATGCTCTGCATCATCATGTTGATACCGCCCTTGCTCGCGGCATAGTTCACGTGTCCCGCCCAAGGGATGAGCTGATGCACTGAGCTGATGCAGATGATTTTACCGACCGCACAGGAGATCTCCGGCCTGAGGCCGCGCCGGCAGAATTCACGCACCGCTTCTCGCGTGCACAGAAACTGACCAGTCAGGTTGATGTCAATGACGTCATTCCACTCCTCGAGAGTCATCTCGAGCAATGCAGCGTCGCGTTGCAGGCCGGCATTGCTGACCAGGATGTCAATCGTGCCAAACGTTTTGAATAACTCGACGTACATCGCTCTCACCTGATCTTCCTTGCTTACGTCCGCTTTGAGCGCCACGGCGTTCCCACCCATGCTTTTGATTTCATCGACGATCCTCTCCGCCGCATCTGAATGGCTGAAGTAGTTGACTCCGACCGAAGCGCCCGCCTCGGCCATGCAGCGCACAATTCCTTCGCCGATGCCGGAACTTGCACCGGTGACGAGGGCGACTTGGTTCTGCAGCGGGAGTGTCAAATCGTGCATAAGTGAGTCAGGTGCTCAGAGAATCGCGGCGCTCGAGAGAGGTAATCGGCCAGCGCACATAAATCCGCTTGGCCTGTGTGCCGAGGGCCATTTGCTGCGAGCAGAAGAATCGGCAAACGTGCTCCGGTGCACGCACAGCCTGCCTTGCTGGGCCCTTCTCGTCCTGGCGGGCGCGTGGGGAGATGCACGCGACTCTGCTGTGTTTACCAATGGAGTCTTCTCAATGCGACCTGACTTCATTCTTCATGCGCGAGTCCATGCGACGACCAACGACAAGCAGCGCCGACGCACGTTCGGTTCAGCGCCGCGAGAAATGTTGATGATTGGTGTAGCGTGGATTCGTCTAGTTCGAGCGAAATATCTCATTGGGAAGGATCGCCGAAAGGTCATCTCCTTGATCTGCCACCGCCCATCCCACGGACGCAATGGGCCTGCGCTGGCCGAGCCATGGAGTGAAACCTGAACGGCGGCGCGCGTAGAAAGATCTGGACGCGCTCCGCCGACCCGCCTGCCATTAATGCTTCTCTGGTGGCATCAGCACGGTATCAATGACGTGAATCACGCCGTTCGAGGCCTCGATGTCCGTAGCGGTCACGTGACTCGTGCCGTTCAGAGTGACCTTGCCGTTGGCGGTCGCGATTGTGACCTTGCCGCCCTCTACCGTCATGGAATCATGAAGCGTCGTCACCACCGACGCAGGGACCTTGCCCGCAATGACATGATAGGTGAGCACGTCGGTCAGCTTTTTCTTGTCGGCCAGGAGCGCCTTCAGGTCCGCTGCCGGAATTTTGGCAAACGCTTCGTCGGTAGGAGCCAACACGGTGAATGGGCCGGTACCCTTGAGCGTGTCAATCAGGCCGGCGGCAGTCAAAGCCGTCGCCAAAGTCTTGAACGTACCTGCCGCAACCGCGGTATCGATGATGTCTTTCATTATTGTTCCTGAATTGAGCGTGAACGAACAAGTGCGGAAAGGTCTAATCCGTCGCTGGTGATGGTCGAACCCATCCCTGATGTGATCAGCGCGGCAGTGGAACGACAACCTCGCTTCGCGATCACGATTGGAATCTGTGCCCGCATCGCGTCTTCCCAGCCGCTCCTGCGATGAGGTGGTGCGCGAGCGTTCTCCATACCAGCGCCTATTCTCCGATGAACTACGGGCCGACCGTCGAGAACGGCAGGCGCGACAAGCAGAAGTTGAAACACGAAGCTGTACTACCGCTTCGGCGGCATCAGTACCGTGTTGATCACATGAATGGCACCGTTTGAGGCCTGTAAGTCGGCGAGCGTCACGGTGCTGTTCCCATTCAGCACGACCTTGCCATCGGTGACTGTCATCGTTACTTCACCGCCCTCGAGCGTCCTGACATCTTTCATCGTCGCGACCTGTGACGATGGGACGTTGCCGGCGATGACGTGGTACTTGAGAACCTTCGTCAGTTGTTCCTTGTCGGCCAGAAGCGCCTCAAGATCCTTCGGTGGAATTTTTGCAAAGGCTTCATTGTTTGGCGCGAGCACCGTGAACGGACCAGTCTTCTTCAGAGTCTCGACGAGGCCAGCAACCGTCAACGCTTGAACCAACGCACCGAAATTGCCCGCCTCGGTAGCGGTCTCGATGATGTCTTTGCCTACGACCGCCATCGCCGGCTCTGCCGTGGACCGAGCCATCGCCGGTGCTGCGTTCGAATCTGACTTCGTAGCGAGTTCGTCCTTCGGATTGCCGCCACAGGCGCCGAGTAGGAACAATGCCGCAGCCGCAACTGTGCGCATCATGTTGCAGACTCCTGGAAGAGGAACCAACGCATTCCCAACAGCAATTGCCGCGCCATCTTCGACGTTTCGGGTTTGGAAGACCGGAGGAGATGGTAACCAAGAGCCTGGGTATCTCATGTGGCGCAATTACATCGAGCGATGCGACGACTCCGCGCAGTGTCAGTCAGAATCATTATGCCGAGTCCGTTAGCGCACTCGATTTGCCCTGGTTTGGCGCCGACGCCAAAAGCAACGAGACCGGCTCGAGAGGCGGCACGCTGCACCAGCCAGCCAGCATCGCGACGAACACGGTATTCGACAGCACGCTGATTCCGATTCTGAGGAAGCGCCATCAACCGTCGCAGCATTTCGTGGCGCCGTGGCTGACATTTGTGCGCGTACGCGTGGTGACGTCAACCACTCGACAAACACTTCAGTTGGCTAATCCCGCTGAGCGCTATGCCCGGGCAGCGTGAATAGTCGAGTTGAGCACCGGTGAGACGCTGACGTCAGCGTCCATGCCTCTGGATGCGAGGAACGACACTGTCGCGGCCGGAATCACATGCTGGAGCGTCATCAGCGATGCCGCACGATCGCGCATCAGGATCCGTGCCAGTTCGGCAACATCGGTTCCTGGAGCGTGCTCGCGATCGTGTGTAGCATCAGTGCGCCACTCTAGGCCAGCGACAGCGCTGTGTAATCTTCGCGCGAGATCTTCGGGAGCTTTCCAGTTCGCACCATGTAGTTCGCTGAGGCGCTGAGCCCGGGCAGCGATGAAATCGCTTTCTTGTCGATTTTGGAAACGCCACCTGGGTTCTGTTTGCGAGGGGAGCACGTCACAGCGGAGCGATATCTTGACCTCTTCTTCGCCAACGGCATCACCGGCGTCCGGTGATATGGGCGGTGGTCTTGAAGAGCGGTCAGATGGTATCGAGTCACTTGGGCCAACGATCCTGAGCAACTGCCACGCTGAAGTCGCATCTGGCCGTCGGGTCGGACTGGAGCTGGTGAGCAGTGGGCCGGTCGTGAGTGCAACCGGTTGGCCCACCCGCGTACCGGCGGGCCGACCGCAGGAAGCAACGGATGCGACACGAACACGGCAGCGACAGCAGGTGGACTTGATCAAGGTGTACGACGCAGTTGCTCTCACGGTATACAGAGCCGTGGCGCCTGAGGCGAAGAATATGGGTCTGTGGTTCGCTGGCGATGTTCCCGAAGAGGTCGGGCCACTTGCCCCGGTCCACGCGGGGCAGCGAAGTATCCAGCATATTCGCGATCCGCTGCTGGTCTGCTTCACTGATGACGCGATCGAGCTGGACCGCTGCTTCGGCAAGGATGGCTGGAGCGAGAGCGATAAGCAGTGGGGCCGTACGGGTCACGCATCATCCTCAGCTCTGATCGGTGCGCTTCGGGGCAGCGCGAATCTGATCACGAGGACACTGACCGTCGAGGAGGCAGAAACATACGTGGAGAGTGCGGCTCACGTTGCAGTTCCACGATGGCGAACGCTGCCACAATCTGTTCGTGACGACCGCACAGCATATGTGAGGCGCAAGCTGAGCCAGCCAGCGTCTGAAAGAGCGAGCGAGCGGGTGTGGCGGAGAACTCAGTAGCGGCTTTTCGGTTGCATGAACAGCGAAGGGGTGAAGCTTGTCGCGGGAACTGACGCTGCGTGCGAGAGTGGTTTGTCAGGATACTCGCTTCACGAGGAACTGAGCGAGCTGGTGACTGCGGGCCTCTCACCGCTGGATGCACGGAGGACGGCGACGATCGAGCCTGCTCGCTACTTCGACCAGAGCGACGAAAGACAATGTACCCCGCGACATCGTGCGAATTTACTGCTCCTGAATGCCAACCCTCTGAGCGACATCGCGAACACGCGCCGGATCAAGGCTGTGGAACTCGACGGCAGATTGCTGCAGCGATTGAGCTTGTACGAGCTTGTGCGAGGGTGCAATCAGCGCCGCAGATTCCCACGCTCGATCAAGGGGTCGATCAAGGGGCCGATCAAGGGGTCGGC